>Ga0209344_10000943_pt1 | contig 43192 bp, 38 predicted proteins | sample Cruoilmetagenom6_FD_187293 | JGI IMG/M metagenome (GOLD analysis project Ga0209344, IMG submission 187293) | Oil polluted marine microbial communities from Coal Oil Point, Santa Barbara, California, USA - Santa Barbara Oil Seep Sample 6 (SPAdes)... | ecosystem: Environmental > Aquatic > Marine... | reverse complement strand
ATCGGCGCGATCACATTTACGGGATCAATTGTCGCATACGGTAAACTGGCGGGTAAAATCGACGGTAAAGCTCTGATATTGCCGGGCCGTCATGCGCTGAATGCAGGCGGTGCCATCCTCAGCTTTATCCTGCTGATCATGTACATGGGCGAGTCCGGTAGCTGGACACTGTATTTGATGCTGATCATCGCCTTTGCGATCGGTGCGCATCTGGTAGCCGCCATTGGTGGTGCGGATATGCCTGTCGTTGTGTCGATGCTGAACAGTTATTCGGGTTGGGCCGCTGCAGCAACTGGCTTCTTGCTTGGCAATGATTTGCTGATCGTCACAGGTGCCTTGGTCGGCTCATCCGGTGCGATCCTGTCTTACATCATGTGCAAGGCGATGAACCGCAGCTTCATTTCCGTCATCCTTGGCGGCTTTGGTGGTGCCACCGGCCCTGCGATGGAAATCGAGGGTGAGATGACTGCGACGGATGTTGCTACAGTGAGCGCCCAATTGGAAGATGCATCATCCGTGATTATTGTGCCGGGTTACGGCATGGCCGTAGCGCAAGCACAGCAATCAGTATCTGAACTGACACGTCGCTTGCGGGCCAAGGGTAAAGAAGTGCGCTTTGGCATCCATCCGGTTGCAGGGCGTTTGCCGGGACATATGAACGTGTTGCTGGCCGAAGCTAAGGTGCCTTATGACATTGTGCTGGAAATGGATGAGATCAACGACGATTTCCCCGAAACGGATGTGGTAATGATCATCGGTTCCAATGATATCGTGAACCCCGCCGCACAGGAAGACCCCAATAGCCCGATTGCGGGTATGCCGGTTTTGGAAGTGTGGAAAGCCAAGTCTGTGATCGTATCGAAGCGCGGTCAGGGTACGGGTTATTCCGGTATCGAAAACCCGCTGTTCTTCAAAGAAAATACGCGAATGCTTTATGGTGATGCAAAAGCGTCACTGGATCAGTTGTTGGGATTGATCAGCTAACAATAAAAGCGCCCGTTAAGGGCTCTTTTTCTTTTGCTCTGCGCGAAAATTGCGGGGGGACTGGCCAAAACTTTGCTCGAATGTGCGGGTAAAGGCACTGCGGCTTTGGAAACCTGTTTTCCCCGCGATCAGTTTTACAGGCTGGTCAGTGTCTTGTAATAATTGTGCGGCCAAATTCATCCGAAGTTGTCGCAGAAATTTCATCGGTCCGTCTTCATAAGTATCTGAAAATTTCTTGGCAAAGGCTGATCGGCTCATGCCTGATATCTCTGCCAGCGTTTCAACGGAATGGGGTAATCCCGGGTTGTCCAGCATTGCTTTCAGGCTGCTCCACAATACTTGATTTCCGATTGCGGATATCCACGTTAATGCAGGATCATTTGCAATCAGACGGTCCCGAAACATGTGTAACATGGATTGCAGCAATAGGGTGCGAATGATGGCACGGCTACCCAGTTTTGGCTTTGCCAGTTCCTGAAGCAATGCATTTAATGTTGTATCCAATGCACTGCCCTGATCAATATGAAGCCGCATCGGTTGGCGGATCAGATCAACCAGACCTGTCGCCCCTCTTAATCCGATGGTTATATGGCCACAAAGTGCCAATAGATTCTGGTTTTCAGTATCGGTCTTGGACCGGCTGATATGATGTTCAAGGTTCAACCCCGCGGGATGGCATTCCGGCAAAGGGGTTCTTGCATCCCCGAAACTCAGCAAAGAATGTGACATGTGGGCAGGAACCAACACAAGCGTTCCTTTGGAAAGTGGAATGTTGGGATGATTGCGCAGACTACATTCGCCATTACCTGCTAGAATGTAATGCAAGGTTGCACCTGACAGCCGTCCCAAACCCAAAGAGCATTGGCCGTGAAGTTCACACAAAGAGAACGGATCGGCGACAATTTCCATTTCATCAAGGATGTAATCGTACTGCATAGGCTATTAATGCCTGACGCATGGATGAAATGATACATAAATGTACAATAAGATACACTATAAAGACAAAAAAGCACATATATGCAGTTAAATATGCTGTAATGAAATCACGTTCAAAGGAGCATAATATGTGTGGAGATCATAAAGATAGCAAAATTAACCGCCGACAAGCCCTGACAGGTGGACTGGCCGTTAGCGCAGCCGCGGTTGCATTGACGGGTAGCGCAAACAGTGCAAGTGCCCAAAGTGACCCCTATGCGGAACCGGCAAACCCGGCCTTGCCACCCAGCAACATGAAATTGGACCTGTCGCGTGCGGCATTGGTCGTGACAGACCCGCAAGTGGATTTTCTGAGCCCGGATGGTGTTACATGGGGTGTGGTCGGTGAAAGTGTGACCAAAAACAATACTGTCGAGAATATTGATCGCTTATTTGCCGCTGCCAAAGCGCGTGACATCACGGTTGCTGTGTCGCCGCATTATTACTACCCGACAGATCACGGATGGAAATTTGAAGGTGCGTTGGAAAAACTGATGCATAAGATCGGCATGTTTGATCGTAAAGGGCCATTGAACCTTGATGGATTTGAAGGTTCCGGTGCGGATTTCATGCCGCAGTATAAGAAGTATATTGAAGACGGTAAAACCATCGTGACCTCACCACATAAGGTTTACGGCAACGACTCGAATGATCTGGCGTTGCAGTTGCGCAAGCAAGGTGTGGATCAGGTTATTCTGGCGGGCATGTCTGCAAACTTGTGTACTGAATCGCATATGCGTGAACTGATTGAACTGGGCTTTGAAGTTGCTGTCATCAAAGACGCGACAGCTGCTGCAATGTTGCCCGAAGGCGACGGATACCTCGCGGCGTTGATCAATTTTCGCTATATCGCGAATGCGGTTTGGACTACGGATGAAGTGGTCGACATGATTGCGAATGCGTGATCCTAAAAGGGGCCTGCGGGCCCCTTTTTAATTCTTGGCGATATGCCTATTCAACCGTCTGTTCATATATCCAAATAATAGAATGATCGATAATGTGAAGCAGATGAAATAAACCGCGATAATCGGGTAGGGCACAAACGGATTAAAGGTTTTGTCGGCGAAATAGCTGGCATAATACAAAGAATCCCCTTTTTGCCGCCATGCGGGGAAGCTGGAAAAAAATACCAATGCTGTAGCGTGGAACAGGAATATCGCTTCATTCGTATAGCTTGGCCAGGCCAAGCGTAGCATAGTTGGAAAGGATATGCGCCAGAATATCTGACGTTTGGACATGCCGATGGCAAGGGCCGCTTCGATGTCGCCCTTGGGAATGGATTGCAAAGCACCATAGAAAATATTTGCTGTGTAGCCTGCGGTATTCAGGAACAGGGTGATCAGGGCACCTAACCAAGCTTTGGTCAGCCATTTGGTTTCTACTGTGATCTCGATAAAACCCAGATTGATATCCCAACCCATTTTCGGGATCAAAACGAAGGTCTCATAGATCAGGAAAAACTGGATGAATAGAGGTGACCCACGGATGATGAAAATAAACGTCCGGGCAGGGATACGAAACACAGGGTTGTCGCTGTTGCGTCCTAAAGCCAGTGATACGGCAAAAAAGAAACCAAAAAATAACGCAAATATCGCAAAGTAGACGTTCCAAATCATGCCCGACCCGATCAGAACAACCTGATCACAAAGCGTAAAATCGCTTTTCGGCAATAGCCGTTCGCCAATACCGATTGACCGTAATCCGTAGCTGGTCAGGGTGTCAAAACAGCTCATGACATGCCCGCCGCCGTATTTTGCCCGCGTGACAACTTGTACATCAAGCGGTCAAAGAACTTTTCGCTGATCCATGTCAGGAATAAATAGAACACCAGAAGGAACAAGAAATATCCCAGCCGCCAGTCGCCGTGTGGATAGGCAAAACGTGTGGTCTTTGAGCCGCCAAGTTCGCGCGCCCAATAAACAATGTCCTCGACACCCAGCAGAAATAACAGGGGGGATGCTTTGATCAGGATCATCCACAAGTTGGATAGGCCAGGCAGGGCGTAAATCCACATTTGTGGCAGGTGAATACGGCGGAATATCTGTTTAGGCGACATGCCAAACGCGGCACCGGTCTCCAACTGCCCCTTGGGTACAGCCCCCAATGCGCCGTGGATGGTATTGGCAGCAAATGCGCCGAACACAATGGCAAAGGCGATGGTGGCCAGAATAAAACCGTAGGTTTCATGAACCCATTGCGCCGAGGAACTAAGCGGCATTTTCGCCGCCGTACAAACCACAAAATCATTGCCTTGACGGATGGGTTCCGACCAGTCTGAACATTTTATTTTGTGCCGAATAACCTCAATACCCTGATCCATCGCAATGGGAACAAAAAGAAAGAAGATAATATCGGGAACGCCGCGTACCATAGAGGTGTAAATCGTTCCGAACCAACGGATCGGGGCGAATGTTGCGCGCTGTGCCAAGGCACCTGTAAAGCCGAAGAGTAGAATAAAAGGAACGGTTAGGGCCAAAAGTGACAAGACCACAAGAAAGCTGAAATAAAAGCTCATGTGCTTGCCATTGGATAAATAGCAAGACCACCATTGGAAGCCCTCTATCAGTTTTGGATCGGTACAATATTCAAACATATGTATGCAGTCTGGAAAAAGGGCCGCGCATTTTGCGCAGCCCTTGATGTTATTCTAGTAACCGGCTTTGCGGCCATCAAACCACTTAGCGATCATTGCGTTCAGACTGCCGTCCGCTTTCATGGATGCAATGGCTGCTTCAAACTTGGCACGCAGTTCTTTATCGCTTTCGCGGACACCCATGCCAACGCCACCGCCGATGGATACGTCGTCACCGACAAATGCCAGTGCACCGCCTGATGCGTCTACGATGTCTTTCAACGCTGCATGGTCAGCCAGTACACTGTCCGCTTCGCCGTTGCGAACAGCGGCAATGGTGTCTTCCATTGTGGCAAATTCAACAACTGTTGCACTAGATTCCGCTACATATGCAGCCTGAATCGTTGCTGTTTGTGCCGCGACCACACCTGTGGTGGCAGATATATCAGCGCCCGCAAGCGCCACATATGATGATGGGTCAGATGGGAAGTATTCTGAAGTGAAATCAATCACTTCATCACGCTCTGCAGTAATGGACATGCCGGCCATGATCGTGTCGTAGTTGCCGGATACAAGGTTTGGAATGATGCTGTCCCAGTCGTTTGTAACCCATGTGCAGTCAAGTGACGCACGTTTGCACAACTCATCGCCCAACTCGCGCTCATAACCATCGACTTCACCTTTGTCGTTGATGAAGTTGTAAGGGGCGTATGCACCTTCAGTACCCATGCGTACAGTATCGCCTGCCATCGCAGTTGTTGCAGTAATTGCGACAAGTGCAGCACCTGCCAGTAGTTTTGTTAAAGTCATCTCAGTTCTCCCTTTTGTGACTTGGGTTAATATTTATAACGAACTTGCCAAAAATGCGCGGCAACGCTCGGACTTCGGATTTTCGAACACCTGTTTTGGTGTCCCCATTTCTTCCACCAATCCCTGGTGAAGGAACATTACAGTGTTACTGACCTCGCGGGCAAAGCCCATCTCGTGGGTCACAACAATCATTGTGCGGCCCTCATCGGCCAGTTCACGCATTACTTTCAAAACTTCCCCGACCAGTTCAGGATCCAGTGCCGATGTCGGTTCGTCAAACAACAAGACCTTGGGTTCCATCGCAAGTGCGCGTGCAATGGCAACACGCTGTTGTTGGCCACCGGACAGTTGGCTTGGGTAATTGTCGGCCTTTTCGGCAATGCCGACTTTTTCGAGATAAATCATCGCGGATGCCTTGGCTTCTTCCGGTGATTTTTTCAGAACCTGCACGGGCCCTTCCATCACATTTTGCAACACTGTCATGTGCGACCACAGATTGAAGCTTTGAAAAACCATACCCAACTGGCTGCGCAGCCGTTGGATTTGTTTCGGGTCAGCCCCCATAGAATGACCATTGTTGTTCTTGCGGATAACAACTTCTTCGCCGTCTAAAAGAACACGGCCCTGATCCGGGGTTTCCAGAAAATTGATGCAACGCAAAAATGTACTTTTGCCAGAGCCCGAACTACCGATGATGGAAATCACATCACCCTTTTTTGCCGACACAGACATACCCTTTAGAACCTCTAGGGTTCCAAAACTTTTGTGAATGTTTTCGGCAACAAGCATTGTATTCTGGTCTGGCATTTATCCCCCAATTTTGGCGCACAGTGAAACTAAACAGTAAATTTGCAATGTGGCAAGCGGTTGTTTGTGACTTAAGCTGTAACGCAGGGTAATTCATACGCGAAATCAAAGGTTTGGGCGGGCAGATGGCAACATCCTTAAGTTTCTTGACAGAATCGTCTTTTAAGCGCCAGATATGACAGCTCAAGTGGACACGCAGTGAGCGTAAAAAGGTGTGTGTCGTTCTTTTTGTTTAACACGAGGAGGGCGATAATATGCGCCGAATTTTTAAGTACTACGGGAGAGTCTAATCATGGATTTTTCCTTATTCGTTCACATGGAGCGGCTTTCCGCCAAAGATACATATCAGGATTTACACGACCAGTTTATCGAGCTGTCAATGATGGCAGACGCGGGCGGTATGGATACGGTTTGGACCGGTGAACACCATTCAATGGATTTCACGATTTCACCCAACCCGTTTTTGTTGCTGGTAGAGCTGGCTCAGAAAACCGACCATATTCGATTGGGTACAGGAACTGTAGTTGCCCCGTTTTGGGAACCGATCAGGCTGGCCGGTGAGGCGGCGATGACCGACCTGATTACCAATGGTCGTTTGGAATTGGGTATCGCACGCGGTGCTTATTCCTATGAATATGAACGCCTTGGCGGCGGCATGGATGCATGGGCTGCGGGCGAGCATTTGCGTGAAATGGTACCTGCGTTAAAAGGGCTTTGGGCAGGCGATTATGCGATGAACGGTAAGCATTATGCGTTTCCAAAATCCACATCTGTGCCAAAACCCGTGCAGGCAGGTGGCCCGCCTGTCTGGGTCGCTGCACGTGATCCAAACTCGTTTGATTTTGCAATGAAAAACGATTGCCACATCCAGGTGACTCCGCTTTGGAATGGCGATGACGAGGTTGCGGATTTGATGGTGAAATTCAAAGAGGCGAAGACTTTGAACCCTGACAAATCACCGAAAGTCATGTTGCTGAACCATACGGCTGTGGGTGCGAATGAGGCTGATGTTGTCCAAGATGCACAGGATTTATCGCGGTTCTATTGCACTTTCGGTGCATGGTTTCGCAACGAACGGCCCATCGTTAATGGTCAGATCAAAGAATTAACTGCCGAAGAGATGGCCAAGATCGAAATGTTCAGCCCGGAAAATATGCGTAAAAACAATGTTGTCGGCACCCCCGAGCAAGTGACGGAGCGGATCAAAAACTATCAGGCGATGGGTTATGATGAATATAGTTACTGGATTGATAGCGGGGCAAGTTTCAAAGACAAAAAACGTAGCCTTCAATTATTCATTGATGAAGTGATGCCGAATTTCAAAGGGGGTGCGTAATGGATTTAGTGCGGAAATATGTAACACACATTGAAGAAATTCATATTGAGGGTGGTAAACTGGTGGAAAATCCGCCGTGTATGATTGCGGTTGCCGCTGTCATGAAAAACCCATGGTCGGGACAAGGGTTTGTTGAAGATTTGAAGCCCGCGATTTTGAAATATGCACCACCCTTGGGTGCAGAGCTAACACGCCGTATTCTGGAAATAGCTGGTGGCGGTGATGCGATTGAAGCTTATGGGAAATCTGCAGTGGTCGGTACGCAAGCCGAAGTCGAGCATGGCTCAGGCTTCATTCATACGCTGCGTTTCGGCAATCATTTTCGCAAAGGTGTCGGGGCCACCAGCTATCTGAGTTTTGCCAATACACGCGGAGGGCCGGGTGCAAGCGTGCAAATCCCATTGATGCACAAACATGATGCGGGTATGCGGTCGCATTACCTGACGCTTGAATTCACAATACCCGACGCACCTGCACCTGATGAAATGATTATTGCCCTTGGGGCAGCCACAGGCGGGCGGCCGCATCACCGCATTGGTGATCGCTATCAAGACATCGCCGAGATGGAAGCCGGTGGTGAAGAAACCGTGGTCGAGGCCCCAAAGTGACGGAACTGATTTTTCTACATGGGGTTGGGCTGGATCGCCAGATTTGGCAGCCTTTGTGCGATGCTTTGCCGGATGTGGCCACGCACAGCTATGATCTGCGCGGACATGGGGCAGGGCCTGATTGGGATGGGCCTGCCAGCCTGGACGGGTTTGTGTCAGATCTTTGGGATTATGCAGATGGGCTTGGGCTAGACAGTTTTGCCCTTTGCGGTTTTTCGCTGGGTGCTATGATTGCACAATGGGCCGCTTTGACGTCGCCTGCCCGCATTTCACATCTGATTCTGCTGAACGGTGTTTATCAGCGCACGAGCGATCAAATGGCCGGGGTGCAGACACGATTTGAACAGGCGAAACTACATGGGCCGCAGATTTTGATAAAAGCGGCATTGGAACGCTGGTTTCCACCTGAATTTGCAACCGAGCATCCTGAATATCTAGCACAGATCCGGGCACGCTTGGAAAGCAACAACACCGAACAGTTTATGCGTAGCTATAGGCTGTTTGCCCATGATGGGGCGCAAATTGATGGGCGCTTAGCGGAAATACAGGTGCCAACACTCGTGGCAACAGGCGGCTTGGATACAGGCTCGACACCTGAAATGACACAACAAATGGCGTCAGATATTATGGGTGCAAAGTCTGTGATCTTCAAGGATGCCGCCCACATGCTGCCTATGCAAAAGCCGCATGAACTGGCAAGGTTGATCAAGGGCGTGTTGCGAAAGGAAACGAAATGAAGTTTCAGCTGTATATTGATGGCGCGTTTTGTGACGGGGCCAAAGGGCTGCGCATTGATTGTGTGAACCCCAGTGATGACGAGGTCTGGAATACGGTTCCCGAAGCGACCGAAGAAGATGTAGATCGTGCAGTCAATGCCGCACACCGTGCTTTTAGTGCAGGTCCTTGGGCGGATATGACGCCTACTGCGCGCGGTAAATGCTTATATCGTTTGGGTGATCTTCTGGAAGAACATGCCGAGGAATTTGCTGAAGTAGAAAGTCGCGATTCAGGTAAAATTCTGCGCGAAACCGCAGCCCAATGCCGTTATATGGCGGATTACTTGCGATTCTACGCAGGGCTTGCGGATAAGGTTGCGGGCCAGACTTTGGCGCATGACAAGCCCGATATGATCTGTATGACAGTGCGCGAGCCTTTGGGGGTTGTTGCCGCCGTGGTACCGTGGAACAGTCAGATTTTCCTGACTTGCGTCAAGCTGGGGCCAGCCCTTGCAATGGGCAATACCATCGTGATCAAGGCGTCCGAAGATGCGCCTTGTCCGGTGCTGAAATTTGCCGAGCTTGTGCATAAAGCGGGGTTTCCTGCGGGGGTTGTGAACGTGGTTGCAGGGTACGGTGCAACTTGCGGCGCGCGGCTGACATCGCACCCGAAAGTAGCCCGTGTGGCTTTTACCGGTGGGGTGGAAGCGGCCCGAAATGTGGTACGTAATACCGCGGATAACTTTGCACTGTTAACGTTGGAATTGGGTGGGAAAGCCCCGGTTTTGGTGTTTGATGATGCCAATTTGGAAAGTGCGGCAAACGGGGTTGTGGCGGGCGTCTTTGCCGCGGCCGGGCAATCCTGTGTTTCCGGATCGCGCCTGTTGGTACAGGACGGCGTGCGTGATGAATTTATGGCGATGCTGATCAAAAAAGCGCAAGCGATCAGGATTGGTGATCCAATGAATAAGGCCACCGAAATGGGCCCGCTTTGCACGCGGCGCCAACGTGATCGTATTCAGAACCTGCTGGCGGATAGTGTGAAAAACGGTGCAAAGATTTTGACAGGTGGCAATGTGCCGACGGGTTTCGACAACGGCAATTACTTTGAACCCACAATTGTGTCTTGCGAAGCGGACGGATTGGCCGTGTTCGAAGAAGAGCTGTTTGGCCCCGTGCTAAGTGTGCGCAGCTTCAAAACCGAAGATGAAGCGGTTGCTTTGGCCAATAACTCTCGTTTTCATTATGCGGGTGGTGCATTCACGCGTGATTTAGCCCGTGGTACACGATTAACCCGCAAATTGGCGGGTGGTGTGACTTATATCAATACATGGCGTGTAATATCACCCACAGCCCCCTTTGGCGGCAACAAGGACACGGGCTATGGCCGGGAAAGCGGTATGGATACGATGCTGGATTATTCGCGCACGCGTACGGTTTGGATCAACACATCGGACGATCCGATGGTTGACCCGTTTGTCATGCGCTAATCGCCCTCGGTACGGATGCGTAAAACACGGTCCAACAAAATGGCGACGATGACGATGACAAAACCGCTTTCAAAGCCAAGGGTTGCGTTGACCGTATTTAATGCGCGTACCACCGGCACACCCAAACCGTCTGCCCCCACAAGGGCTGCGATCACAACCATAGACAACGAAAGCATGATGGTTTGGTTCAGACCCGTCATAATTTGCGGCAATGCGTTCGGCAGTTCTACCTCAAACAGTTTTTGCCGCGCGGTAGCCCCAAAACTGTCGGCGGCTTCCAACTGATCTTCGGGCACTTTCGAGATGCCGAGATAGGTCAATCGAATTGGGGCGGGCAGGACGAATATCACCGTGGCGATCAGGCCGGGCACCATGCCGATACCAAAAAAGATAATAGCAGGGATCAAATAGACAAAAGTCGGCAGCGTTTGCATCAAGTCCAATACGGGGGCAACGAAAGCATATAATTTCGGCTTGTGCCCCAGCTTTATGCCAATGGGAACGCCGACACCCATGCAGACAACACACGCGGACAACACAAGTGTCAGGCTTTCGATGGTTTCATCCCAATAGCCCTGATTGATAATCAGCAGCAGACCCAACACAACCATGGTACAAATTTTCCAGGATTTTTGCAGTTTCCAAGTAATTGCCGTAAAAACCGCAATGATGATCAGCGGATGAGGGGTTTGCAATATCCAAAGGAAAGCATTGATCAGGTGTTCCAAAGCAAAGGAAATCGTGTCAAAGACACCCTCTGCGTTATCCTGCAACCATTCAAATATATTATTGGCGGTTTTTCCGATTGGAATTTTTGTGTTGGTTAGCCAGTCCACGTTAGACCCCATCTGTTATGAAAACGACCCCAAACCATTTAAGGTATGGGGTCGCTTATGCATTATAACTTAAAGACCAAGTGAAGATTTCACTGCAGCCATCGCATCACCGCCGTCTTCGGTGGTGACACCGTCCAACCAGCTGTCCAGAACACCGGAATTGGCTTTCAACCAAGCAGTGGCGGCTTTGTTCGGCTCTTCGCCGTCATTCAAAATAGCCCCCATGATCTCATTTTCCATGGCAAGGCTGAATTGTTGGTTCTTAAGTAATGTACCCACATTCGGGCATTCATTTACATAGCCTGCACGTGTGTTTGTGAATACTGTCGCGCCGCCCAAATTTGGACCGAAGTAATCGTCGCCGCCAGTCAGATAGGACATCTTGTAGTTGGCATTCATCGGATGCGGTTCCCAACCCAGAAAAATAATCGGTTGATCTTTTTTGGTGTTGCGGCCCACTTGTGCCAACATGCCTTGTTCTGAACTTTCAACGACTTCAAAGCCTTTCAGGCCAAATGCATCTGCATCGATCATGCTTTGGATCAAACGATTGCCGTCATTGCCAGGCTCGATTCCGTAGATTTTGCCTTTTAGTGCGTCTTTGGCCCCTGCAATATCGGCAAAACCCTTGATTCCCATTTTCGCGGCGGCTTCGTTCACGGCCAACGTATATTTAGCGCCTTCAAGATTGGCCCCGACAGTGTCTACGCTGCCTTCATCGCGGTACTTTGCAATATCGCCTTCCATAGTCGGCATCCAGTTGCCCAGAAAAATATCGACATCACCTTTTGACATCGCAACGTAAGTCACTGGTACAGATAGAATTTTTACATTGGTTTCATACCCCAGTGCATCCAATACGACAGTTGTTGCTGCTGTTGTGGCAGTGATGTCTGTCCAGCCTACATCGGAAAATGTGACTTTGCCGCAGTCGGCATATGCAGCAGTGGTAACAGCGGCCATCACGGCGGCTGTAGAAACTGTGGTTTTCAATGATAGCATTTTACGCTCCCTGTTTTTATTGATTGACGAGTCAACTAAAAACATTGAAGTTGAAATGGCAAGACATTTTTAAGGAGCACAATGCCTAAAGTTGGAATGGAACCTATACGCCGCAAAGCGTTGATCGAAGCAACGATCAATGAAATAGGCACGGTTGGCTCGCTTGATGTTACGGTTGGGAAGATTGCCAAAAGGGCAGGCGTGTCCAGTGCATTGGCGCATCACTATTTCGGTGGCAAAGACCAAATATTGCTGGCCGCGATGCGGTCAATTCTGGCGCGTTTCGGCGTAAATGTGAAACGCGAACTTGCCAATGCAAAAACACCATTGCAACGCTTAGAGGCGATTATTGCCGCCAGTTTTCATGCGGATAATTTTCAGCCGCAGGTGGTGGCATCGTGGTTGACATTCTATGTTCTGGCACAAAATTCAAAAGAGGCACAGCGCTTGTTACAGGTCTATGCCCAACGTTTACAATCCAATCTGGTTTATGATCTGTGCAAACTGACCGACAAGGATAAAGCTCATCGTATTGCTAACGGGCTGGCGTCGATCATAGACGGGTTTTATATTCGCCAAGCATTGCAAAAGCCCCATTCCGACCGCGATGAAACCATTTTTATTGTGTCAGAATACCTGTACTTGCAATTGAAACAGGGTTGATTGCGCGCGCATATGTAACGCAATCGAAATCTTTGCAGGTGTATAACCCCCTTGTCGACAAAAGTGGTTACGGGTTTTCAAAGGGCGCATAACAGCGTCAAATGCGAAGACCACCGAAGTTACCGGTAAGAATAGGTGCAAAGGGTAAAATCCTTTGTGCGGCATATACAACCGCATTGGCGGGCCCGCCTTCTTATATATACATCCATATGAACGATAAACCCGGCCAGCCAGATAGGGCATCGGGCGATAGGTGTGTTTTTATAGTCCCGCGATAAAACGGTAAATCGCAGTTTGCCCTGCTGTAGAAAAAGCTGCAGCATGACCGCCGCCTTTTAGTGTTTTCATCACTTTATTATTTGCAGGGGACAGGCTGAATATCGTTTGGCCATGATCATAGGGTATTACCCGATCTTCTGTGCCGTGCAGCACTAATGTCGGTATATTTACCCTTTTGATATAATCCTCGGTTTCCCAGCGTTGATCCAACACCGCACGGATCGGAAATATCGGCATTTGATTTGCAGCCAGTGTGACGATGGAAGTGTAGGGGGCTTCCAGTATCAGTGCATCGGGCGGGTGTGTCGTGGCCAGTTTGGTCGCTACACCAGTGCCCAGACTTTCGCCGTAATAGATGATTTTTCCTTTTGGTTTTTGCCCCAGAATCTTTGTCAGGCTGCCCTGCAATAAGATTGCGTCCTTTGTTATCACACCTTCAGATGGTCGCCCCGTGCTGCCGCTTGAACCGCGATAAGCCAGGGCCACCACGCCGTAGCCACGATCTAGCAGTCGATCAAAACGCTGGGCACGATTTGCCAAGTTGCCCGCATTGCCGTGGAAATATACGATTGTGGCTTTGCGCCCTTTTGCGGGGTGGGCCCAAACGATCAGGGTATTGTCGTCCTGGGTTGTCAGCCTGTATTCGCTTAAACGGGATGCGCCTGCTTGTGCCGGCGTTTCATAGACGCCGCTAAACGGGTAAATCAACCACGTGCGGGCAAACCAGACAATGGCGAATGCCGCGATATAAAGAAGGGCCAGCCTGCTTAATATGCGTATCAGCCACATCAGCGGGTTTCGATTATCTGTTTTTCAATGTGGATGGCATATAGGGCTGCAGTCAAAGCCAGAACCGACGCTAGTATGATGCATAAAACCAATGGTAACGGCCCGCTTGATGCGGACAGCATTGCACCCGATAATGTGGAAAATGCAGCGCCACCCATTGTCATCAAAGCCCCGCCAAGACCGGATGCCGATCCTGCAAGCTCGGGTTTTATATCCATCATACCCGCGTTTGCGCTGGGCAGGGTCATGCCGTTGCCCAAACCTATTGATATGGTGAACAGAAAAAACGCCATTGGATGACCCCAGCCTGCAAGGATACAGATTAACGATCCCAGCATGCCGACAAGTGTGATGATAATGCCGACGGTGATCATTTTGTAGATACCATATGTATTCGTATATCTTCCCGATATGCCATTGCCCATAAGATAACCGATAGGGGTCAGCATCAGATACGTTCCGATTTGTGCGCTGGATAAACCATATATTTCGCTGCCGACAAAAGGAGCACCGCCCAGATAGGCAAAGAATGTGCCGGCAGAAAATGAAGCCGTTAGCGCATAACCCCAGAACCGTCTGGATGTCAGTAAATCCGGGTATGCTTTGAACTGTACCGCAAAGCTGGCCATTTTATTGCGGTTGGTCTCGCCTTGATCTAGCCAGCAAACGATTAACACAACGAATGCGAACAGGTTCAGGAAGTGAAAATTTGATTGCCAGCCAAAATGCTGGGCCAGAAACCCACCCAAAGGCGGGGCCAGCATCGGGGCCAGTGCCATACCCATTGTCACATATCCGATCATGCTGGCAGCGCGTTCGCGCGCAAACAGATCGCGCACGATTGTACGTGACAGAACCAATCCGCTGACCATTACGGATTGCAACACGCGAAATAGCATGAATGCTTCAAAACTGGTGCTGTTGACTGCGCCCAATGTGAAAATAATGAATAAAACGATAGAAACTATCATCACTGGGCGGCGCCCGTAACGGTCTGAAATCGGGCCCAGTAGTAAATGGGCAATGGCAGTCAGGGCCAGATAGCCGGTAATTGCAAACTGCATCAGGGCGTACGGTACATCAAAATAGCGTGCCATTTCAGGCAATGACGCCAGAAAAATGCTCAGCGTTATCGATCCAAGACTGGCAATCAGCACCAATGTGGTGATGTGCGGCGGAGTTGTGCGATCAAGAAAACGCGCTGTGGGATGCGGGGCGGACATAAAAAGGCCTGAGAATTATAGGTAAGTTATTCAGACTTATCACGGTTGTTGCAAACGTCCAGCTACTTTTCTGATAATGAATATGGCAACAGACCGCGTGCACTGTGATCGACGGTTAAGCGTCGCTCCAGCGGTGGCACAGAACGTTGATGGCAATTTTCTCGATCGCATATGCGACACGATATACCTATCGGTTCAAAGGCTTGGGTGTTTTTGGTATCCAGATCATCGGCATAGACCAAAGCGTGCGCATGTTTCACCTCGCAGCCCAAACCAATAGCATAACGCCTTGTCGGGGCGTGAAAAGAGCCCGCCGGTTTGGACACATCGTGCGCCAGACAAAAATATTGTGCACCATCGGGCGTTTCCGCCAACTGGCGCAGGAATTGCCCAGGCGTTTCAAAGGCGCGATGTACGTTCCACAAGGGACAGGCGCCGCCATAACGGGCGAATTGCAACTTGGTGGCCGAGTGTCGTTTGGTGATCGTACCGGCCTGATCAACGCGGACGAAAAAGAACGGAATACCTTTCAGATTTGTGCGTTGCAGTGTGGACAGACGGTGGGCTACCTGTTCGATGGATGCCCCGAAACGCAGGGCCAGTACCTCAAGATCATGGCGACATTCTTGTGCGGCTTGCAGGAATGCACTGTATGGTAAAAGTGCGGCACCTGCAAAATAATTGGCCAATCCGATCTTGCAGATATCACGAGCTTCCATACTGCTGAACCCAGCCATATCCAGGGTCGCATCCAGTAAATCGTTGCATTCCAACAGGGCGATTTGATGTGCCATTTGAAAGCTGCGTGAAGCGGGTGTTGCGGTTTTGGACAGGGTTAAAATACGGGTACTATAATCCAAATGGCGTAGTGTAGATGTTGTATCAAGTTGCACGTTTATACGATGTTTAGTTGATAACCTCTGGGAAAGAGCTTCATGCAATTCAAGTTCGTTTTGTGTAATTTTATTGGTTAAATTTTCTGCCAATACATCAATTGAATCAATATAATTATCGCAATAATGAAAGAAATCACGAACTTCTTCCCAAGGTGACAGGCCTGCCGCACTGCCTTCGCGCCCCAATGCTTCGTCCAGTGAAGCAAGACGTTCCTGGGCTTGACGGTAGTTGCGGTGCAGATCCAGAAAAGCGCGCGCCAAAGTGGGCGCGTTGGACGCGGTCAGTTGCAGGTCCGCCAGACTTGTCTGGGTGTCGCCAAATATAGGATCGGCAAGGGCTTCTTTCATATCGGCAACGACGCGCGGCGTGTCACTGTCCGACAGTTTTGTGACATCAAAGTTAAAATCCCGTGCCAGTGTCAGCACTACGGATGTTGCTATCGGGCGGTGGTTGTTCTCCATCTGACTTAGGTACGGCAAGGAAATATCCAGCTGGTTTGCGAATTCTTTCTGGCTAAGATTAAAGTCTTGCCGGATTTGGCGCAGGCTGACCCCTGCATAAAGTTTTGAATTTGCCATACTGCTTTCACCGTAAAAATTTGCAATTTTGCAATTTACAATAGCAAGAATGAAAACATTTTGCAAATTAGCTATAATTATCTTTTCACTCAAGGCGGGTCGTTGTATTGTCAACATTACACTTCGGGAGGAATATGGTGTCAGATATTATCCAGCAATTAGAAGATCGCAGGGCGGCCGCACGTTTAGGCGGCGGTCAACGCCGTGTCGATGCGCAGCATTCCAAGGGCAAGTTAACGGCGCGTGAGCGGTTGGAGGTTTTGCTGGATGAAGGTTCTTTCGAAGAGTTCGATATGTTCGTCACCCATAAGTGTCAGGATTTCGGCATGGATAAAGAACATATTCCCGGTGACGGTGTCGTCACGGGTTGGGGTACGATCAATGGCCGCATGGTTTATGTTTTCAGTCAGGATTTTACCGTTTATGGAGGTTCACTTTCTGCCACACATGCCAAGAAGATTTGCAAAGTGCAGGAAATGGCGATGCGCAATGGCGCACCCATTATCGGGTTAAGCGATTCAGGGGGCGCGCGCATTCAAGAAGGTGTGGCATCTTTGGCGGGTTATACATCCGTATTTCAAAATAACATCAAAGCCTCTGGCGTGGTTCCGCAGATCAGCGTGATCATGGGGCCAAGTGCGGGCGGGGCGGTTTATTCACCTGCTCTGACGGACTTTGTATTTATGGTGCGTGACAGTTCGTATATGTTCTTAACCGGTCCGGATGTGGTGAAAACGGTTACGAATGAAGTGGTTACAGCCGAAGAACTGGGCGGGGCTAAGACCCATACAACAAAATCCTCTGTTGCGGACGGGTCATATGAAAATGACATGGAAGCTTTGATGGAAGTGCGGCGCCTGTTTGATTTCTTGCCGCTGAACAACACATCCAAGCCGCCTGTGCGTCCGTTTTTTGATGGGCATATGCGCAAAGAGCCGTCGTTGAACACAATTATTCCCGACAATGCCAACACGCCCTATGATATGAAAGAGCTGGTGTTGAAATTGGCGGATGAAAACGATTTTTATGAAATTCAGGAAGATTTTGCCAAGAATATCCTGACAGGTTTTATTCGCTTGGAAGGTTCGACAGTCGGTGTTGTCGCCAATCAACCGATGGTGCTGGCAGGATGTTTGGATATCAATGCGTCGCGCAAAGCGGCGCGATTCGTCCGGTTTTGCGATGCGTTTGAAATTCCTTTGCTGACACTTGTCGATGTTCCGGGATTCTTGCCGGGAACTGCGCAGGAATATGGCGGTGTTATCAAGCACGGCGCAAAATTGCTTTATGCGTTTGGTGAGGCAACGGTGCCGCGTGTCACTGTAATTACGCGCAAAGCTTACGGCGGTGCATATTGTGTGATGTCACCAAAGCATTTGGGCGGGGACGTCAACTATGCTTGGCCTACAGCCGAAATTGCCGTGATGGGGGCAAAAGGGGCTGTTGAAATTCTACACCGTGCCGATTTGGGTGATGCCGAGAAAATAGCTGCGCTTACAGATGACTATGAAGACCGTTTTGCGAATCCATTCGTAGCGGCGGAAAACGGTTTCATCGATGAGGTCATAATGCCGCAAAATACCCGTATGCGTGTTGCGCGTGCTTTTGCCAGTTTGAAGTCAAAAGACATCAAGAATCTCTGGCGCAAGCATGACAATCTGCCTTTGTAGGGGAAATTTAAGGTGATTTATCGAAAAAAAACGATGAAAAATGGCCCAAAATGGGGTTTTCTTGATGCAAAGGAGTCACAATGGGCTGATTTTTGCAGATTTTGTAAAAACTTTGCATCATGGTTCTATTTTTTATCAAAGAATGCTGCTAGCGTGCCTGTATTCCAAGTAATGAAGTACTTGGGTCGTAACAAAACTAGGAACGCAATATGTCAAAAACAATTACATCTATCGCACTTCTTCTGGTCCTTGGCCTGTCTGCATGTGCAAACTCTTCTTCTTCTGCTGGCCCAGCGCCAGAGCCAGAGCCGATCCCAGCACCAGCTCCGACTTCTAAGTACTAATATACTTGGCCAGGAACCTTTCGGGGTTCCTGGCATTTTACCGCGCATGCACGCTTTCGGGAGCGTGTCATGATAAAATACCGTGGTTTTCCATCCCGTCTTCCCAGTTCGGACTTTCATTTTACTATACGACGCGCCAATAAAGCAGGTGCGACCAAGTTGGTTAAGCGCGAACGCTATGCGGATCGACGCCACGCAGATCGCCGTGCAGACGAAGGCTTTATGCGCGCACTTTGGGAATATTTTGGCGAAGAACCGTTTGAACGCGGTAACTTGGATGCCGGGCGGCTAAGCTGGTTATTGGGCCGCGAGGTTGAAATGGTCGGTGATTCCTTTGATCCTGAAGATTATGAAGCTTTGCTGCAAATCAACGTGGGCCGTGCCATGGTCAGCTTTCCTGACGTGTTTACGGGGTGATCGGCATGAATTCGCGCATCAAAAAATTGGTTTGGCGGCAAATCGCCCAAAGCATGGGGTGGCTGAAATATTTGATATGCAGCACTGCAAAAGCTTATTACCTTAAAAACCAAGGAAGTTCTGATAGATCTTCAATGACGCCTAGGTTGGCCGCGTCGCTTGCGAAAGCAAAAGCTAATCAAGAGATTATCCGTTCCTTCAAGCGGTTAAGCTCTTTCATTTCCCCTCTACTAGGGCCCTTGTGTCGATATGCAAGGGTCTCTTTTTTTGGCGCAGCGCAAGCTTTATTGCGCCGTTTCATATCCCCTTTAACAAAGCATGGTGTTCCTTATGTTTAAAAAAATCCTGATCGCCAATCGTGGCGAAATTGCTTGTCGTGTAATCAAGTCAGCCCAAAAAATGGGGGTCAAGACGGTTGCGATCTATTCGGATGCGGACAAAAATGCGCTGCATGTCAAAATGGCCGATGAAGCGGTTCATATTGGCCCATCACCTGCTGCTGAAAGTTATATTGTCATCGATAAGGTGATGGATGCTGTGCGTCAGACAGGTGCGGAAGCGGTACATCCGGGGTATGGTTTCTTGTCAGAAAACAAGCTGTTCGCACAGGCCTTGGAAAAAGCGGGTGTGGCCTTTATCGGGCCGCCTGCCAATGCGATCGAGTCTATGGGGGATAAGATCACGTCCAAGAAACTGGCCGCAGAAGCGGGCGTTACAACAGTTCCGGGCTATATGGGTGAAATTGCCGATGCGGATGAGGCGGTAAAAATATCGACCGAAATCGGGTATCCGGTGATGATCAAAGCCTCTGCCGGTGGTGGTGGCAAGGGCATGCGGGTTGCATGGGATGATGATGGGGCACGCGAAGGGTTTCAGTTGTCCAAGAACGAAGCGGCCAGCAGTTTTGGCGATGACCGTATTTTCATCGAAAAGTTCATAACCCAGCCGCGCCATATTGAAATTCAGGTCTTGGGCGATAAACACGGTAATTGCGTTTATTTGAATGAACGTGAATGTTCGATCCAGCGGCGCAATCAAAAAGTTATTGAAGAAGCACCAAGTCCGTTTTTGGATGCAAAGACCCGTAAAGCTATGGGCGAACAGTCCTGTGCCTTGGCACAAGCCGTGGACTATTGCAGTGCAGGTACGGTTGAATTTATTGTTGATGGCGATAGGAATTTCTATTTTCTTGAAATGAACACGCGCCTTCAGGTGGAACATCCCGTAACCGAGTTGATCACGGGCATCGATCTGGTGGAGCAGATGATCCGTGTGGCTTACGGTGAAAAATTGTCGCTTGAACAAAACGATATCGGGATCAATGGTTGGGCGATGGAAAGCCGGCTTTATGCCGAAGATCCGTATCGTAATTTTCTACCTTCTATCGGCCGATTGTCGCGTTATCGACCACCTGCGGAAGTGGCAACAAAAAAGATGGCTGTGCGCAATGACACAGGCGTTTTTGAGGGTGGTGAAATCTCGATGTTTTATGATCCGATGATCGCAAAGCTTTGCTCTTGGGCACCTGACAGGGCCAGCTCTATTGAAGTGATGCGCAGTGCGCTGGATGCATTTGAAGTCGAAGGGATCGGGCATAATTTGCCGTTTCTGTCGGCGGTGATGGATCATCCACGTTTTATGAGCGGCGACATTACAACCGCCTTTATCGAAGAGGAATATCCTGACGGATTTCTGGGGGCAGAGCTGGATGAGTTGACATTAAAGCACATCTCGGCCGCCTGTGCCGCGATGTACCGGGTGGCTGAAATCCGTCTGGCCAGGGTATCAGGTCGGATTGACAATCATGAACGTAAAGTCGGGGAAAATTGGGTGATTAAGGTTCAAGGTGCGCGGTTCGATGTGTCTATTGACGCCGATCATGCCGGATCATCTGTCAGCTTTGCTGATGGAACAAAACATCGTGTGACCAGTGACTGGGTGCCGGGCGAACGTTTGGCCTCTTTCATGATTGATGAAGCACCTTTGATCCTAAAGGTGGCCCCGATCAGTGCGGGTTATCAGGTGCGGTATCGCGGGGCGGATTTAAAAGTTGTCATCCACACACCGCGTCGCGCGGAGCTGGCGGAATATATGTTGGAAAAACTACCGCCCGATACATCGAAAATGCTACTTTGTCCTATGCCGGGTTTGATTGTAAACCTGAATGTCGCTGTCGGTGATGCCGTGCAGGACGGACAAGCCCTTTGCACGGTTGAAGCGATGAAGATGGAAAACGTGCTGCGGGCTGAAAAGCAGGGTGTTGTATCCAAGATCAATGCAAGTGTCGGTGACAGCTTGGCGGTCGATGAAATTATTATGGAGTTTGAATAATTTTTGCTCTGCGCTTTCATATGTTCACTTTTTGTTCTATGGTTGGATTTAATAATCAATCCAAAGTGAACAGTTATGATGAAAGCCCGATTAAGGCTGCTCTATCTCGATATGAACAGTTATTTTGCCAGCGTGGAACAACAGGAAGACCCGAATTTACGCGGCCGTCCCGTTGGTGTGGTTACAACGATGGCACCGAACGCGGCAATAATCGCAGCCAGCTACGAAGCGAAAAATCAGGGATTGAAATTCGGGGTGCGGATGCGCGAGGCGCGCCGGATGATACCCGATATGCAGTTTCGACCCGCGCGCCACGATGTTTACGTGGATTACCATCACCGGATCAAGCAGGCCGTAGAACGAATAATTCCCGTGGACGCAACCCATTCCGTGGACGAGTTTTCTTTTCGGCTTTCCGGCCGAATGCAGGATCCACGAACCGCCCTTGGTTTGGCCGAACAGATGCGGGCACGGATTTACAAGGATGTGGGCCCCGCCATGCGATGCTCAATCGGGCTTGGGTCCAGTCTGTTATTGGCCAAATTGGCGGGCGAATTACACAAACCGGACGGGCTGGGATGCTTGTTACCGGATGTTTTACCGGAAAAGATCAACCATTTGAAATTAAGCGATATTCCGGGGATCAGCCGCGGAATGAATACACGGTTGAACGCAGCTGGAATTATCACGGTTCCCGACCTTTATGCGATGTCCCCCAAACACGCCCGCAAAATCTGGGGTGGCGTGCAGGGCGAACGTTTTATACGTGCGTTGCAGGGCGAGGATATACCGCTGCCTATGACCAAACCCGCGCGTTCACTGGGACACGGGCAGGTTCTGTCTTACAACAACCGCAACCCGGAAGCTGCAAGGCTGGTGACGCGTCGGTTGTTGATCAAGGCGGCCACACGGTTACGACGTCAGAACGCCTTTGCCACATATTTACAGATTTCGGTGAAATGTGCGCAGGGTGGCCGCAATGGTTTAGGGCAAAAAATACCCGCGACACAAGACAGTTTTCAATTGCTGACCTTGTTTCGGCAATTTTGGGGCGAACTGGTGTTCAGCCGACCGATTACAACCAGCGTGATGTTGGGCGGGCTGGTTCCAGCGCACAGACATACCGCCGATTTATTCGAAGAACGATTGGGCGCAGGTGTGCGCACTTCGCGCGAAAACTTGTGTGTGTTGGTCGACGCAATCAACCAGCGTTATGGACAGGACACGCTGATTTACGGGGAAAGCCCGCAGGAAATCACACCTTATACGGGGGCCAAAATCGCTTTTGGCCGTATTCCGGGCCGCGAAGAATTTCGCGACTGAAACTGCAATTTATTTTAAAAATGAAGGAGTATGCGCAATGAGCGTATCTGACCTTAAGACATGGAAAACCCTTGCGGAAAAGGAACTGCGCGGGCGCCCGCTGGAAGATTTGACGTGGAATACACCCGAAGGAATTGACGTTAAGCCGCTTTATACGGCTGATGATCTGGTTGGGCTGGATCATTTGGCGGCAACGCCCGGGTCTGCCCCATTCGTGCGTGGGCCAAAGGCCACGATGTATGCGGGGCGGCCCTGGACGATCAGACAATATGCAGGATTTTCCACGGCCGAAGAAAGCAATGCGTTTTACCGCAAAGGCCTGGCAGGCGGGCAACAGGGGGTTTCAGTTGCCTTCGATTTGGCCACGCACCGCGGTTATGATAGTGACCATGAACGGGTGATGGGCGATGTCGGTAAAGCCGGCGTTGCGATTGACAGTGTCGAGGATATGAAAATCCTGTTTGACGGCATTCCGCTGGATAAGGTCAGTGTTTCGATGACGATGAACGGGGCTGTAATTCCGGTTTTGGCCAGCTTTATCGTGGCGGGTGAAGAGCAGGGCGTGGAACGTAGCAAATTGTCGGGCACCATTCAAAATGATGTGCTGAAAGAGTTCATGGTCCGCAACACCTATATCTACCCGCCCGAACCGTCGATGCGGATTGTATCGGACATTATTGATTATACCAGCCGCGAGATGCCCAAATTCAACTCTATCTCCATCAGTGGCTATCATATGCAGGAAGCGGGTGCGACGCTTGTACAAGAATTGGCGTTTACGCTGGCAGACGGTAAAGAATATGTGAAAGCGGCGATTGCACGCGGCATGGATGTGGATGCGTTTGCACCGCGCCTGTCGTTCTTTTTCGCCATCGGTATGAACTTCTTTATGGAAGCGGCAAAATTGCGGGCGGCGCGACTGCTGTGGCACCGCATTATGACAGAATTCGGGGCGCAAGACGAAAAGTCTTTGATGTTGCGCACTCACTGCCAGACCAGTGGTGTGTCCTTGCAGGAACAAGACCCGTATAACAACGCAATTCGTACCGCTTATGAAGCGATGAGCGCAGTGTTGGGTGGGACGCAATCCTTGCACACAAACAGTTACGACGAAGCAATTGCCTTGCCATCAGACGCCGCAGCGCGGCTGGCACGAAATACGCAGTTGATTTTACAAAATGAGACAGGTGTGACCAATGTAGTTGATCCGTTGGCGGGCAGTTATTATGTGGAAAACCTGACACAGGAATTGGCCGATAAAGCATGGGAATTGATCGGTCAGGTCGATGCTTTGGGCGGGATGACGCGGGCAGTTGAAGATGGCATGCCGAAGCTGGAAATTGAACGCGCAGCGGCGAAAAAACAGGCACGGGTTGATCGTGGTGAGGATATTATCGTCGGTGTAAACAAGTTTCAGACAGATGACGACGCGGATATTGATGTCCGTATGATCGACAATTCGGCAGTACGTGATGCACAGATTGCACGTCTGAAAGATATACGCAAATCGCGTGATACGGCAGCGTGTGAAGCAGCCCTGACTGCCCTTGAGCAAGGGGCGCGTGATAATAATGGGAACCTGTTGGATTTAGCAGTGAATGCCGCGCGTGCACGGGCCACTGTAGGCGAAATATCGGACGCAATGGAACGCGCTTTTGGACGACACAAAGCCAAGGTTAAACTGCTTGATGGTGTTTATGGCGCCGCTTATGCGGGCGATCAGAGCTTTCAAGATATTCAGGCTGATGTTACTGATTTTGCTAAAAAATACGGTAAAAAACCATCAATGATGGTGGTGAAAATGGGCCAAGACGGCCATGATCGGGGTGGCAAGGTAATTGCCACTGCGTTTTCCGATATTGGGTTCGATATTGAAATGGGGCCGTTGTTTCAAACACCGGAAGAGGCAGCCATTGATGCGATTGAAAAAGGTGTGGACGTGGTCGGTATCTCGTCGCAGGCAGCAGGCCACACAACGCTGGCCCCGCAATTGGTACATGCGCTGAAAAACAAGGGTGGTGGCGATATTATTGTGATTTGCGGGGGTGTCATTCCACCCAATGATTACAACTTTTTGCGCCAAGTTGGGGTGCGGGCCATATTCGGGCCGGGCACCAATATACCGGAAGCGGCAAAAGAGGTTTTAGAACTGGTTAAACGCACGAAAGTTGGGGGATAGGGCAGATGTCTTACAAAGAAGTTTACGGAAAATGGCAATCAAACCCTGAAACATTTTGGATGGAGGCGGCGACTGCTGTTAAATGGAGCAAACAACCGACCAAAGCATTGTTTGATGAAAATGCACCAATTTATGAATGGTTTAAAGATGGTGAGATCAACACATGCTACAATGCGGTTGATCGCCATGTAGAGGCCGGAAACGGTGATCGGGTTGCGATTATTTACGACAGCCCTATCACGGGAAACTCTGCCAAAATTACCTATGGGCAGTTGCAGGATAAAGTCGCGTCTTTGGGCGGCGCATTACAAGCGCAGGGCATAACTAAAGGTGATCGTGTCATTATTTATATGCCAATGGTGGCAGAGGCCCTGATTGCAATGCTGGCATGTGCACGTATCGGTGCGGTGCATTCGGTTGTGTTTGGCGGATTTGCTGCGGCTGAACTGGCAACACGAATAGATGACGCGACACCCAAAGCGATTATAGCCGCGTCCTGCGGGGTCGAACCAAGTGGAGTGATTGCCTATAAGCCGTTGATTGATGGGGCAATCGAGATGTCCACGCATAAGGTCGATTTTTGTGTGATCTTGCAACGCGATCAACTGTCTGCAGATATGGTTACAGGCCGTGATTTGGACTGGTACGATTTCCAAAAAGGGGTGACACCGGCATCTTGCGTGCCTATGGGCGGGGCAGATCCCGTTTATGTTCTTTACACGTCAGGTACAACAGGTCAGCCAAAGGGCGTGGTGCGCCCCACAGCTGGGCATATCGTGGCGTTGAATTGGACAATGAAAAACATCTACAATGTGGATCCCGGTGATGTGTTCTGGGCGGCATCCGATGTCGGGTGGGTCGTGGGGCATTCCTATATTTGTTACGGGCCGTTGATCAACGGCTGTACGACAATTGTGTTCGAAGGCAAGCCTATCGGCACGCCCGATGCCGGAACGTTTTGGCGGGTCATCGAAGAACATGAGGTAAAAACCTTTTTCACCGCACCTACTGCGTTTCGTGCAATAAAACGTGTAGATCCTAAGGGAGAATTTGTAGGTAAGTACGATTTGTCCTGTTTGAAGTATTTGTTTTTAGCAGGAGAACGAGCAGATCCCGATACGATTATATGGGCGCAAGATCAACTGCGGGTGCCTGTGATCGATCATTGGTGGCAAACCGAAATAGGTTATCCTGCAGTGTGTAATCCTGTGGGCATTGAATTGATGCCGGTGAAGCTTGGCTCGCCTGCTGTGCCGTTGCCTGGATTTGATTTGCAAATTCTGGATGATGAAGGCGTTGAACTGCCGCGCGGCGAGTTGGGTGCGATTGTGATCAAGCTGCCTTTACCACCCGGCACTTTGCCGACATTGTGGAATGCCGAAGATCGTTACCGTTCGTCTTATCTGGAAACCTTTCCCGGTTATTATGAAACTGGGGATGCGGGCTATATGGATGAAGATGGATACCTTTATATCATGGCGCGGACTGACGATGTGATCAATGTCGCCGGTCACCGTTTGTCGACGGGACAAATGGAAGAGGTTCTGGCAAGCCACGCGGATGTCGCGGAATGTGCGGTTCTGGGGGTAAAGGATGCGCTAAAGGGGCAACTACCGATGGGCTTTTTGTGTCTGAATGCCGGGACGGAAAAATCACCTGAAGTCGTGGTTGCGGAATGTGTGACACTTGTACGTAAAACTATAGGACCTGTGGCTGCCTTTAAGCTGGCCTGTGTGGTTGAGCGCTTGCCTAAAACCCGATCAGGTAAGATTTTGCGTGGCACAATGGCGAAAATTGCCGATGCTGAGGCATGGAAAATGCCAGCGACCATTGATGATCCTGCGATTTTGGATGAAATCACCGAGGCTTTGAAGGGTTTGGGGTATCCGCTGTAATCTTTGCATTTTGCAAAAGATGTGATCTATACTGCTTTAAGCGGTTTATAATGGGCCGGATGAAGCAGCATGGATACTGACGGTATGACAGACAATTATCAAAACGAGACATATTTGGGCCTGTTGGAGACGCTTGGACCCAAACAGTCTTTGATCTTGATTGAAAAGCTGATGATTGACATTAAAAATACCCGACGTGGATTACAGGCCGCACTTTCCACGAAAACAACGGATATGCTGAATGAACCCAGCCATGTGCTGATTTCGTTGGCCGGTGTTGTTGATATTGTGGAATTGCACGGCCTTGCCAAAACAATAAATGAATATAACGGGAATGCCTTTCCCATTGAAACCGTTAAAACAACCATTGAATGCCTTGATCTGTGGCTGGATTTTCTGAAATCTGATAGGGCCGCGCGTGGACTGGCATCATGAAAAAGCAAAAATTGCTGCTTATTGAAGATACACCAACGCTTCAGATGATTTATCAGGCAAATCTGGCGAATGCTGGATATGTGGTGGATGTGGCCTCTACGGGAAAGGAAGGGCTGGATCTGTTTCGGACCAATAATAATTATGTCGTGATCATGGATCTGTTTTTACCCGATATGGACGGGGTTGCGATTATCCGGAAGTTTATGCACGACAATCCGCAAGCCAAGATTATCGTGATCACATCGAACGGATCGGTGAACCGTGCGGTTGAAGCTATGCGGGCCGGGGCGTTTGATTTTCTGCTCAAACCATTTTCGGATGCACGGTTGCTGGCAACAGTTGCCTCTGCTTTGGCCAGTTATGAAAGTAAGGCAGAGGTAAATCTGGCGTCGGGTAATTTCTATGACATCATCGGGCGCGGCCCTTTGATGCAAGATATGTATCGTAAAATAATGCGTATTGCGTCATCTACCGCCCCAGTTTTCGTGATCGGAGAACGTGGTGTCGGTAAAGAAGCATGCGCCAATGCAATACACAATCATTCAAGCGCGGAAGCTCCTCGCCCGTTTATAAGCTATAGCGGTGGCGATCTATCACCTGTGGTTCAGGGTGAGACATTGTTCGGCGGGCTGGAGGATCTTGATATGGAGCTGACGAGTGATGAAAAAGGTGCTTTGCAAAAGGCCTATGGCGGCACTTTATATATTAGCGAAGTTTCGGAGCTAGATCCGTTTGTACAATCGAAGCTGGCGTTATTTCTGCGGAAAGTCAGCCAAAATAACCAATATTTTGACGCGGCGGATAACCATTTTCCCAGAATTATATGTTCAACCAGCACTGATCCCTATGTGTTGTTGGAATCGCGTAAAATCCGTGAAGATTTATTTTATCAACTTCATATCCTTACAATTAATGTTCCGGCTTTACGGGAAATTGGCGATGATATTATCTTTGTAGCCGAGGAAATGTTGAAGCGGTTATCAAAGTCAGAACAAAAAACGTATGTAGGTCTTTCGACTGAAGTGGTTGATCTGTTTTTATCCCACAATTGGCCGAGAAATATCAATCAGCTTAGAAATCTGCTACATAAAATCGTTGCCAAATATGATGCAAGCTTGGTGGATATCGATATGTTGCCCATAGGATTTGCCTCTGACAGCAAGAGGGCCAAAGGTATCGGAGTTGATCTGGGCGACGAAAGATTTTCCGTGGAACGCAATACAATGGCGATCCAGCAGTTGGTTGGGTTACAGCTTGAAGAGGTCGAACGTGAATTTATTGAAGCGACAATTTATGCACATGGCGGTTCTATTCCGAAAGCAGCTGAAGTCTTGGGTCTTGCGCCAAGTACGATTTATCGCAAAAGATCAAAGCGTTAAAATACGTCTTTGATGTATATGATTTATTTCTATGATTTTGAATGGAAGTGTTTGCTTTCGTTACGAAAGCAATGTGAACATTCTTACCTAAAAAAAATCTTTACTAATCGTGTTAAACTTGTCAGTTTATCCCCATATCTTGGGGGCACGAGATGGTAAAAAACAAAATAATGATACTTGCCATAGGGATTATAACCCTAGGTGGGGCAGCAGGCGCAAAGACAATAAAAACGGATACTGGGCCGGCTGAACTGCCGCCTGCAAGTTATAGAGGCACACAATATGTGGACTCGAAGGGCTGTGTTTATATCAGGGCAGGTTACGGTGAGCGCATCTCATGGGTGCCGCGTGTAAATCGCAAACGACAGGTTATTTGCAACCCCAATAACAAACCATCATTAAATGCCGCACAGCTGGCCGCGATCACTGGCCAACCGGCAAGTCGCCTAGTGAAACCTGTGGCACCGACGACGGTTCGTACTGTTGAGGTCGGCCCTGTGGTTGTCCCGCAGAAGGTTAAAACGCCTACGCGAACCACTATTGTGCCGGACGTTAAACCCAATCAACCGAAATCAGATGGGCGGGTGTTGTACCCATCAAATGCAGTGCGTCAAGCTAGCCCTGTTGTTGAAGGCAGTACCGGTAACAAAATTGCGGATGTGACGCCGCAAACGACAGTCGCGCAAAAACCTGCACGCGTTAGTAGTGTACGTGGTTTCAGTCTTTTTGACCGCCAACGGAAAAGAGATGCCCTACGCACAGGCCCGCAAGCTGCCCACCCTGCTGATCTGGCCAAAGCTCAGCGGCAATCAGATGTTGGGACACCGAAGAAAGTGGCAGCTGTGTCATCCGGGCGTAAAAATGTTGTTCCGAACCGTGTAGATACTGTTCACCGCATCACAGTGCACCCAGTGGTGATTGATGCGGATATTACGGCAAAGGGTGATGCACAGATGGCTATGGTTTGGTCAAATACAGTGCCGCTAAAACTGCTTAGCAAAAGCCGCGGCCAGATGGTTGCAACAAATGTCGCATATAGGACGTCAACAAAATCTGAAATGCGTTAGCCTTCATAAGTTTTTGAATTGAGCATCTAAAGCGTCCAGCCGTAACCCTGCGATTTGATGCACTTGGTTCAAAGCCTCTCTAAATTCGCTGCCAACGTCATGGGTGATGCGCTTTTTGAAGTTTTCCATTATTTCTGCACGGGTTCGTCCGCGTACTGCCAATATAAATGGAAAGTCGAATTTTTCGCGATATTCAGCGTTCAAGGTCATGAATGTATCTAATTCGCTTTGGCTACATTGATCCAATCCTACACCTGTCTGTTCTGCTGCGCTTTCATGGGTTAATGCATTGGCTTGTGCCAGTTGCCCCGCCAAGTCGGGGTGCGCGCGTAGCAGGGCCATTTGCAGCTCTTGCGGGGCTGTTTCCACGATCTTTGCCATGGCGCCAGCCAGATCAGATGGCTTTTCAGCCGCGTAATGACCTTTTTGGTCAAAAAGCATTTCCGCAATCCATGCGGAATGTTCGTAGACACCACCAACCGTGGCCAAAAAGATATCGCGCGACAGTTTTTTCATTTACTCAGCCTCCTAAGCGGTCGATTTCAACTTTTTTATTGCAGAAAAGCAAGTCACATTTATTTGGTTAGGACGAAATGCAGGAAGTGTTTCAAAAAATACCGCTATAGTGTGTGTTGTGGCATGCTGTTAGATATGTGTTGAATATACTGTAGGTTTGGGAATGAATAAATCACTTGTGATCAAGAATGCGGATGTTGTCGTGACGATGAATGGTGCGCGCGATGAGATGGCAGGTGCTGATATTCGCGTTGTAGGCGGCGTTATAGATGCGGTGGGTTTTGATCTGACGGGGGATGAGACGGTTAATGCGCAGGGTTGTGTCGTAACACCCGGTCTGGTCAACACACACCACCATTTGTCACAAACCTTGACCCGCGTGGTCCCCGGCGGACAGGATGCGTTGTTGTTTGGTTGGTTGCAGTCGCTTTATCCAATTTGGCAGAAATTTGGCCCGGAAGAAATGTTCGTGTCGGCACAAGTGGGGTTAGCCGAGCTGGCTTTATCGGGTTGTACGCTGTCATCGGATCATCTGTACCACTTTCCGAAAGGCGTGCGATTGGAAGATACCATTGATGCGGCAAAAACCATAGGCATCCGATTTCATCCCACGCGCGGTTCCATGAGTATCGGTGAAAGTGACGGCGGCCTGCCGCCCGATGCGATGTGCGAAAAAGAAGATGATATTCTAAACGATTGCATCCGCGTGATTGATGCTCATCATGATGCCACTGATGGTGCGATGATACGTATCGGAATTGCGCCATGTTCACCGTTTTCGGTTAGCCGTGAACTGATGCGCAACAGTGCCATCCTTGCCCGGGACAAGGGCGTAATGCTTCACACGCATTTGGCGGAGAACGACGAAGATATTGCCTATTCATTGGAGAATTTCGGCTGTCGCCCAGGACAATATGCCGAAGATTTGGGATGGACGGGGGATGATGTCTGGCATGCCCATTGTGTGAAATTGGATGGGCACGAAATTGACCTGTTTGCACGTTCCAGTACGGGTGTCGCGCATTGCCCCTGTTCGAATTGTCGTCTTGGATCGGGTATCGCACCTGTGCGTGCCATGCGTGATACAGGTGTGAAAGTGGGTTTGGGTGTTGACGGATCCGCATCGAACGATGCGGGGCATATACTGGATGAAGCGCGTCAGATGTTACTGTTGCAAAGGGTGCAAAACGGGGCCGATGCGATGTCTGCGCGTGAAGTGTTGGAGATTGCAACATTGGGCGGGGCGCAGGTGTTGGGGCGCCATGATTGCGGCTCGATAGAGGTTGGTAAACGTGCTGACTTTGCGATTTGGGATATGACAAGTGGTATTGCAACGGCGGGATCTTGGGACCCTGTAGCGGCACTGGTTCTGACCGGGCCACACCATGTGCGTGATCTTTATGTGGAAGGCTGCGCCGTGGTACGGGGCGGGTATTTGACGGGTGTTGAGTTGGGGGCATTGGTTGAGCATCAAACAAAATTGGCCAGAGCTTTGGCTTTGTGATAAGCTAACGTATGGGAAAGAATGGAAAAAATATTAAATAGTTTTTTTATTTGTTATATCAAAACGATCTTATTCAGAAAGGTGGAGTTATGAGGTTTATAAATCCAATTTTAATAAGCAGTATTTTACTGTTCGTAGCTGGATGTGATTCTGCAAGTACGTCGGCAAGCGAACATAGCTTTAAAGGTAAAAGGTATGTGATTGTCGGAACCACCAAGACTGGATTTGATAGCTTGGGATTGGCAGATGTTAGCCATAAGGATACTGTTCTTACCCGTAATGCTGATGGAACATGGGGTGAGGTTGGTGATAGCTATCTGGCAGAGCAAATAACCAGTGAAGGCAAATTTATACGCAGACTGGATTCCACTAAAATTAAAACGACACCATACGGCGGTGCTTTAATTCCCAATGCGGAACTGAATAAAACCAGCGCAAGTGATATACAAGGGGATTAACTGATTGCTGGGCCTTAGAAGGGCCTGCAGGCCCTAATATTCCGCATAGGATTTTTCCTCGATCAGGTTTGACCCCATTTCAATGTTGATCTGTTTTTTCAGATCAGCGCGTCTGTCGTTGGTGACATAAACCGCGCGGGCCAAGCGTATGAAATCTTTGCCAAAGTCACCCGCTCTTTCGCAATCGCGGATGTCGTCTTCGATGACCCAAAGTTCTTTATTTACGGCCAATAGGGATGCAGTCAGGAACTGTATCGCCTTTGTTTCGGGGATGTGTGCGTTCACAACATTCTGCAAGGCCTTACGTTCAGCGTTCACATTGATCAGCTTGTTATCATCCAAAATGTTCTCTGATTTGATCTGCAATATCGTTAGTTTGTCTAAAAGTTCGCCAGGTGAGATCGGTGTTAAAATATTACTCATTGTTGCTTCCAATCTTTGATACGTGCGGTGATGTCGGTTTTTAATTCGGTGAAAACACTATCCCAGTCGCCGGTTTTTTTCTGTTTCATCAGTCGCATGGATGGATACCATGGAGTGTTATCAGGGAAGGGTTGATAAAGCCAATAGGGTTCGGAATGTAAAAGGTTCCATACTTCTACCCCTAAGGAGCCAGCAATATGAACAATGGCACTATCCATTGAAATAACCAGATCCAATTCCTGCATTAATGCGGCACTGTCGGCGAAATCGCGGTCATTACCGGCGGCGTCAACGATGATTGTGGATGTGCCGTCGGCATGAAAGGCATCCTGCAACGGTCCTTTGTAGAGCGAAAACATTTGCAGGTTCGGGATGCTGCATAATTCTAAAAACCGCTGATGGTTGAACGAGCGTTTGTGATTGGCGCGATAAGTCACGGACCCTGACCACATCACGCCGATCTTGAAACGGTCTTGATAAGGGGCGATGATTTTTCGGGCACGTGTGCGTGCATCTTCGGGGATGCAAAGCCGGGTGGGTTCGGGCAGCGTGTCTAGTGTTGCACCCAGATAAAGTGGTAAATCCATCATCGGTGTCCAGAAATCACAACCGTCCAGTTCGTTTTTGGTTTCAATAAACATCACATCATCTTGTACTGTGGAAAACAAGCGGAACAGCGGCTGCTTGACCGGCATTTTGATGGTGCAGCCCAGTTGCTTCAATGCGGGTAAAAACCGCGCCATCAGAACCGTATCGCCAAAACCCTGTTCGGGAATGACCAAAATGGTTTTACCTTTCAGATGTTCACCGTTCCATTTTGGGAAAGGAAAATCAGGAGGCGTTAATTCATCACCCTTCCAGCGCCAGTCAAAGCTTTTGAAACCTTCCTGATAGTTGCCTTGCGCCAGTTGAACAAAGGCCATCTGAATGTGCAATTCGGCAAAATCAGGAAACTTTTTAATAGCATTGGTCAATACCTGCTGGGCTTTGTCCATTTGATGCAATCCGCGATAACATTTGCCCAGACTTGCGTAATGATCCGGGTTGTCCGGTTCCGATTTTATGACATTCTTGCGTAATTTTAGTGAACCGGAAATGTTTCCTGCATCATAATAGGCATTTGCGGCATTGTTCATCAAGGCAGGGGCTGCAGGTTCCAGCTCTAACGCGCGCATATGCGCTGCGACTGCCAGATCATAGTTTTTCTGTTTGCGAAACAAGGCCCCGAGGTTGGACCAGATCACAGCGTCTTTGGGGCAGTTTTGTAAATAAGCACGGTACAGTTCTTGGGCCTGTTTCAGCTTGTTGTCATGATGGGCTTTCGTGGCTGCCAATCGAAGATCGGCGTTTGATATTATTTCCGGATCTGTTGTCGTCATTATCTTTTTGCGCCGCTTATTTTGTTTAAAGAAAATTATATGTCAGCAATAGTAAGCCGTAAATAATTTTGAGTTTTGCAATTTGCATTGTCGTAAAATAGGGAACTGTTATAAGATTGCAAATAAAGTTTCAGGGGACCGAGCATGTCAGATGCAGCAGTTATCGATACCGAACAATCTGAGCGGGCCTATGAGATAGACAGCACATTAATTGATGCGGTTCTGGAAGCTGTTGAAGCAGGCGAAAGAGATGCGCTTGTTCAACTGTTAAAACCTTTCCATGCCGCTGACATTGCTGATCTTTTCGAACAGATCAGTCCAAAGGAACGCAGCGCGTTCGTTGTGCTTTGGGGGGCGGATTTTGACGGTGAAGTTCTGGCGGAAATTGATGAAGGTCTGCTGGACGATGTGATTGAAGATCTGCCTGACGAGGTGGTTTCCGATGCGGTCAGGGATATGGATACCGACGATGTCGTCGATCTGATTGAAGATTTGGACGAACCGCAACAAGAACGCCTTCTGGACGCTTTGGACATGTCTGATCGGGTGGCCGTGGAACAGGCCTTGCAATACCCCGAAGATTCAGCCGGGCGTTTGATGCAACGCGAATTGGTTATGGCACCGACTCATTGGAGCGTGGGGCAAACAATCGATTATCTGCGCAAAGAAAGCGATTTACCCGACCAGTTCTATGATGTTGTTATGGTTGACCCAAGATTGACGCCTGTCGGTAAAGTGCCGCTTTCCAGCATGATGGCGGCGGCACGAAAAACCAAAATGTCAGAAATTATGGACGAGGAATTCCGAACCATCCCCGTAATGCAATCGCAAGAGGATGTAGCGTATGCGTTCAATCAGTATAATATGGTTTCGGCCCCCGTGGTGGATGCGGATGATCGTCTGGTCGGTGTTATCACGATGGATGACGCGATGGAAGTTCTGGACGAAAATGCCGAAGAAGACATCAAACGTTTGGCGGGCGTTGGTGATGAAAGTCTGATCGACAATATCTGGTCAACTACAAGGCGCCGTTTTCCGTGGTTGGCGGTGAACCTTGCCACCTCTATTCTGGCTTCAATTGTTATTGCACAGTTTGCCGCAACGATTGAGGCGGTTGTGGCTTTAGCGGTACTGATGCCGATTGTGGCTTCGATGGGGGGTAATGCCGGTACACAGACGCTGACCGTGGCGGTGCGTGCGATCGCGACCAAGGATTTGACCGCAGCAAACGCGTTGCGTATTGTTCGCCGTGAACTGTTCGTAGGCCTGTTCAACGGGTTTATATTTGCGCTGATTATCGGGTTTGTCGGGTATTACTGGTACGGATCGGCGATGCTGGGCGTGGTATTGGGTGTAGCGATGGTCGGTAATCTGGTTGTGGCGGGGCTGGCCGGTATTTTGATCCCGATTGGACTGGACAAAGTCGGCGTCGATCCCGCACTGGCATCCGGGGCTTTTGTGACAACGGTAACTGATATTGTTGGATTTTTTGCATTCTTAGGGCTTGCGGCTGTATTATTGCTGTAGATTATTTAGGCATGCGTAAAACCTGATTGCGATTACCTTTGATAATCCGGACGGAGCTTTCGCCAATGGCGGCAACTTTCCAACCGCTAAAGCTTTGACCGGGCTTGATTGGTATAATGCGCCCGCTTGGCATACGCACCAGCGCATGGCGACTGGATTTTGTTCCAAAAACCCCAATTAAGGATATGCGTTTTTTGTTGAACCTTGTCCGTTCGGTTGCTTCTTCTTGAATGTTTACCGGGGATGGTTTGCTGGCCTTTGATGTGCCGACGGCATTGGATGCGGGCGATAAAGCTGCGGTTTGAATATTGCCATTGTTGGCCTTGGCAACAGTGGTGCTTAGGTTTGCTGGGCGCACACGCGGTCGGGCAATCTCTTGGACAGCCTGTTGAATGGCGGTTACTATCTCGGTAGAATTGGCACTTGCAAGCACGGTAACTTTGGGTGGCACGCCTAAACTGGCCGGACGACGTCTGGGTTTTATAGCGGCAAGCGCTGGGTCAGCCTTTGCAAGTAAAGAGTTTTGCATATCTTTGGCTATTGCGGCAATCGTTGTTGGGCGGGGAACAGGTTGTTTATCTTTTAAAACCGGATCAGCTATCGCTAGAATATCCGGCACATCGACTGTTGAAGGGTGGCCAGCAGTTACTGCCGGTTCGGATTGTTCAACAGTTTCGGCAACTGTTATCGTTTGTTGTAACGATTCCGGCGGTACTTCTGATTTGTGATCTTCCTCAAAGGTTTTACTGCGCATCTTTGGCAGGATGTCTTTTAGGGGGTCGGGTGATATTTTCAACTGTACGCGGCGTGGTGGCAAAAAATCCGGCTGCCCTAGAAACAATGTAATGCCTTCAGCCCCTGGCGTGCCTTCTTTGGTGGGGATTAAGGTTCCGGCGGTCTCGATATATTCTGTGGAGTTGGTAGTTGTTTCCGGTAATGCGGATTGATCCGGTTCTTTTGATATGGGGGAAGTCGTGCTTGTTGATATGCTGTCCGTTTTATCTGTATTTTGCGCGGCAATAAAGGCTGGGCTGGCGATGGCTTCGGGTGTTTTCAGAGCGGATTTCTGCTTTACCTCAGCCACAAAAGCCTGTTCCAAATTCGGGATCGTGTCGGTTGATGGTCGGTATCGCAATAACCCGGATTCTGTAATGACTATAGGGGCTGTTGTCGGAACTTGTTGCAGTCGGGCAATTTCCGCTTTGCCGTCGAACAAGGCAGCATAGAACCAATAAAACAGTGCAACCAGTGCCAAGGTTGCAAGAATTAGAATGTAGCGCATTTTGAATAATTCGCGAACATCCGTGCGGGTTGCATCCCCCTGAGGTGTTATGATCGGGCTGGGAACCAGAGTTTCTTTTTGGGGCGTATCTTCTGTTTCCGGTGTGGAAGTGCTGATTGAAATGCGTCGCGGTGGTACAGTGGGGCTTGGGGCAGTTGCACTATCTGCAGCTTCTTTATCATTTGACTGATCCGGTGTGATTAAGGTTTTGCTGCGCACAGTTGCAAAGCCACCTATATCTGTTTCATCGGATGTTTTCAGTGATGTTGTGTCATAATGATGTATTTCGGCTTCTTTTGATGCGGACACGTTTAAAGTAGGTGTTACCTTGTCTGCAAGATTATCGGGCGCGGTACTTGCTTTAGGTGACTTTAAAGGCGAGAGAGATGTTGAAACATCTTTTGTCGTGGTTTCTATCGATGATGCTATTAGGGGCTTCGCCGACGGTGCCGCTGCAACAACAGGTTGATCACCATCGTAAAACTTTGGAGGCCTTGGAAAAACGTTCTTGTTCAGTTCTGAGGTGTAATAAGCTGCTTCAAAGCCATGACCTGTAATGAAACCTTTTGCCTCTTTAATGGTTTCTTTTGTGATTGCGGCAATATAGGCCTTTTCCGAATTGGGTTCGTTTTCCAAGTCAAATAACAAATCATGTGCTGCATAGGGCGTGTTTGCAGAAAGAAAATCATTGACGGAAGCCGTGATTGCATCTGCATGGGTTTTGCTTACATCTATATCAGACACAAAAACCTCAGTGCTTGGAATGCGGATTTCCGCAATAAGCTTGCCTTCTGAATTTGTTTTTCGACCTTCTTTAAGTTTTTCAATATCGTCGGAAAAACTTTTTGAATCCAAGGCCGCTTCACCCATCAATTCCCACGGCTGATCTATGTCACGATGCCACAATGACACACGATCATTGGACAGGCCGACTGCGTATTTTGTGCTGGATCTGGTCATTGGGCGGTATGTAGCCTTATTGCTTGAGGGGTCGCGTACAGATACTACCTGATAACTATAAGATTGTTTTATTTTTTTCAAAGCCTATTGCAGAAACGGAACCGACTATAGCAATAAATGGCTGATTTATCTTTAGGTTTATTTCCAAAACAGCTTATTATTGAAGGCGCGGCCAAAAATACAACCCTGCCATAAGCATAGCAAGGATTATGAACAACGCGATGAACCATATGAAGCCAAAGCCGCTTTTCGTATGTTGGTATTGGGGGGCGGTCGTGTTGATTTGTGATGGGGTGGCCAAAGAAACCGTGTCTTGTGTGGCCTGTACATCTGATGGATTGTCGTTGTTTGTCATATCTTCGGACTGTGCGTGATAATCTGCAAGCTGGAAGTTTGGGTTTCGTGGAAAATCTGTCGTATTAACATCTGTGGTGTAATGTGTTGGCCTGAATCCGAAAAGGTGAACGAAAGTTTCGGCCTGTTTTATGACGGCCATGGGTGTCCAGGCAATGCTGATATCCGAACTGCCATTGCCGCGATCAATATCAAAAGCGATTGTCCTGATTGACACGCCTGCTGCAGCTTCAATGGCGGAAACAATGCGGATTTCCCAACTGGTGTCGGCATCGGGATCATGGGATACACTTAGGGTGTTCACTTCGGCGGTTGGAATGCGGACAATTGCATCATAAGATGGTGCATCAATGTCCATTGCGATATTTTTCAGTGTTTCCAATTGTTGCCGTAAATTGCCTGCGTTCAGGGGGGCACTACCCAAAAACTCCCATTTTTTTGCAGGTTTCCGGTGCCATAGGAAAATGCCATCATTCGACAAATCCACTGCAAATGGTTCAGGTTGTTTTTCCATGCTACTCTCGTGTACTTCCTCAAAGCGGCAAAAACAATTTTTTTGTATGTCGCATGACTTTCTTATAACCTAGCGTAGTTTTTTGGCAATTTATAACGGTAAGCTTGAATATAGGCCCTTACTGGCCCAAATTGAAGGGAGGTAAGTGAAAAGGATATATGATGCGCACAGTTATAATGGTTCTGATGCTGGCAATAGCCCCAAGTTTTTCTGCAGCACAGGATGTTGAGCGGCGTATAACCGTGACCGGCATTGGTGAGGTATATGTTGCCCCCGATATGGCAACAATATCTCTTGGTGTCAGTAGTTTTCATGAAAAGGCATCGGATGCTATGCGGATAAACTCTACGGCTATGAATAAGATTTTTGCACATTTGAAAACGGCCGACATTGAGCCGCGTGATATTCAGACCGCGCAATTATCGTTAAATCCGCGCTGGGATCAACGTAACAGCAATAATACACAGCCGCATATCATCGGGTATGAGGCATTGAATACCCTAACGGTTCGAGTTCGTGACCTTGGGTCTGTCGGCGCGATTTTGGATGTTTTGACGAAAACAGGGGCCAATCGGATCAACCATATAAATTTTGGCATTCAAAAACCGCGCCCGCATAAGGATGAAGCCCGGAAAAATGCCGTGACAGATGCGCGGGCTAAAGCCGAACTTTATGCGCAAGCGGCAGGGGTTGAACTGGGGAATGTTGTTTATATCAATGAAAATGGTGGTAACCCGCAACCCCGGACAATGGCACGGAGGGAAATGGCAATGGCTTCCGATGCGGTGCCCGTTGCTGCGGGTGAATTGGGGTTGCAATCAACAGTGACAATCGTTTTTGAGATCAAATAAGGCATCAAACCGAATAAAAAAAGCGCCCGAAAGTTATTTTCGGGCGCAGTCATGGAACGAGGGACAGTATTTTGAAACAAAGGGTTCCGAGCTTTGCTTCTGGTATTTATGTAGTATTTCAATCTCTTATTGCAAGGTGTCGGGGTATTTCACCTAATTGCTAAGGTTTGCAGGCCAGCGTTTGTCAGCGCGTGTCACGTAACCGTTTTTGTCGCGGTTCCATACAGCCCAGATTACCGAATTATAGTTCAGGTATAATTTACCTTTATATATATCCCAAGCTTTGGGATTGGTGGATACAAAATCACCACTGGCCATCGCATAAGCGCAATAGCCGCCATATTGAGGTGCATATTTTTCGGGGCTGGCTTCAAATAAAGCTTTGTTTTCTGCGGATTTAAACCGCCATGTGGCACCGCGCCATTTCAGGCTGTGATCAGCAGAACCTTTGCGCGGCTTCTTTTCGGTAAAATAGGCAACAGTATCATAACCTCCAACGGCTAACCCGTTTTTGGCATAAATTGCCGGTTTAGCGGCAAACGCCGGAGTTGCTGCTGCAGCTGCAAATATGCCAAGTGCTGTGCGACGGGTGAATTGCATCGGGATACTCCTTTGGATGTAAGATAACGCCCGAAATCCAAAAAAGAACCCACCTCGCAAAAATGTGTATTTCTGTCACTTCGTTTGGGACAGTGCATATAAAGACACGGCAGCCGCATTGGACACGTTTAATGAACCAAAGCTGCGTTGAAATGGGATTTTGGCAATCACATCACAGGTTTCCTTTGTGGATTGGCGCAGACCCGGGCCCTCTGCTCCCAAAACCAAAGCCGTTGGGGCGCTTGCCTCGACATCCAGCGTGTCTTGCAGATCAATATCCGCTTCGCCGTCCAATGCAATCAGGCGGTAACCCATGTCGGACAAGGTTTTCAGGGATTTTACCAGATTTTGCACCCGCAAATAAGGTTGGCGTTCCAAAGCACCACTGGCCGTTTTGGCCAAAGCGCCGGTTTCAGGGGCGGAATTGCGCAGGGTGGCAATAACGGCGCGTGCCCCGAACACTTCGGCAGAGCGCAGGATGGCGCCGACATTATGTGGATCAGTAACGCGATCAAGCACGATCACAACTGCGCGTTCACCGCGTGGGGCGCATTGCTCTGACAGATTGCCCCAATCAAGCGGCTTCACTTCCAAAGCGGCCCCTTGGTGAACCGATTGTGGGTCAATGGGCACGTTGAAGCGGCGCGGATCTTGGATTTCAGGCTCCATACCTGATTTTGCAATCGCATCGGCCAGTTTATCGGCGGCATTTTTGGTTACAACCAATCGCAAACGCTGGCGTGCAGGGTTCAAAAGTGCATCACGCACTGCATGAATACCAAACAACCAGACAGTTTCAGCCGCAGAGGTGCGCCTGTCGCGTTCTTTACTAACCACCCATGTGGGTTTTTTGCCTTTTCGCGGTGCCATTTGTCGATCTTTCCCAAGTCGCTGCACATTTGGCACGATCAAGAGGCTGCAACAAGCTTTTTGTGGTTGACGAAGTCAAGTCGCGCGACTAATCAGACCGAGCTTAAGGCGATTGAAGACGCTTTAGGGGCGACGGGCTGCAAGGTGCGGCAGGGGACTGTAACTCCCCCGGGGTGACCCACGCCTGGTTCGATTCCAGGGTCGCCCACCATTTCTTTTAAAATCAGATACTTAATAGGTATGTTTCACTGGTGCGACGCATAAGTGAGACACGAACCATGCGTAATGCTGCCTATTTGAGTAAATCCAGACATGGAATCTATTACCTGAGATTGCCTATTCCTGAGGCCTTTCACCCCTGTAAAAAGCGTACTGATATGAAAGTTTCTCTTGGTACACGTTGCCCCAGAACTGCAAACTATTTATCCCGCGTGTTGATCGTGTCTGGACAATCTATGCTCACGTCTTCATCTGTTCACATTATGAGATACGAAGATATTAGGGCGCATGTCGGGGAACACTTCCGAGACCTGCTGAAAAAATTCAAAAATGATGTTGCTAGCGCAGGACAGGCACAAGGCGTCAAACTAGACAGCTTTGAGGCTTCATATGCGCTGTCTGAGGCGGCTCCAAAGGATTGGGCTGCGCTGGCTCACGAAGGGGGCGCAGATGGGCTCCTGCGGGCGTTCTGTGAGCAGAGAGGAATCCTCTTCGATCTATCGTCACAAGACCGAATGCGCCTGCTGACAGAGGTTCAAAAAGGATATCGTTCTTATGTGAATGCCGCACTAGATCATAATGCGAGTTTTAAGGGCTACGAGCTTGATAGCGAGCCTGTTCATCAAAGCCAGTCAACGCACGATAGTTCCATTGAAACGGTGAGTTTTAAAGAGACTATAGATCAGTATTTCTTAGAGGTGATACGGGCAGAAACTCTTGCTGCAAAGACTGAAACCGAGAAGCGTGATGCGTTGAAATTACTAGGTGACATAACTGAACATAAACCCCTTGAAACAATGACAAAGGCTGATGCCCGTAAGGTCAAGGATGTGTTGTTGCGGCTTCCCAAAAATCGAAGTAAAGCGAAGGCTACAAGAGGCCTGCCTTTGGCTGAGATGCTGGAAGTGCAGGGGGTTGAAACCATTTCAGCCCGAACGATCAATGCGTATATCAGCAGTATGCAAACCTTCTTCAAATGGGCTTGGGATAATGGTCTAGCATCTGAAAACATCTTTACTGGAATACGGGTCAGGATATCAAAGAAAGCTACTGAACTCAGGCGCGAGGCTTTTACCGTCGAACAGGTGCGCACGTTGTATCATCAGTTGATAGAAAACCCTGATGGGCTTGTTCGCAAAGATGAGCATAAATGGGGTGCATTAATTGGGTTGTTTACTGGTATGCGACTTAATGAAGTGGCACAGTTAGAAGTCAATGATATCAAACTTATAGGTGATGTCTGGTGCATAGATGTGACTGAGGATGGCGACAACAACAAGCGACTAAAGAATGCGTCTTCTCATCGGCGTGTTCCCGTACATGACAAGTTGATAGCCAGCGGATTTCTGGATTTTGTTAAACAGCAGGGGCAGGGTGCATCTTCTCGGTTATTTCCGAACCTGTCCTACTCCAAACAAAATGGCTACGGCAGAAACGTTGGTCGTTGGTTTAATGAAAGCTTTCTTCCCGCGCTGGGCATGAAACAGCAAGGCTTGGTGTTTCACAGCCTTAGGCATACGATGGTAACTCGATTAGGGCAGTCTGATGTTCCTGAGCCACAAGTCAAAGCTATCGTAGGGCATTCTCAAGTGGGTGTAACCTACAATGATTACTTTAAGGATGGGTTTTTACCTGAACAGTTAAAAAAGGTGATAAACAATTTTGACTTCTAGAATTGTCTTTGTAAATGTCCGCATAGCGGACAAACCTGCCGTTCGAATACAACCGTGCAACTTCGGCTTTCGGCCCTTACCGGACATTGGGTGCTATCGCGGCGAACGGCGGCTCTAAGGCCGAAGCAGTCACTGGAATGTATACGATTTCTTTACTGATAAATCGGCTTTATCAAAATAGACGTGAGAATTAGTCGGCAATACTGATCAGTTTTTACGATTAAACATTCCAATTTAATCTGGTATAGTGGATAAAGTTTAATTTCCCCGGGGAGTTCGAAATGTTCCAGGAATTCGTGGAGGAGCGTATCGAAGGAGACGGTGCGACTTTGTTCGTCCGCCGCGCTGGACCCCAAGGTGCGCCGCCGCTTGTACTTCTTCATGGTTATCCGCAGACATCTGCCATGTGGCACGGTGTGGCGCCAATTCTGGCACGCTCGTATCAGGTCGTCTGCCC
>Ga0209344_10000942_pt1 | contig 43199 bp, 25 predicted proteins | sample Cruoilmetagenom6_FD_187293 | JGI IMG/M metagenome (GOLD analysis project Ga0209344, IMG submission 187293) | Oil polluted marine microbial communities from Coal Oil Point, Santa Barbara, California, USA - Santa Barbara Oil Seep Sample 6 (SPAdes)... | ecosystem: Environmental > Aquatic > Marine... | reverse complement strand
CTTCCCGTTGGCAAGAGCTCAAAGCTGAAGTCGCCCGATCCTCCTGTCACGGTCACCCTGGCCACCTCATCATTGTTACAGGTAATTTCCGTGATCTGCGTAACGGACACATCCGTGATGGTAGGTAATGGATTTATAGTTTGTGTTGGAATGGTAAATGTACAACCATTACTATCTTTTACAATAATATCATAATTACCGGCGGTAGTAACAATATATGTGAATACTTCCCCGCCTATGGGTATAAAGGCACCACCATTAACACTGTAGGTATATGAAGGTGTGCCTGTACCAGCAGTTATGGTAACTTCTATAGAAGCGGATTCTACACCATTACTCATATTACAGGCGAAATCGGTTACATCGGTGATAGCAGCATTTAGTGCATTGGGTTCATCAATGGTTACGGTCTGTAAGGTAAAGCAACCCCTATCCGAGGTAACGGTAATGTCGTATGTACCTGCGGTCAGGCCAGTGAAAAGGCTTCCGTTCTGTGTGGTTGTCGGGTTTGTACCGTCGTCGATGGTAAAGGTATATGGCGGGTTGTCGTTGGAGGCATCCAGGATTATCTGGATGGAACCGTCCGCTCCCCCGTTACAGGATACGTCCTCTTTGTTATAGGTGAATATTACCGGAGTGGGCGTTTCCAGGGCAACGGGCACCTGTGCATCACAATTGGATCCGGAGGTATCGTATACCACGGCGGTATAGTTTCCTGGCGCCAGTCCATTGAAAACGTTGGAGGCCTGTGGGACTCCCCCGATAACACTGGTCCCCCCATTGTCCAATAGGTCGTACTCGTAGTTACCTGGCCCGGCTCCCCCGCTTGCGGTGATGGTGATCACGCCGTCGTCCACGGGACATGATGGCTGAGTGGTGGCCACTGCTGCTGCTGCCAGTGGGGGCAGTATGTCAATGGTATCGGTAACGGTACATCCGTTGGCGTCACGAACGGTGACGGTATAGGTTCCCGGAGCGGACACGGTAAAAATGCCGCTGCTCTGGAATCCGTTTCCGATGCTGTATTTTAATGGTGCTACCCCTGTACCGGTCGCGGTAAATGTATAGGATGTTCCGTTGGAGGTACACTGGTCGTCGGCATAGGCCGGAAGGCTTACCGTGGGCATGGGATCCTCGGCTATAACCACATCGATCTTATAGGTACAGTCCTTGGCATCCTTCACCCAAACGTCCCAGTTAAGGTTGGTGGCAGGATCGAGTATGTCACTTGCACTTGGGGTATAGTTTCCAAGGGGAGAATCCCCGTCCTGAACGAAGGCATAGGTATACCCGCCGTTCCCGCCAGTGGCGTTGACGGTCACCTGGGCACCGATGTTACAGTTGGCGTTGATATTCTTGGTCAGTGTCAGGTCCAGGTCCGCTGCTGGCGATGCAATGGTCACGGTGTTCGTGGTATCATCGCAGAAGGGGGTATCCGTAGCGGTAAGTACCACATAGAAGTTCCCTGCGGGCAATCCGGATATGGTTCTAGGGTTGGTGGATGTATCGGTGCCGATAATGCCTGTAACGTTGGTTCCGCCAGACTCGAATACCTGATAATCGTAATCGCCCAGATAGTTGTTCACCTGGATCTGCAATTCCCCATTGGAGTCCCCATAACAGGTCACCGGGGTAACGGCCGTGGCCACCACTTCTATAATGTCGTATGGAGCAATATTATAGGGAGCTGTGGTGAAATAACACCCGGTCACGTTGTCGGTCACCCTAAAGGTATAGTCCCCGGGGGCGTCAAGGTTGAAGTCGGCCGTATAGGTCGCTGCACCAGGTGCCTGTACGGCGGCACTTCCCGTTGGCAAGAGCTCAAAGCTGAAGTCGCCCGATCCTCCTGTCACGGTCACCCTGGCCACCTCATCATTGTTACAGGTAATTTCCGTGATCTGCGTAACGGACACATCCGTGATGGTAGGTAGTGGATTTATAGTTACGTTATCTGTATCGGTACATCCGTTGCTATCCCTAACGGTAACAGTAAAGTTTTGTACTACACCAGTATCGCTAATGTTAAATGTATTGGTAGAAAAGAAATTTATTCCGTCTATACTATACGTATAAGGTGCAGTTCCAGTGGTTGGAATATCTGCTGTTATTACGGATTGGGCTACTGAATTATCCGGGGCACAGGCAAAATCGATGGCCGTTGCGTTAGCCACTAATTCACTAGGCTCGTTAATGGTGAATGGAATATCAATTTTACAGAATAAGGATGATCTGATTCGGACAATATAATCGCCCTCATCCAATCCTGTAAATACATTTGAGGACTGTGGCAACGCTGTAATTGCAGTTGTACCTGCTGCATCCCACAATTGATAGTTGTAAGGCGGATTGTCCATACTAGGGTCCAAGTTTACCACTATGGAACCATCACTGGCACCATGGCAACTTATATCGTTTATTTCCCCAATGGCAGCAACAACGGCTGTTGGAACATCCAAAGTGATATCTATAAAGGCGTCACAACCTGTAGCTACATTGTCATACACATATATTCTATAAGTTCCAGGGGCAAGGTTACTGAAAGTATCCGAAACCTGCTTTGCTCTAATAATATTGTCCGAGGTATCCCTAAGCTCATACCTATAGTTGAATAATGAACCGCCATAAGCAATTACCTTAATCTCGCCATCGTCCTGCATTATGGCATTACATGATGGGGTAACCGTTATTTCGGCCGATAAAGAAGTTGGGGTATAGATGTCTATATTTTCACTATTGCCACAACCATTGGCATCCCTTATTTCTACAGTATGGTTTCCTGAGCTCAATCCAGTGAAGTCAAATGTGTTTGGAGCTCCTCCAGAAAAAGTCACTGCCTGAAATGCGCCTCCATCCAAACTTAGGAAATACGGTTGTATGCCAGGAGTGGCCAAGGTAACTTCTATGGTAAAATTACCTTCGGTTGTAGCACATTGATCCGGCACGTTCAAACTAATGACCGGGGTTGGATCTTCCGCAATAGTTACTGCAGCCGATTTTATACAATCATTGGCATCCTTAACATATACAATATAATCTTCTGCATTGGCATTGAAAAATCCAGTAGTATTGGTTCCTGTCCATGTGTCAGCGTCAGGGCCTGATACCGAGGCCAACTCCAATTGGAACAGATAAGGGGCCTTGCCGTAACGTGCATTGGCGGTTATGGTACCTGCATTGGGTACACAATTATCATTCGTGGAAGTGGCCGTTATCTCCAATAGTGCTGGAGACTGTTCTATCACAAAGGGATCCGATGCGTTGACACATCCCGGATTGCTTCCGTCTACTTCTGTAAAGAGTATGTAATATTCACCTGGCACCAAGCCTTCCAGGGAATCTGGATATGGAGTTCCTAAGAGTCCAGTGGCGCTTCCGGTTATACCAGTGGTGGTGTTGGTGACAAAGGTAAAAATCTCGTAATCTACTTGTGTGGCAGTATATCCACTAATAGTAAAGTCTACTGACCCATCCACTTCACCAAAACAACTAACATTAGTGGTTGCGTCTATTACTGAAGTTAAAGTAGAATTAGTTGTTACAGGAGCGGTAGCCTCTTGTATATATTCACACCCTGTATCCGAATCATAAACGATAAAGGTGTAGGTAACACCCGGATTTAAACCTGTAAAATTATAGGTGTATGGGGGAGAACCAATTCCGCCATCCTGAAGATGCCATTCTGGGTTTGCTGCTGTCCAAGTGGTGGCAGGATATATGGCAAAATAAAAGGTGCCTGTACCCAATGTTCCATTACTTGCTGCAGCTTCTACCAACATTTCACCAGTTCCAGGAGCACATCCAGGTGTAGGTGAGGTTGTAATAAGTACGTCGGGACCAGTGGTAATGGTAACGGTAGTAATACTTTCACAGCCATTATCGTCTATTACCCTAACAGTATAATCCCCAAAGTTTAATCCTGTGAAGGTATGGTCATTGGTACCCGATGAAGTATCATAGGAATCCGTATAGGAATAATCATTGTTATTTATTTCATATATATATGTCGATGTACCACCACTGGCATTTACCGTTATAGTACCCAGTACATTTGTTGATGCTGAACAGGACAAATTGGTATGGCTTATATTGGCATTTATGGCAGTGGGTTCTGTTATGGTTTGGGTGGTCGTAACAGCGCATTCATTGTCATCGGTCAATGTTATTTCATAATCCCCTGCCGGTAATCCCGTTGTTTGACTACCGTAATTGGTTCCCGAACCGGTTTCAACTATAGTAATTGTGTATGGAGCTACGCCCACACTGGTATCCACAATGATATCCAAAGACCCGGTGTTATCGCCATTACAAAGAACATGGGTTGGGGTAACGCTAGTAAATGCCGGTAAGTCTGCTGCAGTAACGGTAATTATGTTACTCTCTGCAGTACAACCTTGGGAATCGGTTACTCTAAACCTATAGGTTCCAGCATTGGGGGTCGTATAGGGAAATCCGCCTGCATAGGCTGCATAGGCTCCACCGTTATAGGCAGCTTCATAGGTATAGCCAGGATATCCTCCGTTAACGGCTACATTGATTTCCGCATTTGGACTAACGGAACAATCCAAGTCCTTGGTTAAAACGGCATTGGCCGTAAGTTCCGGCTCAATGGTAAACTGAACGGTGTCTGTACATCCATTACTATCAATTACATTAAAGTCATAGGTGGCCGGTGTTAAGTCCACAAAAGTATTGGAGGTTTGGGTAGGACCTGTGTTCAAACTGTAATAATAGGGAGCCAGTCCACTTGAAGCATTAACAACAATAGTTGCCAAGCCTGTAGAGGTATAGCATAAAGATGACGCAGCAATATCAATACTGGCTACCGGATTGGTAGGGGTAACAATATCAAAGGTATCGGTTACGGTACATCCACCTGCATCGGTAACACTAATGGTATAGGTTCCCAATTGGTTAAGTTCGTTAAAAACGTTGTTGGCCTGTGGGCCTTTTACATTGGTATCCGGTTCAGTAATTTGATAGGTATAACCTCCCCATCCATCGGTTGCCGATATGGATACCGATCCATCAGTGACACAGGTCAATGGGCTCAACGTAAAGGTAAAGGCCAATGGATCTGCTGGTTCATTTACCGTAACGGTTGCGGTATCGGTACAATTGGTGGTATCATCGGTAACGGTAATGGTATAATCCCCGGCCAACAGACCACTGAAGTTCAATGGGTTGGTATTAATTCCACTTTGTGGCGCTATGGCCGTTGGACCTGTTACAGTAAAGCTATAATTCCCGGCAAATCCAGACACGTTGTATTGAATGGCGCCATCGGCACTTCCCTGGCAGGACACATTCTGGGTCAAGGTGCCCAGTACATTTATCTTTGTAACAGGGTTTAGGGTGTAATTTTCGTCATAGGAGCATCCCTTTGCATCTGTAACTCTAAACGTATAGGTGTCCGGAACCAGATTGTTGAATATTCCTGTTGCGTTTGTTGCGGCTGATGCAGCAGGTGCAATGATTTCATAAGTAATCGTTCCACTACCTCCGGTTGGGGTTAATGTGATATTGGAGGTTTCCGCTGGACAATTGGCGGCCGTAGCACTGAACGATATGTCTGCGGGAGGTGTAAGGGGATCAATGGTGATAGGCCTAGTGGCGGTACAGCCATTGTCATCCTTTACTGTAAGCGTATAATTTCCATCTTTGAGACCTGTAAAGTTATTGGTGCCAAAATTAGTGCCGTCAATACTATAAGTATATGGGGATGTGCCGCCAATTACATTTTGCGCCTCTACACTGGCATCCTGTAAACATGTATATTCTTGGATGATTACAGCATCGAAGGTAATGGCTGCTGGTTCTCCTACAGTAACCGAATTGGTTACTGTGCATTCTTTGGCGTCCTGAACAGTATAGAAATAGGTTCCTGCTGCAAGTCCTGAATAGGAAGTATTGCTGCTCAGTCCTCCCCCATCAAAATTTATCAGGTAAGGAGCCGTTCCAAAATCGGTATCCACTACAATTTCCACTACGCCATCACTGCTGCCATTACAGCTTACATCGGTCACCGTTTCGGAGGCCTGTGGGTTGATGGTAGGTTCTATAGTGATATCGGTTGTTTGAACAGTACAGCCTTCACTGTCGGTAATTTCGAAAACATAGGTTCCTGCTGTGGTAGCCGTGTAGTTAAAGTTGGTCACTGTAGCACCTAAGGCCGTTGGCGCACTGTAGGGCGCAGCATCAACTTTAACCCTATAACTATAATCCGGGTAACCTCCATTTATGGTAATAGCGATTATGGCATCAGGTGAAGCGGTACAATCCAGTTCCTTGGTAATGTTACTTGCAACACTAAGTTGTTGTTCTACGGTTATTGTATTGGTAGTAACGTTACAACCATAGGCATCGAGTACTACAACGGAATAAGCTCCGGGGCCAAGGTTGTTAAATACGTTTCCATTTTGTGCCGGTGCGCCGTTTAGGCTATAGGTATAGGGTGCAATTCCGCCAGCCGCAGTTGCGGTAAGGCTAACCCCTGTTCCGGGAATGTAACATAGGTTGGTAGTTGCGGCCAGGGTCGCTGTAGGATTTGCCGGCGCAACAATATCAAAGGTATCGGTAACGGTACATCCACCAGCGTCGGTAACACTGATAATATAAGTACCATTCTGATTTAAGCTGCTAAAAGTATTGCTTCCCTGTGGTCCCAAAACAACAGTATCAGGTTGTTCAATTTGATATGAATATCCTCCCCATCCGTCTGTTGCGGATATGGTTACCGATCCATCTGTAGCACAGGTCAACGGGCCCAACTCAAAGGTAAAGGCCAATGGATCTGCTGGTTCATTTACCGTAACGGTTGCGGTATCGGTACAATTGGTGGTATCGTCTGTAACGGTAATGGTATAATCCCCGGCCAACAGACCACTGAAGTTCAATGGGTTGGTAGTTATTCCACTTTGTGCGGCTATGGCCGTTGGACCTGTTATAGTAAAGCTATAATTCCCGGAAAAACCAGAAACGTTGTATTGAATGGCGCCATCGGCACTTCCCTGGCAGGACACATTCTGGGTCAAGGTGCCCAATGCATCTATTTTTACAACAGGGTTAACAGTATAACTTTCGTTGTACGAGCAGCCTTTGGCATCCGTAACTCTAAAGGTATAGGTGTCCGGAACCAGATTGTTGAATACTCCTGTTGCGTTTGTTGCGGCTGATGCAGCAGGTGCAATGATTTCATAGGTTATCGCTCCACTCCCTCCTATCGCTGTTAAAGTGACATTTGATGTTTCGGACGGACAGTTGGCCGCGGTACTAATAAAAGTAATATCGGTTGGTGGATCTAAAGCGGGTACATTTACAGGAAGTGTAGCAAAAGTACATCCACTCGCATCACGAACGGTAATTGTATAATCGCCATCGGTAAGTCCTGTGAAAGTATCCCCTGCAACAAAATTTATTCCGTCTATACTATAGGTATATCCAGGTGTTCCTCCAGTTATATTTTGGACTTGTATGCTGGCAGTCTGTAAACAGGTATAAGGTTGTGTTAACACGGCATTGGCAGTAATGGCATTTGGTGCTGTCAGGGCTGCACTACCGTTGAATGTACAACCTTTACTGTCCTGTACCACATAGTTATATGTTCCCGAAGCAAGTCCGGAGTATGTGGTTTGATTGCTAAATCCTGCTCCATTAAAGTTTACTTGATAAGGTGCGGTTCCAAAGTTTGGATCTATTACAATTTCAACACTACCGTTGGCCGCACTATCACAATTTGGATCCGTAATATTATTTGTTGCTACGGGATTGGTAATTGGGTCCACAACAACAGTGGTTTGTGCTGTACAGCCTTCGTTATCGGTAATTAGGAAAGTGAAGCTACCGTCTACTGCCGTGGAATAGGAAATGGTATTTCCTACAATGGCCGTGCTTGCTCCACCATTTATTTGATAGCTATAGGCGGCATATCCACCATTTATGGTTATATCAATGATAGCGTCAGGAGAGGCAGAACAATCCAATTCTTTGGTAATAACATTGGACACTGTCAGCTGCGACTCTATATTGACTGTATTTGTAGTAACATTACATCCATAAGCATCCCTTACCACAACGGAATAGGCGCCAGGGCCAAGGTTGTTAAACACATTGCCATTCTGTGCAGGTGCGCCGTTAAGGCTGTAGGTATAGGGTGCAATTCCACCTGCTGCTGTAGCAGTAAGGCTAACTCCCGTACCAGGAACATAACATAGGTTGGTGGTGGCATCCAATGTTGCAGTAGGATTTGCCGGGGTTAATAGATCGAAGGTATCGGTTATTGTACATCCTCCGGCATCGCTAACGCTGATGGTATAAGTGCCCGTTTGGTCTAGAGCTGAAAATGCATTGCTTCCCTGTGGTCCTAAAACACTGTTATCTGGTTGTTCAAGTTCATATGAATATCCTCCCCATCCACCGGTTGTGGTAATTGTTACAGAACCATCTGTGGAACAAGTCAACGGACTCACAGAAAAAGTAAAGGACAATGGGTTAACGGGTTCACTAACGGTTATGGTGTTGGTATCTGTACAGTTCGTGGTCTCATCGGTAATAACAATGGTGTAATCACCTGCCGATAGCCCAGTTAAATTGATTGTGCTGGCAGATTGTCCCGTAATGGCCGTGGCGCCGTTGACCGAATAGCTATAGGTAGTGCTAAAATCGGTTATTTCAAAATCTATGGCCCCATCTGAACTTCCTTGACATAATACGTTATTTACCAATGTGCCTACCACTTGGATTGGATCAACAGGGGAAATGGTATACGTTTCATCATAGGAACAACCTTTGCTATCCGTAACCCTAAAGGTATAGGTGTCGGGCGCTAGGTTATTAAAGGTGGCCGTTTTACCGGCTATAGAATTTGAAGCAATGGCCGAAGGGGCTATGATCTCTATGGTTAGGGGATCAATTCCATTTACCGCAGTTACCGTTACATTGGATGTTTGAGTTGGACAGTTTGGGGCTGTTGAGGTAAAGGTGAGGTCCGTTGGCTCATCCAGCGGATCAATTACAACAGAATTTGTAACAAAGGTACAAAGGGTTGCGTCCCTTATAGTAATAGTATAAGTCCCGTTGGTAAGATTGGAAAAAGTTTCTGCACCAGGACCTGAAACAAAATTGACCCCGTCAATACTATAAGAATATGGCGCCGATCCTCCCGTAACATTTTGGACTTCGATGGTGCCTTCCTGAAGACAGGTATAATCCTGTGTTAAAACAGCATCCCCAGAGATTCCCTCTGTGGGGCCACCTATGGTAAAATCCTCAATATAGTCACAACTAACCGATCCTTTTGTTTGACTAATCGTTAAGCTGTAATCACCTTGTGTTAAATCGGTAAAAGTCCCTGAAGGATTGATGTCAAATGAATTATCCGGATAAGTTAAGGTATAGGAAAGGGTGTACCCATTAGTATTGGTGACATTCACGGAAATGGATCCATCATCAGCTCCAAAACAGCTCTCATCCGTTATTGTAGTGGTATATTCTACGGACGGAGCAATGGTTATGGTTGCAATGTTGGAAAAGGCGATACAGTTATTGCCATCTACAACTACAAATCCATAATCACCCTCTTCCCCTACACTGAAGGTAAAGTTGGCGTCATTTTGATAAGCAGATGGTGGAATGGCTGCAACACTTGCATATAGAGGAACTCCGTTTTTGCTCCAAATAGCATAGTTGTAGGCAGGGTTGGGAAATCCACCGGTAGTGGTCAAGGTAATAATTCCGTCTTCGCAACCAATATTAGCCGTAGTTGTAGCTGTTAAGGAGGGGTCAGGAATTCTTGTTACAGTAACATTTTGGGAATCCAAACATCCGTCATCCGTTCTGGTAATTATGATATAATCTCCCGGGTTTAAGTTTTCAAAGGTATGATTATTGTCCGGTTGGGCGGTTTCGTTGTCCAGCAAGGTACCTTGTCCCCCATTGGAACCATCATCGATACGAATTTCGTACTCATAATTGGCTTCAACGTTCAATGCTTGTAAATTGATATTCCCCAAGTCATTACAGTTGGCGGGGGTGGAAGTAATATCGACCCGGAAATCCCTATCCCTGATACCTATGTCCGGGGTGCTGAATTCACAGGAGCCATCTATGGGTTCCCCTGTATTGTTATCCAATTGCATAATCCCCACTCTGTAAGCCCCATTGGTGTTAATGGTGAAGCTAGGACCGTTATTGGCACTATAAGGGACTACTATGGTATTGTTGGCAACATCATAAAGTTGATATCCATATCCCAAACCTAGATTGGTAATGGTGATATTTCCCGGAGTGGTACAAATAATATCATTGGCATTGTATTGTACATCCAAATTGTTCTGGAAGACATTGAAATAGAACCGACTAAAGCAGCCATTTTGATAATTGATGACCAATCTGAATTTTCCGGCAGCGTTGGCGGTGAAGCTAGAGCCAGTAGCTACCTGGTTCCAGGTACAGGTGGCATTTTTATTTCCACAATCGTCACCTGCATCCGTACAGCTACCCTCAACCAATTGTTCCCAGACCATGCTTTGGGCATCCGTAATATTGACTTGTATTAACTGTGTATCGTTTACCCCGCAAAGGAATATCTTGGGTAACGGACTTCCATCAACGGAACAATTCACAATTTCACCTTGTACATCATTGGTGGGATCGGCATCATTATTACTGTTGTTGAAAAAATCAACAATAGGGTTTGTTTGGGTGGTGCCAAAGCGTTCCACTACCAATATCTCCTTAAACCCTTTACAGGGATCGGCAACAATTTTATCTACTATATAGGTACCAACGGCGTTGACCATAAAAGTACTTGGGTCATTATCCGAATCACCATCGGTTATAAGGGTATCGGAGGCATCCAACTCTTGATTTCCATTTTCGTCCTTGTACCATATGTATTCGTCAAAACCATTACCGGCATCCAAAAGTACTTGATCACCACATAGTTGCACAGTTCTTGTGAAGTTGCAATCCTCAAGATCGTCCAATAAGAAGTTGGTGGCACCGGGGGTTACAAATCCGCAATTATCGAAGTCTGTTACACTGGGGTCATCACTTATTTGGTTACTGTTCAGTACTCCACGATAGGTAGAATAAGCCAAATTTTGTATAAGATCGGAACAGGCATCAATAAAGTCATAGCAGTTTTCAGCTACTTTAACCCGCATACGGATAGCATATTGTGGGTCGTTTTTTTCAACCAAGTTATTAGGAATATTGAACAATACGGTCCTAGTAGATGGGTCAAAGGTATAAGTGACCCCTGTTGGTAAGGTAAAACTTCCTTCATCCAGGGTAACATTTACTGGAAGTACGTCCTTGATGGTATAATTATCCGCACTATCATTACCTACATTTTGAAATTCCAAGACATAATCCAAGGTTTGGCCAAGGTTTACCCCTTGACCGGTGATATCGTTTCCTGCAATATCTTCAACCCTTTTTATTAAATTAATAATGGGCTCTATAATTTCCACATCAAAGGAAGTAAAGAAGATATCGTATTTATCCTGTGAAGAGCTAGCTCTAAATACGGCACCTGTTTCATTATTGGGTATAACCCCGTTCAACGGATTATTAATGTTGAAAAAATCAACATCCCAGCCCAGTGTATTTATAGAGTTGGGCGTTCTGTCCGTAACTATGGCATTGGCTCTGGTAATATTACTATTAAAGAAATTATTGGTAGGGTTTACCGTATTTCCCAATGCGGTAAAGGAAGGGTTGGAGTTGGCTTTAAAGGAAAGTCCGTCGCCACTTATTCTGTTATCTCCCTCCAAGGTAGCAACGCCCAATTGTGCAATTACGGGAAAAGGTGCGGGTAGGGTAGTAAAACCGTTAACAGGAATATCTACGGTTTCCCCCGATTTAATTCCTGCGTATCCATCAAAGGTGGTGATATATTTTCCGGGTAAATTTGGATCTTCATAGACCACGACCATTTTCCATCCCCCGGAAACACCCCCGGAAATACTGCTTCCGGAGCTGGCTCTTATGTTGGCTGCAAAATATTCCCCATTGGGGTTTGCCATGCCCGATACAATTGCGGTAACGTCTTTATAACACGCGTAGGGGCTGTAATAACCGAAATCGGCATCCCCTGCCCCGTCAAATAGTATTTCATCTGCCGTTAAGTCTTGGTACGCACCTCCGGGAATCTTGAATTTAAGTTGATCAAAACCGGTTCTATCATCTTCTTTGAATACAGCAGACCAGTATAACCCGGCGTAACGCACTTTGGCACAATCGGGGTTGGGTACGGTTAAAACAGCACTACTGGAACTGAAAGTTGTAGGATCACCGTCAATATCAATGTATTGCATATCCAGGTCATCGTTGTAATCCGATGAGTTTCCTGTAGCATCGTAGGGTTCATCTGTGGTAATAGCAGGAACCCAGACATCTCTCCAGTAACCGCTCCAACGTCCTGTTCTCACCCATTCCCTTCGGTTATAGCCATCAACATGGCGGTTCACAATATTATTGGCTATAAAGGTTATATCACCTCTTAGTTCATTTTCATAACGAACATCAAAATTATTTTTTACCTGTGAATAGGCAGAGAAGAAGCCTAATAGTAAAAAATAAGCCAGCAGTAATTTTTTAGTATTTTTTGATCCCATCAGGTAGATTGGTTTGGTATGGTATTCATCATTTAGGTTATCACGCCATTAATAATGTTTACTTTTAATGGGAGGTTTTGTGAAATTTTATCTTAAATTGTTGAACAACCTCTTGATAATTTTCTGAAAACCTGACATTCATAACAAATATTAATCTTAATCCTGAGCTGGGAAATTTAATGTTGTAGCGGTGTAATATTCTGTTGTGAAACGCTTTTATTGTATGGTTAGCAATTATTTTATTAGCAGCTTATAAGAATTTAATTATGAAGGAACTATGTATTATTGCTAGTCCATATCCAGCATAGCTGGGTTTTAATGGGACTAAGGAATTATTGGAGCAGGAATCAATAAGGGTTGCTCTATCTAAATTTGGGTAATTTGTAAGAATGGTGGTGTTGTTAAAGCAACAAACCGAATTGCACCCGGATCGGCCAAGACATTTTGTTTTGCTTAGATTGATGGGCAATTGAATCTAGGGTCCTCTGGACTCATGAAATAAACGGCTCCATTTTTTTTAATGTTTCACCATATTGTCCAGGGTTGTTATTTGCGGAAGGGTCATCGCAGTAATGCAATAGTGGGTATTTTCCCTAGACTTGTAGGCTAGTAATCTTAATAGCTTGTTGAGTTATAGGTTGCAATTGAAGGTATATGACCATTATTTGCTGATTTGATGGCTTTATCTTTTAGGAGTATGTCCAGCTAGGTCATTTGATTTGGCGTTACCCTCATGATCCACATTTTATCGGTGTAAGTATCATTTATTCTAGAGTAATAGGAAACCAGGGCATTGTTCCAGGATTCGTGTCTCTTGAGATAAACATACCTATAATTATTTTCGGGGTTGATAAAATAGCTGGCACTTAATCCTTGGGCATTCAGCATTTTTACAAATCTGTTGGCATTGTTGGCATTGGCAAACACATTGGCAATGATGTAATAACCTGTTCCCAGACCATTTATTTTGTAAACCTTGGCGGTGGGGTCGTTGGAAGTAACATTGTCTTTAACCACAACATTTTTCTGAAGCTTATCAAGGGCATATTGTGTTGATTTTTCCTTGATTTTGTTTACGTTATCCACATAGGCCTTATCCGCGTCAGAATAGCGGGTGTTGTCCACATTCATAATCCACATATCCTTGGAATAGGTACCATTGATGTTGGATTTATGGGCGGCCAGGGCCTCTTGCCAGGTATCATACCTTTCTAGATAAACATATTTAAGACCATTGTTGGGGTTTTCAAAATAGTCTGCCCTAATTCCATTATTGGCAAGTTCCGTTACGAACTTATTCAGGTACGTCTCGCCTTTATACACATTGGCAACAACGTAATAACCATCCGCTACCCCATCCAAATTCCTGAATTTTTTACTTTTAATGTTGTTCTGTTGGGCTACCCTTGTAAACTCATCCTGTTCAGTTTTACCCTTGGTTGCTTTTGGGGTAATTTTGGTTTCAACCTTCCTAGTGGCTATGGCATCTTTTGGGGTAGTAGCAGAATTTATAACGTTTGGTTTATTTTCTTTTGGATTGGCCTTGGAATTGTTGGCCAGTGCACCATTTTCATTGTTAACGAGATACATTTTTTTGGCTTTTTCCTCAATGTCCGGACGCTTGCCTTGGGTTTCTTCACGGACCATTTTCATCACCATTTCGAATCTCCTTTCCAAATCTTTTTGGCGATTGTTTTCCGTTGAATCTTGACGGAACATTAATTCGGCCAATATAGCATCATTTTCTGCGAGTGCTTTCTTCAGTTTTTCTATCTCCAGTTCCTGTGCAGTAAGGGTATCCTCCTGTTCTTCTTCATTTTCTGCCAGTTCCTCATAACCCTCTTCGAGCATTACACGGTCTTCGGTAAGGGTTGGGGTTATGGAGTAGGCAAATGATATTTCATGCGTTAGTCCAAAATTATCAAAATTATTGGACAGGCCTTTTTCCATAGTATATCCTAAAGAAAGTCTACGGTTTATATTAAAACCAATTCCTGCCGAAGCACCATAAAAACTATCATAACCACCTTGTAGCCAACCTAATTTTGGCAAGTCGAGAATTAGGCTACCTCCGAAAACTACTTCTTCATTTCCTATTTTACGTACTCTGGCCAAAGGCATTAAACGCCCGGCTTCCAAAATGCCGGCACCGTTTTCGAATTGATGGGTATATTGTAGATGTCCTGAAAAGGTTTTATCCCCGAATTCGGTAATTGTTTCACTGGTCTTTAAGTTATAGTCGAATAGGTTTTCAGCGAATATTCCAAAATCGAACTTCCCAAAGGAAATATTGAATCCGGGTTGAAAGGACAGAAGATTGGAATCCTGTAACCCATTTAATGCTGGGTCATTTGGATCCAATGCATTGGCTCGGTTCCTATCAAAGCCACTGTTGTAATAGGCTAAATTTGCGCCAAAGGTAAAATTACTTTTTTCACTTAATTTAATACCGTAAGCGTAGTTGGCCATAACGCCGTAGTTGGAAATTAATCCTTCCCTTTGGGTGTATAGGCTCAGTCCCAAACCACTGCGGTCGTTGACACGCCCACTGTAACTTAAAAAATAGTCTTGGTTGTTATCATTGAAAGATACCGATTGGTTTCTGTGTAATAGATTTATATAGGATTTGTCTTCCCTTACTGTAGAAAAAGTGGGGTTTATTAGAAACCTATTGAATTTTAGGAGGTTCTGTGAGGGAACATCGTAAGAAACAAACGGACTTTCTTCCTGTCCGGTAACTTTGGAAAGGCAGAGTAATAAAAAGATGATATATAAAAAGTTTTTCTTAAGCATGGTGCATTAACGTATTACTGTAATAGTACCCTTCTTTAAAGTTTCCTTGGCATTTTTAATGGTATAATAAAATACCATATTTTGCTTTGGGAATTTCATGGAAGCTTCTGGCCAATTATTCTTGTATTGGTTTTGGTTAAGTACTTCCTCTCCTTTGTCATTATAAATAATAACTGATATATTGGGGTCTTTAGTATATGTATTTGGAATTATCCATTGGTCGTTATAGCCATCGCCATTGGCGGTAATTACATTTGGGATACCAAAAGTGTCTTGATAGGAGGCTGAGAATGTTTTGGAAATCTCGCAATTATCAACGGTAGCAGTTACCATATAACTGCCTTCCTGGGTAATTGACACGGTGTCCGTATCACTCAACAATATGTTGTTTTGGTCGTACCATTTATAGCTTGTTGCCCCACTGGCAGAAATTATTTTACTGCCTCCTTCCGGAAAGACCACTTCGTTATTGGTTATGCTAAGCGCTATCAATGAATCGTCCAAAGGAGAGATAACGATCTCGTTGGACCGGAGGTCACAACCGTTTTTCTGTACCACCAATTGATAGGAGCCTGGAGCTGTAACCGATAGAGATTCGCTCAGGGTATTTAAATTAACCCCATCTTTAAACCAATCAAAGCTTTCGCCGGTCAAGGTGGTGGTGGTTGAAATATCAATCGTCTCGTTTGAATTGCATATTACGGTAGCTGTGGAGGATATGGTTAGGTTTTCGTTGGTCAACAAACGCACTGCTAATGTATTGGAGGTTGATGTAAAGCTATCCAAGGTTGCTTCAACTTTGTATTCTCCGTTTTCCGTGGTATTCGTTAGACTTATATTGCTTGCATTGGCAGCTGGGATATCTACACCGTCCTTTTTCCATTGGTAGGCAAAACTGCTTTTTAAATCTGCAGTTACATCGGTTTTGGAACCGTCCGATAGTACAGCGTTGATTTTACTTATTTCAAGGGCTACGCTTGTATTGACGCAATCGGTATATTCTGTGGTATAATTTGTAATTAATTCAAAGGAATCGGGGTTTACCACTGTAGTTGTTTCTGTGTTCTTTACGGCAGAGGTACATGCACCACCGCTTAGTGTTATTTGTGCATGATAGCTACCTACTGCATTGGCCAAATAGGAACTATTTGTGGCTCCCGCAATGATAGTATTATCCTTATACCACTGGTAGGTAACGGATGCGGCATCGGAAGAGGCTATTAAATTGGCAGTTTCTCCTGGTAAAATAACCATGTTGGCAGGATTATCCCTAGAGACGGTAAAGAGTCCGGCATTGGTAATATTTACGGTATTGGAGGTTTCTGTACAAATACCATCACCTTGTATCTTTACGGAATATTCGCCTGGAAAATTGGCGTTATTGGTATCAATGGTATACGTATAGGCGCCTAAGGTACTGGGTTGAACTATCGTGGACCCTTTGTACCAAGTATAGGAAAGGTCCGGATAATTCATATTGGCCTCAAGTGGCGGATAACTTTGGCCTGAACATAAGGCTGTTTCGGCCGGAGGGTTCAAGGCTAAACCTACACTTGTTCCGATTTGAACCTCTATGGATAGCGACTGTGTATTGGCCGATCCTGAACAGGTGGATCCGTAATCCAGTTCAACCACATAATAACCGCTTTCGGAAACTTCAATGGTTGGACCATTTCCACCACTGGTGAATGGTGATGTATTCTTATACCAATTATACCGATAGGTTTCTGCATTGGGTACATTATAAACTTCCAAGGTAGTGTTTCCCCCATTACAGAGTTGTACTTTTTGCGCCGGCGGTGTTCCAGAGTCGCCCAATTCCCTAATGGCTATTGTGGTATTGAAGTCTATATAATACATCTCAAAGGCATCCGAAACAGGACTGGTTTTGGCCGGACTGGTACTTCTTACCCTAAATCTATAGCCATCTCCCCTTGTATCTGTGGGCAATGCAAATGAAAAGTCAAAATCGAAGTCCGAATTCTTATCAGCTACCCTTGCCAGTTCCTTTGGACTGCCAAAGGATCCGGCGGCATCGGATAATTCCAATACAAATTCATTATCGCTGTTTACAGTAGGTAACCATGTGAAATTTATGTAGTATTCGTTAAAAGTTGCAGATGCACAGGCAGCGGTCCAAACCGAATTGCCCGCTAGATTTGGGTTGTCGGCAGGAGTAGGTTTGTTCAGGGTCTGGGCCGAAATTGAGCTTGCACCCAACAGCATCAAAGTTAGAACGAAAAGCAGTAGGTTATTTTTTTTGTTCGGGTTCATGAGATGTTGTAGTTAGGGGTTACTACCAGCATTTATTGTTGATAAATATCAGATAACTTTTTTTGAAAATTGGGAACACCTTGAATTACAAAGTATTCAATTACAAATATGTTATATAATTACAATACTGGAAATTTAAAGTTGTAAGGGTATTTAAATCTGTTGTGAAACCCACTTTATTGTATGGTATGCGTATTTTATCGTAGGCTTTACCTGCATTTTCCCTACATTTGCGCATCAAAATGGAGAATATGAGTGAAGCACTGAAATCGCTAAATTTTATTGAGCATATCGTTGAGGAGGATTTAGGGAAGGGTTTTCCTAAAGAGAAACTTAGGTTTAGATTTCCACCTGAGCCCAACGGGTATCTACATATTGGACATGCGAGCTCAATTTGCCTGAATTTTGGGTTAGGACTCAGGTATGGGGCTCCTGTTAATTTGCGATTTGATGATACCAATCCGGCCAAGGAGGAGCAGGAATATGTCGATGCCATTAAGAAGGATGTTGCCTGGCTTGGTTATGAATGGGATACCGAATGTTTTGCTTCTGATTATTTCCAACAACTGTATGATTGGGCCGTAGAGTTGATAAAGATGGGTAAGGCCTACGTAGACAGCCAAAGTGCTGAAGATATTGCCGTGCAAAAGGGAACCCCCACAGAGGCGGGAAAGCCTAGTCCTTTTCGCGATCGTTCCGTTGAGGAGAATCTGCGGTTATTTGAGGGTATGAAGGAAGGTAAGTTTAAAGAGGGGGAACATGTTCTAAGGGCAAAAGTGGATATGTCCTCTACGAATATGTTAATGCGCGATCCTATAATGTACCGCATTTTGTACAGGGCACACCATAGAACAAATACCGATTGGTGTATTTATCCCATGTACGATTGGACGCATGGGGAGAGCGACTATATTGAACAGGTTTCCCATTCCCTGTGCACACTGGAATTTGCTATGCACCGGGAGCTATATGATTGGTTTTTGGACCAGGTGGTAGATAAAGATATGGTGAGGCCCAAACAAAGGGAATTTGCTAGGAGAAATTTTAGTCATACCGTAGTGAGTAAGCGCAAGTTGCTTCAATTGGTGGAACAAGGCTTTGTAAAAGGTTGGGACGATCCCAGAATGCCTACAATTTCTGGATTGCGAAGAAGGGGCTATACCCCGGAATCTATCAGAAATTTTGCAGATACTATTGGGATAGCCAAAAGGGATAATGTGGTGGATGTTTCCTTGTTGGAATTTCATGTCCGCGAACATTTGAATAAAATTGCACCTAGGGTAATGGGTGTTTTAAATCCGTTGAAGGTGGTACTGACCAATTATCCCGATGGAGAGGAGGAGTGGCTGGATGCGGAAAATAACCCCGAAGACGAGTTGGCAGGCTATAGAAAGCTTCCGATTTCTAGGGAAATCTACATTGAACAGGAAGATTTTAAGGAGGAGGCAAATAGAAAATTCTTTCGGCTAAAACTTGGAGGCGAGGTACGTTTGAAGAATGGGTATATTATAAAGGCCGAATCCTGCACTAAAGATACCGATGGGAATATTATTGAAGTTCAATGTACCTATGATCCTAAAAGTAAAAGTGGAAGTGGTACCGAAGAAAGTTTAAGAAAAGTTAAGGGGACCTTACATTGGGTTTCTGCCAAGCACGCCCTTAGGGCGGAAGTGAGATTGTATGACCGTCTCTTTACCGACGAAACACCGGATGCACATAAGGATAAGGACTTCTTGGATTTTATTAATCCTGATTCCTTGCAGATTATTTCGGCTTATGTTGAACCTAGTTTGGCCGATGCCAAGGTTGGTGAGCGTTTCCAATTTCAGCGTATGGGGTATTTTAATATAGATCCGGATAGCAGACCGGAAAAATTGGTTTTTAATAGAACGGTAGGCCTAAGGGATACTTGGGCCAAAATTCAGGATAAAAATTAGTATAAATTTCGTTTATAGCTACTGATGTAACAATTGGTATTTTCTATAAAAATTGAAGGCCACAGCTTGCGAATGCTGTGGTTTTTTTTTGGTCTAAGGTTATTCCATAACAATTGGTATTTTGGATTGTTATAGGGCCTTTAATTGGTTTTTTACTTTAATATTACCCAATTGGGGAGTTAGGATCAAAAGTTTGATGGATAGCGTTAATCTAAAATCTTCCTTTCCTTTAAATTTGATTTTTAGCCTTAGGAAAATTTACAAAGGGCTGCTTAAAGTATAATTAGTAACAATAAAAGAAAGAATTATGACAAACGATAGCGGAAATACTTTATTGGCATTATTAACCGGTGCTGCCATAGGAGCGGGAATTGGAATATTATATGCACCCGATAAGGGGACTAAAACTAGAAAAAAGATCAAGAAAAAAGCTATGGAGACGACAGATGATATTACGAGTAGAATATCCCAGGCGAAGGAAGAGCTTACCAAGACTGCAGAAGAAAAGAAGGTCGATTTTGAGCAAAGGTTGGAAGAGACGATTTCCAACATGAGCTATAAAGCCGATGATATTATAACTGCCTTGGAAAAGAAGTTGGTAGATCTTAAGAATAAGAATGCACAACTACAAAAATAAAAGGGAATTATATGGCCTTAGAGGAAATTAGGGAAAACCTTTCTGAAGTGGATAGTGATATCCGATCCTATTTGGAAAATACCGGGGAGTATTATAAGCTTCAGGGATTTAAGATAGGTATGCGGACTATGACTTCTTTTGCCAAGATGTTGATGCTTGGAAGCATAGCCTTACTTGCTTTATTTATGTTGTCTTGTGCAGCGGCATATGGTATTGGCCTGTGGTTGGGAAACACCTTTATGGGGTTTTTGTTGGTGGGGCTGTTTTATATTTTAATTGGTATTATATTTTATGTATATAGGGATATAATGGACAAACCAATGTTAAGGAAATTTTCAAAATACTATTATGATTGAAAGGTTATGGCAAAACAGGTTTTTACTTCTTTTGAGGAAATAGATCAAAGGTTGACTATTTTAAAATTACAGAGGGAAATTGATAAGGAGCAGTTACGACTGCACGTCAATAGAACAAAGGCGAATTTTTATCCTACAAAATTGTTGGGTGGGGTTGGTGGAATAGCCCAGAAATTATTAATCTCCTTTGTTGCTAAGAAGTTATTGAAAAGATTTAACTAATTCCCTTTATTTGGCTTAATTGAAAAACCTTTTATGATTTGTGTAGAGCAGATCATAAAAGGTTTTTTTATCTAGTGTTAATTGTACTATTTGGGATCTATCTTTTTGTTTTGCGTTTTCATTGATTCTCCTATCATGTTACTGGCGGTAAAAGAGGCCACCATATTATTTAGCATGTCACTTCCAGCCTGAGGAGAGTTGGGTAATAGTATTAAATTGGTGTTGGTAGCTTCCCCAATAGATTGTAGCGTATCATAATGTTGGGTAACCACAATAAGGGCAGAGGCTTCTTGGGAATTTATACCCACTTTGTTCAACACCTCTACCGATTCTTCCAAACCACGAGCAATTTCCCTTCTTTGATCGGCAATACCTTGTCCCTGTAGTCGTTTGCTTTCAGCTTCGGCCTTTGCCTTTTCAACTATCAGGATACGGGCTGCATCTCCTTCAAACTGTGCTGCAATCTTTTCCCTTTCTGAGGCATTGATGCGGTTCATGGCTTCTTTAACCTGTGCATCTGGATCTATATCGGTTACCAGGGTCTTAATGATGTCATAGCCGTAATCCAACATGGCATCTTGTAGTTCTGTTTTCACTGCTATGGCAATATCGTCTTTTTTTACGAAGACATCATCCAACTTCATTTTAGGAACTTCGGCACGGACAACATCGAATACGTACGAGGTTATCTGGTCATGCGGATATTCCAGTTGATAAAAGGCTTCATACACTTTGTTCTTTAGAACAACATATTGTACGGATATTTTCAATTTTACAAATACATCGTCCAAAGTCTTGGTCTCAACAATGACATCCAATTGCTGGATTTTTAGCCCAACTCTGGCTACGATGCGGTCTACCAGCGGAATTTTCATTCCCAAACCGGAAGTACGTACGCTATTAAATTTTCCAAAGCGCTCAATAATTACCGCGGTTTGTTGCTTGACCGTAAAGAAAGAAGAAAAAAGGATAATAAGACCGAAAAGTAATAACGGTATAAGTAAAAATGAACCCATGATTTAGTATTTAAGATTAGCTAATGAATTTACAAAAGTCTTTGTAGATAAGTTGCAATTTTGGCAAATATGTTACAAGGCTTAGGTTATTCACTTAAAATTGTGTTCCAATTTTAAATTACTGTTAATCACAGGGCATCTATTAGACCTAGTATTTTAAAGTATGGAGGTGGCCGTTTTTATTCTATTGATACTATCTGTTTTCCCTATTAAAGCTATAATATCGAAAATATGTGGGCCCTTCATCTCCCCAACAATGACCAATCTTAAAGGGGGCATTACTTTTCCAAATGATAGTCCATTTTGGGAAATCCATTGTTTAACTTCGGTTTCGAGTTGTTCGGATCCAAAGTCTTTCAGACCTTCCAGCAGGGATAGCAATTGTGTCATAATGCTAGGAGTGTCTTCTTTCCATTGTTTTTTCACTACTTTTTCATCATATACGCTGGGAGCTAAAAAGAAATAATTGCCCAATTCCCAAAAATCATTTACGAAAGTGGCTCGCTCTTTAATTAGGGCCACTACTTTTTTTACATATTCGGCATTATTTTTGTCATTTGGGATCTCTATGCCCCTTTTATCCAAGTTCAGCATAAACTGATTGGCAAGGTCCGTATTGTCCTGGATTTGAAGATAGTGTTGATTGTACCATTTGGTTTTTTCCGGGTCGAAACGTGCTCCCGATTTGTTAACCCTTTCCAAACTGAAGGTAGAAACTAGTTCCTCTAGGGAAAATATCTCTTGTTCCGTACCGGGATTCCAGCCTAATAAGGCCAAGAAGTTTATGACTGCCTCCCGAAAATATCCTGCCTCCTTATACCCTATGGAATCGTTCCAAGTAAGTGGAAATACAGGAAACCCCATTTTCTCCCCATCCCTCTTGCTAAGTTTTCCTTTGCCCACAGGTTTCATGATTAAGGGTAAATGGGCAAATTTTGGTGCTTCCCAACCAAAGGCATCGTACAATTGCTGATGGAGTGCTAAAGAAGGCAACCATTCTTCACCGCGGATAACATGGGTAATGTCCATTAAATGGTCATCAACTATATTGGCCAAATGGTAAGTGGGCATGCCATCGCTTTTAAACAATACTTTATCATCCAGGGTATTGGTATCTATTTTGATGTTGCCCCTTATTATATCCGTTAAATGTAATTCGGCATCTTGAGGTGTTTTAAAGCGTATTACATAATCTTCCCCGGCTTGTATTTTTGCATTTGCTTCCTTTGGGCTCAGGGCCAAAGAGTTGGAAAGCTTTAGTCTGTTGTGATAATTGTATATAAATGTTTTACCCTTTTCTTCATGGTCCTTTCTGTGAAAATCCAATTTTTCACTGGTATCGAAGGCGTAATAGGCATGGCCTTTTTCAATAAGAATATCGGCATATTTTTTGTATAGCTCTTTTCTATCGCTTTGTCTGTAGGGCCCGTATCCACCGTCTTTACCAGGGCCTTCGTCGTAAGGTATATTACACCAATTTAAGGCGTCTATAATATATTGTTCTGCCCCTTCAACATATCTATTTTGATCGGTATCCTCAATTCTTAGGATAAAGTCGCCCTTATGTTTTTTGGCGAACAAATAGTTAAATAAAGCGGTTCTTACACCACCTATGTGTAGAGGTCCTGTTGGACTTGGGGCAAAGCGAACACGTACTTTCTTGGTCATGAAGTATTATTTTTGCGCAAAGATACATAAAGCGTTCTATTTTGGGATTGGGTTTTGTCTCCTTTGGGACTAGTTGGCTTTTTTGTACCTTGGTTATAAAATGGTCTGTTTTGGATAATTATAATAAAATACTTGAAAAGCTTAATGCCTTTATTGCAAAGTTCTACACTAAGATGTTGCTTAAAGGTGTGCTTCTTTTTTTGGCTTTTGGATTGCTTTTCTTTTTGGTAGTATTGGGTGTTGAGTATTTTTTGTGGTTAAATTCTTCGGGTAGGCTCGTTCTTTTGATCTTATTTGTGAGTGTTGAATTGTTCCTGGTTTTGAAATTTATCTTTAGGCCTTTGGCCTTTTTGTTAAAATGGAAGCGCGGCTTAACTAATAAGGAAGCATCCCTTTTAATAGGCAAACATTTTCCTGAAGTGGACGATAAACTTTTAAACCTGTTGGATTTGGCAGAAAGTAAAACGGAATCGGAATTGTTATTGGCGAGTATACAACAGCGATCAGCGGATTTGAGTGTAGTTCCTTTCGTTAAGGCTATTGATCTTAAAGATAATATAGGATACGCCAAATATTTATTGCTTCCTCTTTTTGTTTTTGGTATAATCTGGGTTTCTGGAGATGTAGTTTCGTATTTCAGTTCCTATAAAAGAGTGGTTAACTATGATCTTGCCTATGAACCGCCGGCACCTTTTAGTTTTAAGTTACTTTCTGAAAATTTGGATGTTTTGGAAGGAAGTTCCAAGATTGTTTCTGTGGCTACAGAGGGAGGTATTAGACCAGAAAGTATGTCTATTGTTGTGGGGGATAACGAATTTCTTTTACAGCTAAAACAGGGATTTTATCAGTATGAATTTACGCAACCTTTGGAAAGTGTACCGTTTTATTTTGTTGCGAATGGTTTTAGGTCCAAGGAGTACCTTTTAAATGTACTTGCTGCGCCAAGTATTGTTGATTTTAATATGATTCTTGATTATCCGGACTATACCAATAAAGGGGATGAGGTAATAAGAAGTACTGGCAATGCTGTTTTTCCTGAGGGTACGCGTGTATCTTGGAAGATGAAGACTAAGACAACCGATGAAGTACTTTTTCATTTGGGGGATAGTATTCTGAATTTTGAAAGATCAGGGGATACTTTTAGTTTTGATAAACGTGTTTTTTCCGATTTGGATTATGAATTGTCCATTTCCAATGCCAACATTGACAACTATGAGCGTCTGGGGTATAGTTTTACTGTGGTAAGGGATGCTTATCCTAGATTACGGGTGGATCAGGTTCTTGATTCCTTAAATCCTAATCTGTCTTATTACGTAGGGGAGGCAACGGATGATTACCAATTGAGTACTGTTAGATTGATTTATTATGCTAGAGGACAGGTTGATAAAAAGGTGATGGTTCTGTCCAATCCTAATACCAATTATAATAAATTTTATTACACCTTTCCTTCCGGATTGGAGTTGGTTGAAGGTGAGATTTATGATTACTATTTTGAAGTGGAGGATAATGATCCTATCCACAATGGAAAAATCACTAAAAGTCAGGTATTCATCTCTTCTTTGTTAAATGATAATCAATTGAGGGAGAGGGAGTTGGCCTTCCAAAGGTCTATTCTTAATAATCTGGATAGATCCTTGGAAATGTCCAAGGAACAACAGAAAACTTTACGGGAGATTAAAAGGCAGGAAAGGGAAAATAGTACGCTAAGTTTTTCAGATCAGAGGCGTATTAAAGATTTTCTGAAGCAGCAGGAGGTACAGGAAGATTTAATGAAAAGATTTAGTGGCCAATTGAAGGATAATCTTAAGAAGGCAGAAGATAATAGTAAATTGAAACGGCTTCTGGAGGAAAGGTTGGAAAGGCAGGAATTGGAGGCGAGGAAGAATGAAAGTTTATTGGAGGAGTTAAACAAGTTAGCGGAAAAATTGAACAAGGATGAATTGGCACAACGGCTGGAAGATCTTGGAAAGAAGCAGAGGAATGCTGATCGAAATTTGGAACAGTTGTTGGAGCTCACCAAAAGATATTATGTCCAACAGAAGGCACAGCAATTGGGGGAAGATTTGGACGTTTTGTCCAAGGAACAGAATTCTTTGGTAGATAAGGAGTTGGGTTCTGAAGTGGAGCAAATTGTACAGGATAGTTTAAGTTCTAAATTTGAAGAAATTAGTAAAGAGGTGGAGGAATTGGTGAAGGATATTGCTCATTTAAGGAAGCCTATGGATTTAAAGTTGGATATGGGCAAGGTGGAAGCGGTGAAGAAGGATCAAAAGGATGCTATGGAGGAGCTTGCCAAACAGCCTAATGGGGATAAGTCTTCTACTGATAAGGTTAAAGCCAAACAAAGGTCGGCTGCCAAAAAAATGAAGGAACTTTCTGAAAATTTGATGTCAGCCGGTTCTGGTGGTGGAGGGGGTTCATCTACTGCAGAGGACGCCGAAATGTTGAGGCAGTTGTTGGATAATTTGATCACCTTTTCTTTTAAACAGGAAGGATTGTATAATAGTATGGTACAAACTGAGTTGTCCGGTTCTGTAAATACTGCTGGTATAAAAAAGCAACAAGAATTAAGGGAATTGTTTGGGCATGTAGACGATAGTTTGTTTTCTTTATCCTTGAGGCAGGCTGAACTTTCTGAATTTGTTAATGAACAAATTACGGAAGTGTATTATAATTTGGATAAGGCCTTGGAAAGTATGGCTGAGAGTGAAATGTATCAAGGTGCTTCTTATCAAAAGTATGTTTTGAATGCCTCTAATAGCCTTAGCGATTTTTTGGCCAATGTTTTGGAAAATATGCAAGAGAGTATGAGTCCAAGTATGGGTGAAGGAGATGGAGAAGGTTTTCAATTGCCCGACATTATTTTGGGACAGGAAAAGTTAGGTGAGAAATTGGGAGAGATGGGAAAAAAGGGCTCTGAAGGCGGTAGTTCTGGCGAGGGAAAGAAAGGCAAAGGAGAGGAAGGTAATTCTGGGAAGAATGGAGATGATGGTAAAGATGGTGATGGAGAGGGAGGAGATAATGGTAAAGAAGGCGCTAATGGCAAGGGTAAGGGTTCTAAGGAAGGGCAAGGCTCTAAAACCGGCCAGGGTGGCAGAGGTCTAAGCGAGGGTGGTTCTGCTGGCAATCAGTCGGGGCCTAGTGAAGAGGAACTAAATGAATTATATGAGATTTACAAAGAGCAACAACTATTGCGAGAACAACTTGAGGATCAATTAAAGAACCTTATCAGTAACGATGATCGTAAGTTGGGTGAAAAGTTGGTGAAGCAAATGGAGGATTTTCAAAATGATTTATTGAGAAATGGAGTTACCCAGCAAACTATTAATAAGATGAACAACATTAATAGGGAAATGTTGAAATTGGACAATGCCGCTATAAAACAGGGGAAGACAAAAGAAAGGGAAAGCAACAGTAGTAATGATTCCTTTGATAACCCTATTCTTACTAGGCCCTCAATATTAGATAATTATCGTAATGATGTGGAGATTTTAAATAGACAAGCACTACCTTTGCAGCAAAATTTTCAAATAAGGGTTAAGGAATATTTTAGAATTGATGATTGATTTTCACTATGAAACTGATTTTAGCATTGGTGCAGAAACCAACTTTACCGATTGGATTAGTAGGATAATACTTTCTGAGGACAAGCGTTGTGGGCAATTGGATTTTATTTTTTGTGATGATGATTATCTTCTAAAAGTAAATCAGGACTATCTTAATCATGATACCTATACTGATATTATCACCTTTCCTTATGGAGATATTGATGTAATTGCCGGGGATATTTTTATATCTGTTGAAAGGGTAAGGGATAATGCTTCGGAGTATGGTGTTGATTTTGAAAACGAGTTAAAACGAGTGATGGCTCACGGGGTTCTGCATCTTGTTGGGTATGGGGATAAAAGTGAAGAGGAATCCGTGCAAATGAGGTTAAAGGAAGATGAAAAAATTAAATTGTTCCACGTGGAACATTGAAAATTATGTTTGAAAAGGAATACGATGTTATAGTAGTTGGTGCAGGTCATGCTGGAGCGGAAGCTGCTGCTGCTGCTGCCAATTTGGGTTCTAAAACCTTGTTGGTTACTATGAACTTGCAGACTATTGGACAGATGTCCTGTAATCCTGCCATGGGCGGAATTGCTAAGGGACAAATTGTTCGGGAGATAGATGCTCTTGGTGGATATAGTGGTATTGTTAGCGACAAGAGCGCCATACAGTTTAAAATGCTTAATAAAAGTAAAGGTCCAGCCATGTGGAGTCCTAGGACTCAAAATGACAGAATGCGGTTTGCCGAGGAATGGCGTATGGCTTTGGAGAATACTCCAAATGTTGATTTTTATCAGGAAATGGTTTCTGGTCTTTTAGTGGAAAATGGCCGTGCTGTTGGTGTTAAAACATCTTTGGGAATCGACATAAGGTCCAAGTCTGTTGTGCTAACGAATGGTACTTTCTTAAATGGTTTAATTCATATTGGAGACAAGCAATTTGGCGGGGGTAGGGCTGGAGAAAAGGCAGCTACTGGTATTACCGAACAATTGGTGGAATTAGGATTTGAAAGTGGTAGGATGAAGACTGGAACACCCCCTAGGGTGGACGGGAGATCTTTGGATTATTCGGTTATGATTCCACAACCTGGTGATGAGGTTCCAGAGAAATTTTCATATTCCGACACCAAGGCTTTGACCCATCAGAGGGATTGTTATATGACCCATACCAGTCTTTTGGTTCACGATTTGTTACGGGAAGGTTTTGATCGTTCTCCTATGTTTAATGGTAGGATTAAGAGTCTTGGGCCTAGATATTGTCCTTCTATTGAGGATAAGATCAATAGGTTTGCAGATAAGGATAGTCATCAACTTTTTGTGGAGCCTGAGGGCTGGAATACGGTAGAGGTTTATGTAAATGGTTTTTCAACTTCCTTGCCCGAGGATGTTCAGTATAAAGCTTTAAAATCTGTAAAAGGGTTTGAGAATGTGAAGTTCTTTAGACCGGGTTATGCCATCGAGTATGACTATTTCCCCCCTACACAGTTGAAGCATACATTAGAAACCAAACTTATAGATAACTTGTATTTTGCCGGTCAGATTAATGGAACAACTGGCTATGAGGAGGCGGCATCCCAAGGGCTAATGGCGGGGATAAATGCTCATTTGAAAATTAATGGGAAGGAGTCTTTTATCCTTAATAGGGATGAAGCTTACATTGGGGTATTGGTGGATGATCTTATTACGAAGGGCACGGAAGAGCCTTATAGGATGTTTACATCAAGAGCTGAATATAGGACGCTTTTGCGACAAGATAATGCTGATTTAAGGCTTACTCCCAGAAGTTTTGAAATGGGATTGGCTAAAAGGGATAGGTTGGAAAAGATGGAGGAAAAGGAACGGAAATCCAATGCTTTTGTTGAATTTTTTAGAGAGACTAGTTTTAAGCCTGAAGAGATAAACCCTATTTTGGAGAAGCTGGATTCGTCCACTGTTAAGCAACCGGATAAGATGTTTAAAGTATTTTCTAGACCCAAGGTAACCATGCACCACATGATGCAGTTGGATGGTGTTTCTGAGTTTATTAAGGATAATGATTTGGATAGGGAGATTCTGGAACAGGCAGAGATTCAGGTAAAATATTCAGGTTATATAGCCAAGGAAAAGAACAACGCGGATAAATTACAGCGACTCGAAAATATAAAAATCCCTAAGGGTTTTGATTATAGTAAACTAAAATCCCTTTCCTATGAGGCCAGGGAAAAGCTAAAGGCAATTCAACCTGTAACTATTTCCCAAGCCTCAAGAATAAGCGGGGTTTCTCCAAGTGATATTAGCGTTTTACTGGTCTATATGGGGCGATAAATCTGGATTGAGAACTAAATGTTCCACGTGGAACATTAGTTAATTTTATGCGTTTTAATTACTGTTTAGGGAACCAAAGATTTGGTATTATAGATAGGTGTTTGTCAAGATAAATTGGCAAGCACCTTTTTTTTGTGCTTCTATTGTATATTCTGTTTGGGTTAAGAAAATTAATTAAATGCTAAAACTACTGATGAATATTATCTCTGACATATCTAAGTGCGATCATGCAATTATTTGTATTTTCTGACTTGGGATTAGCTCGTAAAAATGACATTTAGGGGTTGCAGTTTTATACGTGTAATTAAGTTATTTGTACTATTATTTTTAGAGGTTTAAATTTTATGTTGTGGTCATATTAATGTTATTTTAAGTAACAAAGAGAGAATATAAATTTTCATTTTTTATTTACCTTTTGGAAACTAGTCGGACCAAGTCTATTTTGAATTTATTTTCACCTTTAGACCAATTAGGGGCTAAAATTTTAGTTATATAGTTTGTTTTAAATGGAAGTTAATGAACATTTTTTTGGGTTAGGGTAGTGCAGTTATAATAGCTAAAATCTTCCTGCCGATTCACTTTTATAGACTACGGTTTTGAAGTATCTTCGTTGCTTATTAAAATAATTATTATCGGCCTAACAGAATTATGAAGCTTTATTTGGAAACTAAGGATTATACCGTCTCTGGAGAGTCGTTTAAATTATTACATGATCCTGTGCTGGATATGTTGGTTACTGAACCTCAACCGGAGAACCTTGGGAAGTATTATGAAAGTGCTGATTATATTTCCCATACCGATGCGAAGAAGTCTGTGGTGGATAAAATGTATCATACGGTAAAATCTTTCAATTTAAGAAGTAAGCTATCGCTAATTAGCTCTTATGCGGATAAGGACAAAACACTTTTAGATGTTGGTGCGGGTACTGGAGATTTTCTGGTCGCGGCAAAACAAGAGGGTTGGAGAATTACTGGGATTGAACCTAATGAAATGGCAAGGCTTAAAGCAGGGGAAAAGGGTGTATTGCTTTTGGATGATTTGTCCGCTATACCAGTCGATCAAAAATTTGAGGTGATTACCCTTTGGCATGTTTTAGAACATTTACCCGATCTTGATTTGCAGATAGCCAAATTGGTCGGACTCCTAACTGAAACCGGAACCTTAGTGGTGGCGGTACCCAACTTTAAATCATATGACGCCAAATACTATAAAGAATATTGGGCGGCTTTTGATGTACCAAGACACCTTTGGCATTTTTCCCAAAAGAGTATTGGAGATATCTTTGGAAAATATGGAATGAAATTGGTAAGGACCAAGCCCATGTTTTTTGATGCCTTCTATGTGGCTCTTCTTTCCGAAAAATATAAGAAGGGTAAACAGAATTTTTTAAGGGCTTTTGCCATTGGATTAATTTCTAATCTACTCGCTTTGAGATCCAAGGAGTATTCCTCCCTGATCTATGTGATGGAAAGGCGGTAAAACACGTTTTAAGGACTTTTAAGGGTGTTTTTACATGCTAATGGAGCAAGTACCTTCTGTTTTTGGGATATGCCTATTCCAGTCAATTTAAGAGGGCCTACACAATAAGTTACATCTATTGTTTTTTATTTTAGGATCAGTTTAAGTTATTGTTTAGGTATACGGTAGTTTCAATTGATAAATTGATATTTGGCGGGTGAATTGATTTAGGGGTTTGCTGCTATGAATAATAACAATTTTTCACTTATTGTAAAAAAGCTTTTCTATTTTTGCCCAAATTTAAATTATAGAGAAAATGAAAAAATTTATTTTGGCGTTGGTATTTATCGGAACAATATCTTGCCAACAAGAAAAAATAGCTTTCGTTGATAATGTGAAGTTGATGGATACCTATCAAGAGAAAATTGATATTGAAGCTAAATTTAAAACAAGGACTGAAACTTTTGGCAAGAAGAGGGATAGTATATCCCAGGCTTTTCAAATGGAGGCCCAGGCCTTTCAGGCCAAGGCGCAAAAAATGGCACAAGCTAAAGCACAAGAGGAGTATGGTCAGTTACAACAACGAAGCCAGTTTATCGGACAACAGTTGCAACAGGAAGAACAACAATTACAGCTGCAGGGCCAAACTGAAATGGATAGCTTGGTAACCAGGGTAAAAAAGGAAATCAAGGCTTATGGCGAATCAAACGGGTACTCTTTCATCCTGACCGGTGGGGACGGGGGAAGTGTACTATACGGTAAAGAAGCGCATAACATAACCGACGCTATCGTTAAAATTTTGAACGATAATTATAAGCAATAGGAATTTATAATTTCGGCTTTTTACATTAAAGTATTTAAAAAACCTTCGAGATATACCTCGAAGGTTTTTTTATTTTGTGTTCGTTAGCCTCACGTATTCTTTTAAGTACTTATAATTTCAATATTTAAATCTATAACCTGGCCAACTTGGTGAATGAATATTCATTTTTTAAGACAGCCGTGGGCTTATGACAACTTTTTCATAGGGTTCCATACTAAGGCGAATCTTTGATTTATTCTAATATTCCCTTACTAATTTACCAATACTTCTCTTCAAATTCCATTGTTCTGTCATTTCTAGGTGGACCATATAGAGCCATAAATTGAACTTCTGATTTTTATAAGTTTATTAGCTCAATGGTCAAAGTAAACGCTTTATACCGGTATCCAATCGCCATAATTCCAATTCCTTCACGAATCATGTAGTGGGTTTCAGGGAAGAGGGCCCTAATGGATATTTTGGGTTGCTTCAGCTGTAAACTTAAAGTGGAAAGTCTTTAATTCCACATGGATAACCAACTTATTAGTTTAATTTTGAAATAATGGCACATTGAATTATGCCCTTCCCGTAATGAAATGCGAAGGTTGGCGACTAAACTTGGATGTAGGTTTTTGTTGAAGGATGAAGTAATTTTAGGATTAATGCTCGAACATTATAAAATAGATAGGACCGCAATTTTAATATTTGCCAATTCCTCCAAGGAGGAAATGAAATATAAGGCTATTCCCAAAGGAAACATTTTGTTTGATGTACTTACGGAACACACCTTGAATACAGCACGGAAAACGGGTCTGCCCTATTTTTTAATGTCGGAAAAAGAGCAAATTGGAAGTTCTTTTGGTGAAAGGTTTGTAAATGCCATTAGTTCCATATTTGAGTTGGACTTTGATAAGGTGATAACCATTGGCAATGATACACCTCAATTGAAGTCCTCCGATATTGTAAGGGCTTCCAAATTGCTTGGTGCAAAGAAATCTGTTTTGGGACCCTCAAGGGATGGAGGCTTTTATTTAATGGGGATCCATAAGTCCCAGTTTGATGCCAAGACATTTAGGGAATTACCATGGAAAACAAATGCACTTGCCAAAAAAATAACAACAGTAATTGAAGCCTCTAAGGTTCATGTTATTCAATTTCGCATTTTGTTGGATTTAGATACCCATGCAGATTTAAAGAGGATTCTAAGAGGATTGAAGGATAGTGTCGAAAAGATCTTTCAAATAATCATCTACTTGGTAACACCGAACATAAAAGTTCTTTTTCTGGAGCATCTTCAGTTTAGTCTTAAATTTTACCGCATTTATTTCAATAAAGGCTCACCTTTTCCTATCATCTACCGGTAAAAGGAAATCGATTTACAAAACACTCATATCCCATAATCTGGAAAGCATTGGGTTCCGGACAACGCCCCGGTGTAAGTGCTTATTGTCCTAATCATGGACTTACGGGAACTTTGTGGGAATAAAACAAACTACTAAAAGGGAAGCCAACACAATTTTGGGTTCCCATATTAACTATTCAAAATTTATATTATGGCAGATTCTTATTATGACCCAGCAGATTTACGGAAGTTTGGAAAAATTACGGAATGGAGCGAAGAACTGGGAAACAAGTTTTTTGATTACTATGGAAAAGTATTTGAGGAAGGAGCCCTTAGTGCTAGGGAAAAATCCTTGATAGCCTTGGCGGTGGCCCATGTAGTTAAGTGCCCCTATTGTATTGATGCCTATACCAAAGATGGTCTACAAAAGGGAATAACCAAGGAAGAAATGATGGAAGCGGTACATGCAGGCGCCGCTATTGAAAGTGGAGCAACGTTGGTACACGGGGTTCAAATGATGAATAAGTATAACAAGCTTTCTATGTAAGACTAGGGGCATCTCCCTTACTATTCTAGCTAAGTCTTGCTGGGGATTTTCGGGATTTTTAGCGGAAAGGCCCCAAGTTTTGTAATCTTTTATGGCTATGACGTACTAACAATTGAATACACTGTAAGAATGGCAACAAAATCTTTAAAGGCAAGGCATAGTGCACTTGTCACAGAAAATAAACAATTGGAAATCCTTGAAGGTGGTATTTTCCACAAGGGGGAATTGCCCTATTTTAAGGATAAAATTGCCCAAATAGGGCATTTTCCATTACGTCCAAAAAAATTGGAAATTCTGCAGATCAATGTGGGCTATATGTGCAATCAGGTTTGTGAACATTGCCATGTAGACGCAGGTCCTGATAGAAAGGAAATAATGACCAAGGAAACCATGGAGCAGTGTTTGGAGGTGATCCGCAACACAGGTGCCCATACCTTGGATCTAACGGGAGGTGCCCCAGAGATGAATCCCAATTTTAGGTGGTTTGTGGAAGAGGCGGCCAAAGCGGGAATAAAGGATTTTATTGTGCGCTCCAATCTAACTATTATCAGGGCCAACAAGAAATATTATGACCTTCCCCATTTTTTTAAGAAACACAATATACACGTCATATCCTCTATGCCACATTACACACGTGGAAAAACGGATAAACAGCGGGGAGAAGGAGTTTTTGACCTGTCTATACGGGCGCTTCAAGAGTTAAATGCGGTTGGTTATGGAATGCCGGAAAGTTCCTTAAGGTTAGATCTGGTCTATAATCCATCCGGAGCCTTTTTGCCAGGAGATCAAGTGGCAATGGAACGCGATTTTAAAAAGGCGTTGAAGGTGGATTTTGATATTGATTTTCATAATCTGTTTGCCATTACCAATCTGCCCATTGCCCGTTTTTTGGATTATTTAATAGCATCTGGGAACTATGAGGACTATATGTATTCTCTTGTGGAGGCGTATAACCCTAAAGCTGTTGCCAATGTAATGTGTACCAATACCATTTCGGTGAGTTGGGATGGTTGGTTGTATGATTGCGACTTCAATCAGATGTTGGGGCTGAAGGTTGCCAGTAAAATTAAACACATTAAGGATTACCATGAGGATATCCTAAATGACAGGAACATTTTAATTTCACAACATTGCTACGGTTGTACGGCCGGAGCGGGGAGTAGCTGTCAGGGGTCTGTTGCCTAAGCTTATTTTAATTATAACGCTTAAGAGACTGCTTTCGAATTTGGAAAAGAAAGGACCAATTGGTTTGTACAAGCAAAAAAATGGGTCTCACTATAGTTTTTTGGAGCATTTTATCGATTTAAACTTATTTTTAGCACTATTTTTTAAATAAATGGCCATAATTGGAGTTAGGGTAACAGACCAAAAAGTCTGTTTACGGAAAACCCAATCTTATGGAGAAACAATTAAAGCGCATGGCTACCATGCAACGCATACAAACCACCGGCTTGGAGGTTTTTTACCAAAAGGGCTATTTTAATACAAGTATAGATGATATTCTAAAGGAGCTCTCCCTTTCCAAAGGAGCTTTTTACTACCATTTTCAATCTAAGGAGGAGTTTTTTATATGTATTGTTCAGAATCTACTTTTCAGAAAGGTCTACAGTAGTTTAATTGAACCGATTGAAGGCCAAGAAGATCCCTTGAACAAGATTGTTGCCTGTTTTGACGAAGCCCTGGAAACGGCAGAACACAACTTCCTTGATTATGGATTCGTTTTGAGTAATTTCATTACAGAATTTAACGGGAAGAATCCTGACATAATGAATTACCTTCAGGACATTATGAAGGTTTGGGAAGTTAATTTGGTAACCGCCTTACAAAAGGGAAAAACAGACGGATTTGTAAACAGGCATATTGATAGTGAAGCGGTGGCAACATATTTAATTTCATCTTATATCGGGATACGTACCTTAATGGTTGAAGGCAATAGTAAGATGTTGCGATATAAATATATCCAACAGCTTCGTCAATACTTTAAATTAATTGAGTATAAGGAGCCGGCCTAGTATGTTGTTTTGGGAAGCGATTAGAGCCCGTTGCGCAAAATCGCGCGGCCATTTGGCGTTATAATTAACTATTTAAAATTTCCTCAATTTTAGAAAGAACTTCCTCAGGAGCAATGGTGCGCATCACATTTTCATAGCCTGGGGGGTATTTATTTCCATAAACTGAAGTTGGAATTAGAGGATATTGATTCCTATCTGCCAACAAGGCATTTTGGGGATCTTGTTTAAAGGGATAGAATCCCGCATAAGGATGTGTAACTCCCCACAAAGTCAAGGTAGGAATTCCAAATAATGCCGCTAAATGGGCATTGCCACTATCCATGGCCAACATCAGATTTAACTGTGAGATTAAGGCCAATTCCTCTTTGAAGGTTAATTTACCTACCAGATTGATACTATTTTTGTAGTTGATTGCCCATTTTTCCAATAGGTTTTTTTCCTGTTCTCCCCCTCCAAACAACAAAATTTTATAGCCACCGGTCTTATTTAGGGTATGAACTACCTTTTCCATCAAATCCAAAGGATACATTTTACCAGCAAAGGCTGCAAAGGGAGCAATACCAATCCACTTTTGTTCTTTGCCATTTACCAGTTCTTTTGTGGAATTGGCTATGGGCCTTTTAGGAAGCAAACTTGCCATTTTCAAATCTATAGGCAATCCAAGATTACCAAAAACATCGGCATAGCGTTGGTGGGTAGTGGTTAAGGGTTCAAAGATTTTATGGGTCAGGGAGGTCAAGGCTTTCTTTGCCGTCCTGCCCTTATCTATTTGGTTAAACGGAACGGATCCCAGCCTAAAATACTGTTTTAGGATATTGCTTCGCAACACATTGTGCAGATCGGCAACCATGTTTATGTTAAGGTGGTTAAGCTCTTTATAAAGCTTCCAGAGCCCAAATAGGCCCTTGTGTTTGCCCTTTACATCCGCTTCATAAACGGTTACATTCCTGATATTGGAAAAAATGGGGCTAAAAAACCCTCTTGTAAGTACGGTAATTTTAATTTTGGGATATTGTTCCGTTAGGGCCGATATAACAGGAGCGGTCATGGCTACATCGCCCATGGCGGACAACCGAATGACCAGAATATGTAGGCCTTCCCCGGTTAAAGTGGTAGGATTTCCAATGCTACTTTTAGGAGTTTTGGCAGAGGTAGTTGGAGTTTTGGACACTCTTTCCATTTATATATTGGTTGATTCCGAAAATAGGGAATGGCCATTTGTGGCGTTAGGGGGTTTTACGGAGAACAGGGTTTAGTTCGTTATCATTGTACATTTTCATCTGCTTGTAGACTTTCATATATTTTTTTCCAGATTCGATGTCCAATAATAGTTGGTCTATGGCGGAACTTAAATCCCTCTTCTGTTCCAATAGAATGTTAAGTTTGGCGCTACATTTTTGTATATGCTCCCGGGTGGCATCCTTTCTATGCACTTCTTCTTGCATATGGTATATCTTCAATGCCAAAATTGAAAGTCGGTCTATGGCCCAGGCAGGGCTTTCCGTATTAATACTGGCATTTTTGTCTTTTTCAACCGATTGGTATTTATTAAGAAAATAACTGTCAATAAATTCCACCAAATCTGTTCTATCCTGATTGCTGGCGTCAATCTGTCTTTTTAATTTTAACGCTGCCACCGGTTCAATATTGGGATCCCGTATAATGTCTTCATAATGCCATTGCACGGTATCTATCCAATTTTTTCGATATAAAAGATGCGATATATCGTCCTTTGGATAGGGGTTGTTAAACTCTTGGGACACGTCGTCTATTTGATGGTATTTTTCAATACTTTCTTCAAATATTTTGTAAGCAAAATCACTGAACATAATGACATTATTTTAAGGCAAAGATACCGTTTATTTAAAAACGGATTTTATTAGTGAAACTCAATTTTGAGAAGTCAGAAAGACGCACTTAAAATTGCAAGTTGAACTAATCCCGCCTTTTTCTGCGGGATCTAGGTTCAATACCTCGACCCTAGGGTCGATTCCTATTATTGGGTTCAGGGCCTGCCTTTGTCGGCAGACAGGCCTGTCTGCCCTGAGGCTTAATACCTTTTATTTATTCGAGGGTGGTTTTTTTTGATATTCCTTCCGGCTTCTTCTGGCGTTAAGATGGATATTTTACTTCATGAATGCATTGGTCAGAAATACAATAAAAGGAATAATTATGGATGCCATTAAGACAATTTCCCGGACACTATCCTTTTTAATGGATTGTACATAAGTGGTTATAAAAACCACTGCTGGAAAAAAAGTAATTAAAATAGGGTGGGTATCTGGGGCAGATTTCAAAACCTTTACCAGCAATCCAATAATAAAGAACAGGACTATGAGGCGCATTGTCACTATTTTCCCTACGCCTAGGCTGCCCAATTTTAAAAAGGCCAAAAAACCGCATAACAATACTACGGATATATAAAGAAATAAAAGGGAACTATTGCTCCAGTCATAGAAATAAACTGCATTGAACTGAAAATCGAAATAATAATGACTCAACAAAAACTCTGTATTGTTGCCCAGAGACAGAATAGCCAACATGATAAGAACCATAGCTATTACGGCAGTGATCGGGACCAGCCAGTTTTTAATATTTTTTGGTTCATAAAAGTAAATGGCAACAATTACGACCGCGATATAGAGAATGGCCCAGTCATAGAATAAACTGGCTATCATTATCCAAAAAGTGGCATCAAAAATTTTTAATTTAATGTTTTTGAGACTACGGAAACTCAGTATTCTACGTATAGAGAGCAATAAAAAAAAATTGCAGAGAATGGCATTGGCGTCAATAAGGACCTCAGGAAAAAGTACAATTAACAGGGTGTAAAACAGTATAGCCAGTGAATTTCCACCAGTAATCTTATTTCTTAACACTATAAAATTAACGACAAATATGCTGAACGATAAAAACCCTAGAATCGCTGTTTGTCCCAATAATTGCTCTGGTGTATACGATTTGTGGAAGATAAAAAAGTGGACAAACCAATAGAAGAAAAATAGAAATACTAGCAGTATTATATAATTTATTGGTTTTGTTCTTCCAAAAATGCTTGAAATCATCCTAGGTTTTTATATTTTTGCATGGTAAATATAATTAAGATGGATTCATTTTTTTACGGTATAGAGGATTTATTTGTAAATGTGCTTTTTGCACCCTTCGATGCTTTACGTGCTATGGAGAATTGGTGGGGAGCCAATTCATTAAATTGGATTTTTATGCTTATAGGCGCTGCCGCCTTTGTGTATTGGATGTTGGAGTTGAAAAAATACAATGATAGTGGCGAAGAAAATAAAGACGCAACAGCACACTCATACCTATAATGGTCATACGGATTTCCGCTGGGAACTTGGCTTTATTTAGAAGCTGTGTTGTTGCCTGAGATCAACTTTAAGGACTAAAAGAGAAATGGGAAAGGGGATAGCACTTGCTATCCCCTTTCTTATTAAAACAGAATATCGCTTTAAATGTATAATGGAATATTATAGATCGAATCCTAAATCTTTACGATAATACATTTTATCGAAATGTAGTTTCTCCATGTTATTATAGGATTTTTTTAGCGCTTCCTTAAAGTTGGAGCCGTAGGCGGTAACCGCCAAAACCCTGCCTCCATTTGTTAAAACCCTACCTTCTTTTAATTCGGTTCCTGCATGGAATACCACGGCATCTTCCAAAGCATCAAAACCTGTTATTTCCATTCCCTTCCCATAAGCTTCCGGATATCCTCCGGATACTGCCATGACTGTAGTTGCGGCACGTTCATCTATTTCTAGGTCGATGTTATCCAAGCTTTGGTTTGCTACGGCCTCGAAAATCTCTACAAGATCATTTTTTATCCTTGGAATAACAACTTCGGTTTCAGGATCGCCCATTCGCACGTTGTATTCAATTACTTTTGGTTCATCCCCTATTTTGATCAAACCGATAAAAACAAATCCTTTATAAGGCAAATTATCCAATTTAAAGCCTTCTACGGTAGGCTTAACGATTCGCTCAAGTACTTTGTCCATGAAAGCCTTATCGGCGAAAGGAACCGGGGAAATGGCTCCCATACCTCCTGTATTCAATCCAGTATCGCCTTCTCCTATTCTTTTATAATCTTTTGCAGTAGGTAAGACCTTAAAACCTTTTCCGTCGGTAAGCACAAAACAACTCAGTTCAATGCCATCCAAAAACTCTTCAATGACCACCGTAGTACTGGCGGCCCCGAATTTGGAGTCGATCAGCATAGTTTTTAGTTCATCCTTGGCTTCCTGTAGGTCATTCAGAATCAGTACCCCTTTACCTGCAGCCAGTCCGTCCGCTTTTAATACATATGGTGGTTCCAGGGTTTCCAAAAACGCGTAACCTTCGCCCAGGGTTGCGGCGGTGAAACTTTCATAGGCCGCTGTAGGGATGTTGTGACGCATCATAAATTCCTTGGCAAATTGTTTACTGCCTTCAAGGGTAGCCGCTGCTTTTTGTGGACCGATGACGGGGATATGCTTAAGGTCCGCATCGTTGAGGAAATAGTCGTGAACCCCATTTACCAAAGGATCTTCTGGACCTACTATAATCATTTCGATGTTCTCTGAAAGGACACATTTCTTAATGGCTTCAAAATCGTTTACACCAATGGGTACATTTTTGGCAATGCCAGCAGTTCCGGCATTGCCGGGAGCCACATAAAGATTTTTCAGTTTTGGACTTTGCTTTAGCTTCCAAGCTAAAGTATGTTCGCGCCCACCGGCACCAAGGATCAGGATATTCATTCTTAAAAAATTTCCCCAAAAATACGGTTTGAAGGGGAAATATCCAGTTATTTACTCAAGAATTCCCGGTGTTCTTTTTTCTGAAGTTCCTCTTGGGATAAGGATTTAAAATAATCGTATACTTTCTTAAGGCCTTCAGCCCTGTTCACTTTAGGCTCCCAACCCAATATTTCCTTGGCCCGGGTAATGTCCGGTTCACGTTGCATGGGATCATCCTGCGGCAAGGGTTTGTATATTATTTTTTGGTCGGTCCCCGTTAGTTTAATAATTTCTTCTGCAAACTCCTTGATCGTAGTTTCATGTGGATTGCCAATATTTATTGGATCTGTGTAGTCGCTCATCAATAAACGATAGATGCCTTCCACCTGATCGTCTATATAACAAAAGGATCTAGTTTGGGAGCCATCCCCAAAAACGGTAAGATCTTCACCCCTTAATGCCTGTCCCATAAATGCAGGAACCACCCTGCCGTCGTTCAATCTCATTCTGGAGCCATAGGTGTTAAAAATACGAACGATACGTGTATCAACGCCGTGAAAGCGATGGTAGGCCATGGTAATGGATTCCATAAAGCGTTTGGCCTCATCATATACCCCGCGAGGTCCAATTGGACTTACATTGCCATAATAATCCTCACTTTGGGGGTGTACCAAGGGGTCACCGTATACCTCCGATGTAGATGCTACCAATATCCTGGCTTTTTTTTCTTTGGCTAGACCCAATAAGTTTAAGGTGCCAAGGGAACCAACCTTTAAGGTCTCTATAGGGATTTTTAAGTAGTCTATGGGACTTGCCGGGGAGGCAAAATGCAAGATATAATCAAGATTGCCGGGAATATGTACAAATTTGGACACATCGTGGTGTTGAAACTCAAATTGTTCCAAAGGAAAAAGATGTTCTATGTTCTTGAGATCACCAGTAATTAGGTTATCCATGGCAATAACGTAATAACCTTCCTTAATAAAGCGATCGCATAAATGCGATCCCAAAAATCCAGCTGCGCCGGTGATAAGTACTTTTTTCATTTGTTGTTTACTTTATGCACCAATTCTGTAGGCATGCCTTTGTGATGAAACTTCATTTTAATATGCCTTTTTTTCACCGGATATAGCATTCATGATTGTTTGGACTATAATTTTCAAATCCATGAACAGGGACCAGTTTTCGATATAGAAAATATCAAATTTGGTGCGGTTTAGGATGTCGATATCCGTTTCAATTTCACCCCTATATCCCCTTACCTGTGCCAAACCGGTAATTCCAGGTTTAACGAAATGTCGTAGCATATATTTGTCAACCCTATTGGCAAACTCATTGGTGTGTTTTACCATATGGGGTCGAGGGCCAACCACCGACATATTTCCAAAGAGTACATTGTAAAATTGTGGAAGCTCATCAATACTTGTCCTGCGGATAAATTTGCCCACTTTGGTAGTTCTCATGTCATTTTTAACGGCCATCATGCTATCGGCGTGTTCATTGGGGGCCATAGATCTGAATTTATAACAGTAGAATTCCTTGTTGTCTATGCCATTTCTTTTTTGTCTGAAATATACCGGCCCTTTGGTTTCCAGTCTTATAATCAACGCAATAATTGGTGCCAGCCATGAAAGAATACCGATGACCACCATTAATGAAAATACAATATCGAAACCTCGTTTTAGGGCAGAATTCAGCGGATTGTGCAGTGGAATATCCCTCAGTGATAAGATGGGAATATAATCGTAGTATTCAAAGGTGAGTTTCTTGGAAAAAATATTTTTGTTGTCCGGAATAAATTTGAGTGTTTTCAAATTGTTATCTGCAAAATTGATGAATTCCGTTATTTGATTATTCTTTAGTTCTGAAACGGAGCAATAAATTTCGTCGACATTATTTTCAACAATGTAAACGAAAGTCTTGTAAATATCGAAAAAGGGGTCCGATGGGCAGAACTGTTTCATAAAATGATAACCGTATTCCCGACGATCCTTAAAAACGTCGATCAACTGGTCGGTTTTTTTGTTCTTTCCTATGACCACTACGTTTCTCATATTCCCTTTAACCCTTTCCCTGTATTTCATTAAAAGGACATAGTTTAGGAACTTAATGGTAAAAATGGCCAGCCCAACAAAAATAAAATATTCCCCAAGAGCCAATCGGCTCATGTTGGGTTGCTTGAAGAAGCCAATAAAAGCATATAATATTAAAAAGAAAAAGACGAATTGGTTGAACAAAAGCTTAAGAAGGTATGAAACTTTGGTATATCTATAAATTACGTAAAAGTTATTTTTAAACGACAGAATAATCCACGCAATGGTTAGATAAGAGTGAAAAAGAACGGGGTACTGAAAGTTGATAGGTAAAAAATAGGCAAAAAGATTAATCACCAATAAATCGGCACCATAAGATATGGGGGTAATGAGGTTGGAATAACGGTGTTTTTTGGAAAACATTAATTTGAGTCCGTACTATTTAAGTTATAAACTTCGACAAAGATAAATTTTATAATTGTAAAGAGAATTAAGATTCTCTAATTAGCTAATATGTTATTTCCAATTTAGCTTTATTAATGACATATATTTGGGTTTCTAAGTAAATTTTTTTTAAAAAGAATAGCTTTACAGAGGTGTAAGAGTACGTGGGTTATGAAACTGGATCGGACTCAAATAAGCGCCTATTATAATCAGGTTATTATTTATGCAAACCAACTAAATATTGCTCGTATTTTTTATTGATAATATCCCAATTAAACTCACGGTCAATTTTTTCTTTATTTTTCAGCGTATTTTTATCGTTCAGCGAAATGTATTTATCCTCATTTAGAATTTGGGTAATTTGGTGCGAGGTGTCAAAATAAATTGCTTCTGTGTTCAATATGCTTTTATTAAATATATTATTGTGGGCTATAATAAGGGCACTGGAGGCCA
>Ga0209344_10000939_pt1 | contig 43310 bp, 40 predicted proteins | sample Cruoilmetagenom6_FD_187293 | JGI IMG/M metagenome (GOLD analysis project Ga0209344, IMG submission 187293) | Oil polluted marine microbial communities from Coal Oil Point, Santa Barbara, California, USA - Santa Barbara Oil Seep Sample 6 (SPAdes)... | ecosystem: Environmental > Aquatic > Marine... | reverse complement strand
CAGGCCTGCCCGGGCGAGACGCCTTCTTCGGCGGCCAGCAATTCCACTTCGGCTGTGCCGTCCGGCAAGGGGCGGATCACCGCCTCGCGCGGCGGCCTTGTCGAGCGGACCTTGACCGCGACATGCCACTCGGCGCGGCTGACCAGCGGCGCATCGCCCAGCCAGTTGATCTCGCGCACCGGGATGGTTCGGGTGGCCAGCATCTCCTTGGGGCCGACGATGACAACCCGCGCGTCCACGTCGAGCTTCACCACATAAAGCGGCTCTTCCAGCCCGCCGATCCCCAGCCCCCGCCGCTGCCCGACGGTGTAGTGGATGACGCCGTTGTGCTGCCCCAGAACACGCCCGTCGGCATGCCTTATTTCGCCCGGCTCCGCCGCACCGGGGCGCAGTTTCTCGATCACGCTGGCATAGTTGCCATTGGGCACAAAGCAGATGTCCTGGCTGTCGGGCTTGTCCGCGACACGCAGTCCATATTTTGCGGCAAGCGCGCGGGTGGCATCCTTGGACGGCAGATGGCCCAGCGGAAAGCGCAGGAAATCCAGCTGCTGCGGTGTCGTGGAAAACAGGAAATAGGACTGATCGCGCGCGGCGTCGGCGGCACTGTGCAACTCGGGGCCAGAAGGGCCCATCTTGCGCTGGATGTAGTGCCCGGTTGCCATGCAATCGGCATCGAGGTCCTTGGCCATCTCCAGCAGGTCCTTGAACTTGACACGTTCATTGCAGCGGATGCAGGGCACCGGCGTGGCGCCCGCCAGATAGCTGTCGGCAAACTCGTCGATCACCGCGTCCTTGAAGATGTTCTCGTAGTCCAGAACATAATGCGGAAAGCCCATGTCTTCGGCCACACGGCGCGCATCGTGGATATCGATCCCGGCGCAGCACGCGCCCTTTTTGGCCAGCGCCGCCCCGTGGTCGTATAGCTGGAGCGTCACACCAACCACGTCATAGCCTTCCTCGGCCAGTTGCGCGGCCACGACCGAACTATCGACGCCGCCGGACATGGCGACGACGACGCGGGTCTTGCTCTCGGGTTTGGCAAAACCGAGTGAATTGATCGGATGTGGGTGATCGAGGGCCATCTGCGGTCTCCAGCGTTGGGCGCTTGCACCTGCCACATAAGGGCTCGGGCATAGAAACGCAAAACCCTTTGGGGTGTTTTTGCAGATTCCCGGTCGCGACGATTTTCACAAACGCCCATACCGCGCGCGCATTACGCGCGTTTCGGACGCACGTGGTTTCAAAAGCTGAATGCGAAATCCTTTAGAAAAATCCGCTGCATTCTGCCCGGCGCGTTTCAGCCACTGTTAAGGCCCCAAAGGCCAGTTTGGTGACAGGTTTTACGAGGGTGAGAGTGATGTATCTGAAAAAAGTTGATGGGCAACTCGCGGTGACACTGCCGGATGGAACGGTCCTGACACAGGGCGATTTGCCCGCGCCGGACACAACGCGTTGGGTCGCTTCGCGCAAACTGGCCGTGGTGCGTGGCGTGCTTTGCGGCCTTATTTCACAAAAGGAAGCGTGTAGACGCTATGCGCTGAGCGAGGATGAATTCCGCGAATGGGTCCGCGCCGTCAGCCTTCATGGCGAGGCAGCCCTGAAAGTCACGGCGTTAAAAGAATACCGACAACCTTAGGTGGCATTTTGAAAATGAACGATTATGGTAACTTGTAGTTAACCAATATTCGTCAGGTTTGTTTTTGATAGGGCCATAGTTACGGAGAGAGTTCATGCGTGTGCTGCTGGTGGAAGATGATCCGACGACTTCCAAGAGCATCGAATTGATGCTGACCCATGCCAATCTGAATGTCTACACGACCGAGTTGGGCGAAGAAGGAATCGATCTGGCCAAGCTCTATGACTACGACCTGATCCTGCTCGATCTGGGACTGCCGGACATGACGGGCCATGATGTCTTGCGTCAGTTGCGGCTGGCGCGGGTAGAGACGCCGATCCTGATCCTGTCAGGCGCGGATGACACGGAAAGCAAGATCAAGGGCTTTGGCTTTGGCGCCGACGACTACCTGACAAAGCCGTTCCACCGCGAAGAGCTGGTGGCGCGCATCCATGCGATCATTCGCCGGTCCAAGGGACACTCGCAGTCTGTCATCCGGACCGGGGTGATCAATGTCAACCTGGACGCAAAGACAGTCGATGTCGGCGGCAAGACGGTGCATCTGACCGGCAAGGAATACCAGATGCTGGAATTGCTGAGCCTGCGCAAGGGCACGACCCTGACCAAGGAAATGTTCCTCAACCACCTATATGGCGGCATGGACGAGCCGGAGTTGAAGATTATCGATGTGTTTATTTGCAAACTGCGCAAGAAGCTGAACGAAGCCACCGGCGGCAAATGCCATATCGAGACGGTCTGGGGACGTGGCTATGTGTTGCGGGACCCGGAACCGGCCGAACTGGCCGAAGAACAGCGCCTTGCCATCGGCGCTTAACATTAGGGGGCAAAGCCCCCGACAGCCGTAACTGGCAACCTCCTCCAAAGGTGAAAGGACCGCGGCCCAGAACGGGCGGCGGTCCTTTTTATGTCGGTAATGGCCCGGTCTGGACCTTGGCGGGATCGCCTTCCGGTGCCGTTTCAGCTTTGATTAAACCCATCAGCCAGAGGTGAAGCACGCGCAGTGCAGATGTCTTGAGTGCGATTTGCGAAAATCCGTGATTAAGGTTTTTCGCGAAACGCTTTATCACTTTGAAAGGTGATTTGCATTTGTTCTGAACGGCAGTATCGATGCAGAACGCCCGCCCCCAGAAAGGACGTGGGCATCATTTCTGCGTCTTTCTGCCGGGACGGGTGCGGGAAGGCTTTGCCGATGAATGGTCCGGCACGTTTCTGGCCCGAGACAGGAGAAGACATGACAGAGGCGCGCAACGTTGGCGATTTGAGCGAAGAAGCGGCTGCGGCCGAACTGGCAGCGCTGGCCGAGATCCTGCTACGCGCCAATCAGGACTATCACGCCGACGATGCTCCGCAGCTGAGCGATGCCGAATATGACCGGTTGAAGCGCCGTAACGCCGAAATCGAGGCCGCATTTCCGCATCTCAAGCGCGCCGATAGCCCGTCGGACCGGGTTGGGGCCGCGCCTTCCGAAGGGTTTTCCAAGGTCAGCCATGCGCAGCGCATGCTGTCACTGGGCAATGCGTTCGACGCCGAAGAAATCACCGACTTTGACGGGCGGATCCGCAAGTATCTCGGCCTCGGCCCGAACGCCCCGCTGCGCTACACCGCCGAGCCCAAGATCGACGGGCTCAGCCTCAGCCTGCGCTACGAGGGCGGCAAACTGGTGCAGGCGGCCACGCGCGGCGACGGCTCGGTCGGCGAGAACGTGACCGCCAATGCGCGCACCATCGACGACATCCCCCAGACTTTGACCGGCGCGCCCGATTTGCTGGAAGTGCGCGGCGAGGTCTATATGAGCCATGCCGATTTTGCCGCACTGAACGCCCGGCAGGCCGAGGCAGGAGCCAAAACCTTTGCCAACCCGCGCAACGCCGCCGCCGGATCGCTGCGGCAACTCGACCCGGCGATCACCAGGGCACGCCCGCTGAGGTTTTTCGCTTACGCCTGGGGTGCGCTGAGCGAACCGCTGGCCGAGACGCAAAAGGGCGCGATCGACCGGCTGGCGGCACTGGGGTTCAAGACAAACCCGCTGACCGCCCTCTGCGATGGCCCGGACGAGATGCTGGCGCATTACGCAAGGATCGAGCAACAGCGCGCCAGCCTCGGCTACGATATCGATGGCGTGGTCTACAAGGTCGACGATCTGGCACTGCAACACCGGCTCGGTTTTCGCGCGACCACGCCCCGCTGGGCGATTGCGCATAAATTCCCCGCCGAACTGGCGTGGACCCGTATCGAGGCCATCGATATCCAGGTGGGCCGCACCGGCGCGCTGAGCCCGGTGGCCCGGCTGGCGCCGGTGACGGTGGGCGGGGTCGTGGTCAGCAATGCCACATTGCACAACGAGGACTACATCGCCGGGCGCGATTCCAACGGCAACGCGATCCGGGACGGCAAGGATATCCGGGTGGGCGACTGGGTGCAGGTCTACCGCGCAGGTGACGTGATCCCGAAAGTGGCCGATGTCGACCTTTCCAAGCGCCCCGATGACGCGCAGCCCTACCGCTTTCCCGAGACCTGCCCCGAATGCGGCTCTGCTGCCATCCGCGAGGAGGGCGATGCCGTGCGGCGTTGTTCAGGCGGGTTGATTTGTCCGGCACAAGCGGTGGAAAAGCTGAAGCATTTCGTCAGTCGCGGGGCGTTTGACATCGAGGGGCTGGGGGCCAAGCAGGTCGAAATGTTCTATCATGACGACCAGTTGCCGGTGCGCACGCCTGCGGATATTTTCACGCTCGAAGCGCGGGATGCGAAAAACCTCACGAAACTGGCCAATCGCGATGGCTGGGGCGAAACCAGCGCGCGCAACCTCTTTGCCGCGATCGAGGAACGCCGCCGCGTGCCGCTCCGCCGGCTGATCTTTGCGCTGGGGATCCGTCACGTGGGCGAGGTCGCCGCCGCCGATCTGGCGCGCCATTATGGCAGTTGGACGGCGCTGGCAAAGGCCGTCGATCTGGCCGGCCCGGCCGCGACACGACAATTGCAGGCGGATCGCGCAGTGGCGCGCGAGCGGCAGGCCGCGGCGCAAGAGGGCCGCCGCGCCAGGATCAAGCCCGTGCGCGATGCGGTCTGGGAGGGGCTGGACAGTGCCGCGCTCGCCGCTTGGACCGACCTCACCGGCATCGACGGGATCGGCGCAACGGTGGCGGTGGCGCTTGTCACCAGCTTCCAACAGCCTGCCGAGCGCGAGTCAATTGACGCGCTGGTGGCAGAGCTGACAATCACGGACGCTGCTGCGCCCGCAACCGCCGATAGCCCGGTTGCCGGCAAGACCGTGGTCTTCACCGGCACGCTCGAGAAGATGACCCGCGCCGAGGCCAAGGCCCGCGCCGAAGCACTGGGGGCCAAGGTTTCGGGCTCGGTTTCGGCAAAGACCGATATCGTCATCGCGGGGCCGGGCGCAGGCTCCAAGGCCAAGAAGGCCGCCGATCTGGGTGTGCAGATTCTGGATGAGGACGCCTGGTTGGCGCTGATCGACGGCACATGAGCGACGAAACCGAAAACCACGATGCAAACCCGAAAAAGGGTCGGCCAGAGCCACTCTTTCCGCTGTTTGCAGAGCTCGAGACACTCACCGGTGTCGGCCCCAAGACGGCCAAGGCGCTGGCGGCGCTGGATATCACCAAGCCGCGCGATCTGCTCTTTACCCTGCCGCATTCAGGTGTGGACAGGCGCATGCGGGAGACCGTGCAGGGCGCCGATCTGCCCGGCGTTGTCACCGTCGAGGCGACCATCGGCGAGCACCGCGCACCCTCCCGACGCGGCGGCGCCTACCGGATCATGGCAGAGGATGCAGCGACCACGTTTCAGATCGTGTTTTTCCATGCTCGCGACGAATATCTGCGCCGGATGTTGCCCACCGGTGCGCGGCGGGTCCTGTCGGGCAAGGTCGAGCTGTTCGACGGGGTGGCGCAGATGGTCCATCCCGATCACATGCTGCCCCCCGAAGAGGCCGGCGAAATCCCTTTGTTCGAGCCGGTCTACCCGCTGACCGCCGGCGTGACGCAACGGGCGATGTACAAGGCGGTGCAAGCCGCCCTGACCCGCGCCCCGGATTTGGCCGAGTGGATCGATCCCGCACAAAAGGCGCAAGCTGGCTGGCCGGACTGGCTTGAGGCCGTGCAGACGGTGCATGCACCTCAGGATATCGGCGATCTCAGTCCCGCGGACCCGGCCCGCACGCGCCTGGCCTATGACGAGTTGATGGCGCATCAGCTGACCCTCGCACTGGCGCGCAGCCGGTTGAAGCGGGCCAAGGGGCGGGCCAGTGTCGGGACCGGCGCGTTGCAGGCCCGTGTGCTGGAGGCATTGCCCTATAGCCCCACCGGCGCGCAAACCCGCGCGATAGCCGAGATCGCCGCGGATATGGCAAGCAACGCGCGGATGAACCGGCTCTTGCAGGGGGATGTGGGCGCGGGCAAGACGTTGGTGGCGCTCAAGGCGCTCTTGATCGCGGTAGAGGCCGGCGGGCAGGGGGTGATGATGGCCCCCACAGAAATCCTCGCGCGCCAGCATCTTGAGGGGCTGCGCCCACTGGCCGAAGCGGCGGGCGTGCGGCTGGAGATACTGACTGGCCGCGACAAGGGGGCCGAGCGGCGCACCAAACTGGCAGCGCTGGCGGCAGGCGAGATCCAGATATTGGTCGGCACACATGCGGTCTTTCAAAAGGACGTTGAATTTGCCGATCTGCGGCTGGCCATCGTCGATGAACAACATCGCTTCGGCGTCCGTCAGCGGCTTGAACTGGGTCGCAAGGGCGACAAGGCCGACGTGCTGGTGATGACCGCGACGCCGATCCCGCGTAGCCTGAGCCTGGCGCAATATGGCGATATGGATATCTCGGTGCTGGATGAAAAACCGCCCGGGCGCAAACCGATCAAGACGGCGCTTGTCCGCATGGACCGCATCGACGAAGTGGTGGACCGGCTGCGGCGCGCGATTGCCGAAGGGCGGCAGGCCTATTGGGTCTGCCCGCTGGTTGAAGAGAGCGAGTCTGTCGATCTGAGCAGCGCCGAAGAGCGGTTTCGGAGGCTGCGCGCGGCTTTGGGCGAAGGCCATGTCGGCCTCGTACATGGCCAGATGCCGCCCGAGCAGAAAGATGCGGCGATGGCTGCCTTTCAGCGCGGCGAGACCTCGGTTCTTGTCTCGACTACAGTGATCGAGGTGGGGGTGGATGTGCCCAACGCGTCGATCATGGTGATCGAGCGCGCCGAAAGTTTTGGCCTGGCACAGCTGCACCAGTTGCGCGGTCGCGTCGGGCGCGGCGAGGCGGCTTCGACCTGTCTCTTGATGTACCAATCCCCGCTAAGCGAGAGCGGCGAGCGACGGCTGGCCACGATGCGCGACACCGAGGACGGGTTTCGCATCGCCGAGGTCGATCTGGAAATGCGCGGCGCGGGTGATCTGATCGGCACCGCGCAGTCGGGCCTGCCAAAGTTCCGCGTGGCCGATCTGGAAGGGCAGGCGGCGCTGATGGCTGTGGCCCAGTCGGATGCCCGCAAACTGCTGCACGAGGACCCGGCTCTGGCTGGCCCGCGTGGGAAGGCGGCGCGTGTTCTGCTGTGGCTGATGGAACAGGATCAGGCGATCCGGCTGATCGAAGTGGGCTGAGCCGGAAATTTTAGGTGTGATTTCAATCGGTTGATTCGAAATCGCACGGTTTGTTCACTTATGTTCTCATAAAGTTCTTTACAGAACGTTTCAAAAATGAGAACAAAGGAGCAACACAACGGATTGGAAAGGAAAGCCCGATGTTCCACCAGATCAAAGCCGCCGCCATCCGCTCCAACGACACCCTTCTGGGGGATGCGATCGGAGGGGCCGCGCTGATCGTCATGCTGGTTGTCGGTCTTTTTCTTCCCGGTCTCGTCTGACGCCTTTAAGAGTTTCTGCCTGCGATCCATCACCTGTACCCTTTGCGTGCCTGCATCTCCTGTCCCCATTTCCGATGCAACGTGACTGACACAGCCTGTTCCGACGTCCTCTCCGGGTTTGCCTCATTTCCCCGGACGGCACGACAGGGTTCCACAGGGGATCGCACCCCACTGACCGCCGCCATCCATCCCCGGATGTGCGGCGGTTTTTTTGTGGATCAGTCCCGGCGACCCGGGCGGAGAAGCCAGACTGGCACCAGGAAAGCCAGACAGGCGACAAGGAAAAGGAGGCTGGCAGCCAGCCCGATCATGTCCCCTGCACGCCATGTGGACCAGACAAAGCCGAGCGCCGACAGCGTGAAGAGGATCCAGCCGGCGAAATTGAACATCCAGGCGCTGCGTGGCGACATCGGTGCGCGATCTCGGGTCAGGCGCAGGAACTGGCGGCAGAGGCCGCATCCAGCGCCTCGACTGAAGCTTCCAGCGCCAGAAGGATCGAGGCATGGCGATTCTTGTAGTCCTGCGCAGGTCTGAGCACTTCGAGCCCGTCGAAAGGGGCAGGCGGAGTCGGCCCGTCCGACTTCAGCATCGCCTTGAGCGCGTCACGCGCCGCGACGACCTCGGCCCGGGTGCAGCCGACGATGTTGGCGCCGACCACGCTGGCAGCAGCCTGTCCCAGCGCGCAGGCTTTCACGTCCTGACCGTAATCGCTCACGCGCCCGTCCTCGACCTTGAGGTCAACGGTCACGGTAGAACCGCAAAGAGGCGCGCGGCGTTTCACGGTTGCGTCCGGCTCTGCCAGACGGTCCAGTCGGGGAATGTCCGCAGCCAGCGCCAGAATGCGTGCCGAGTAGAGCTTGATCATGTCGCTGTTGCCGCTCATCGCTTTTCCTTTGTCTCAATGTCCCATAGATAATCCGCAAGCCCCCTGTTGCCAAGGATATGTCCAATGTCATTCGATCCCGCCAGCCTGACCTATAACGACGCGGGCCTGATCCCCGCCATCGCGCAGGACGCCGCAAGCGGTGAGGTGCTGATGCTGGCCTGGATGAATGCCGACGCCGTTGCGCGCACGCTGGACACCGGGCGCGTCACCTATTGGTCGCGCTCGCGCAGTGCGTTCTGGGTCAAGGGCGAGACGAGCGGCCATGTCCAGCGCCTGATCGAGATGCGCGTGGATTGCGACCGTGATTGCCTGCTGATCCAGGTCGAGCAGGTCGGCCCGGCCTGTCACACCAACCGGCGCAGTTGTTTTTACACCGCTTTGCGCGAAGGTGTGGAAACCGAGATCATGGCGCCTATGGCGGACTGATACGCCTTAAGCCAATCCGACCATGCGGCGGATGTCGGCAGGGCTTGCACCGTCCTTGCGGTATTTCGCGATCGCCCGGGCATCGTCGCGTTTGGCCAGACGCTTGCCCGAGGGATCACGGATCAGGCGGTGGTGATGATAGACGGGTGTCGGTAGACCCAGTAGATGTTGCAGAACGACATGGATGCGGGTGGCATCGAACAGGTCCTGTCCACGGATCACATGGGTGATCGCCTGAGCGGCATCATCGACCACCACGGCCAGGTGGTAGGCGGCACCGAAATCCTGACGCGCGACGACGACATCGCCGATCTCTGCCGTCAGGGCATCGCTCGAGAATGCGATAAGGCCGGTCGTGCCATCCGGGCCGCTACCGGTTTCGCGAAACGATATCTCGTTCTTCGGCAAATCGCTCTCCTTATCCTGCGCACGAAGCAACTCGCAGGCGCGCGCCATGTCCAACCGCAGGGTTACGCCGCGCGGACGAACGGGGGATGCGCGTTCCGCCGCTGCGGCCTCGCGGCAGGTGCCCGAGTAGATCAGGCCGTCCGGCCCATGTGTGGGCACGCCCTCTTGCGGCGCGTTTGCCGCTTCGCGGATATCACGCCGCGTGCAGCTACAGGGATAGAGTAGGCCCATGGACCAGAGCCGGTCGAGAGCGGCGTCATACTCGGCTACGCAATCGGATTCTCGGCGGCACGGTTCCGGCCAGCGCAACCCGAGCCAGGCCAGATCCTCCTTGAGCTGGGCTTCCCATTCCGGTCGGGCGCGCGTCTGGTCCAGATCGTCGATCCTGAGCAGGAACTGACCGGCCTCGGCCACAGCCCTGTCATGGGCCAGCAGCGCGGAATAGGCATGACCCAAATGCAGTGGGCCGGTGGGGGACGGTGCGAACCGGGTTATGAAGGTCACGCTTTTTCAACAACATAAACGTTAGAGTTCAAGTCCTTCCCTGGCAGGTGCGGGCCGTAACTCTGGCTCAGCAACCGCGCCGCGCCGCAATCCAGCCATTGATTGAGCCGCCCAACGTACTGCGGATCCGCAAGCGCGTGATCATTGTAGCTGAAGACCAGTATGTCACCCTGTCCCAGCGCCTTCATCAGCAGATCGAGGGTGTTGGCCGGGGCGGCACCAGTGCCGATCACCCCGATTGCGGCGATGGCGCGATAGCTGTGCGCAGGCACCGGCGCAGGATCGTCGAGGTCGAGCAGCGAAAGCTTGCGATAGACATCCTTGCCACGCGCGCCGTCCAGCATCTCGGGGCTGGGGTCGGTGCCGTCTATCACCCGGTATCCGGCGAGCCGCAGTGCCAGACCCGACAGGCCTGTGCCGCAACCGAAATCGAGGATCGGGGCATCCGGGCTGGGAAGTTGCTCCCAGAGGGCCGCCGCGCAACGTCCGGGGGTAGCATAGCCGTTCTCGGCTATCTCGGCATCATAGGTGGCAGCCCAGGCATCGTAATGCGCCTGGGTCTTCTCGGAGCCATCGAGATCATAAGCCTTGTCGAGGAATTTCCCGGTCATGGCGCCAGAAAATCACACAGTCTGGGCTGCGTCCAGTCTGCTGTGTTCCAGCCAATCGGTCCAGGCCGCTTTGGCCCGGTCGGTATAGGCCTTGTAGCGGTCCTTGCGGCCGCGCCGCCCGCCCTTGAGCCCGTCCACCGGGCGAAACAGGCCGAAATTGACGTTCATCGGCTGAAAGGTCTTGGCATCGGCACCGCCGGTGATGTGGTGAATGAGCGCGCCCATGGCGCTGTCCTGCGGTGGCGCCGCCAGCGGAGACCCCAGGATTTTGGCGGCCGCCATCCGCCCCGCGAGCAGGCCCATCGCGGCGGATTCGACATAGCCTTCGACGCCGGTGATCTGCCCGGCAAAACGGATATTGGGGCGCGACCGCAGTCGCATCTGCTCGTCCAGCAATGTCGGCGAATTGAGGAACGTGTTGCGGTGAATGCCGCCCAACCGGGCAAAGCGCGCCTTTTCCAGACCGGGGATCATGCGCAGCACCTCTGTCTGGGCGCCGTACTTCATTTTCGTCTGGAATCCCACAATGTTATAGAGCGTCCCTAATGCGTTATCGCGGCGTAGCTGAACCACGGCCCACGGCTTGGTATCGGGGGCATGCGGGTTGGTCAGGCCCACGGGTTTCATCGGCCCGTGGCGCAGCGATTCACGCCCGCGTTCGGCGATCACTTCGATGGGCAGGCAGCCGTCGAAATATCCTGCGGTTTCGCCCTCGTGAAACTCGGCCTTGTCGGCGGCCAGCAGCGCATCAATGAACGCTTCGTAGGTGTCGCGGTCCATCGGGCAGTTCAGGTAGGCGGTCCGTTCTTCTTCGGTCTCGCCCTTGTCATAGCGCGACTGCATCCAGGCGCGCGACATGTCGATGCTGTCGTAATGGACAATGGGGGCAATGGCATCAAAGAAGGCCAGCGCGCCCTGTCCGGTTTCTGCCGCGATGGCCTGTCCCAGCTTTTCCGATGTCAACGGGCCGGTGGCGATGATCCATTGGCCGTTCTCGGGCAGGCTGTCCACTTCGCCATATTCGACCGACACGTTCGGATGCGCCTTGAGCGTTTCGGTCACGCTGCGGGCGAAGGGGTCGCGATCCACGGCCAGCGCGCCGCCCGCAGGCAGGCGGTGGCGGTCTGCGATCTGCATGATCAGGCCATTCGCCGCGCGCATTTCCCAATGCAGCAGGCCCACGGCGTTCTGTTCATCGTCGTCCGAGCGGAACGAGTTGGAACACACCATTTCGGCCAGATCGCCGGTACGATGGGCAAAGGTGCCAACGGTCGGGCGCATTTCGTGGATCACCACGCGAACGCCCATTTGGGCCGCCTGCCATGCTGCTTCTGATCCGGCCATGCCGCCGCCGACGATATGAAGAATGTTGTCCATGTCCCGCGATGTAGGGCATCAGGGTGGCTTTGGAAAGGGTCAGGACGGGGGCGGGTCGTTCAGGTTCAGCGGATCAAGCGGCAGCCCCGAGGGCACGGCATCGGGCACGCCCAGCCGCCCGCTGCGCGCGCAGGGATCTTCGAGCGCACCGAGAAACGCGAGGATCGCCTCGACCTCGTCATCGTGCAGGGAAACAGGCTCCAGTTCGACCGCCATCCCAAGGCGCTGGACCTCGTCGAAATCCTCCAGCACTTCGGTGTCCGACACGCTTAGCTGCATGTTCTGCAACAGCGCATAGCCCAGCGTGTATTCGGCCAGCATGGTCAACGGATCAAGATGATGGCGCAGCATGTCTTCCAAGCGCGCATAGGCGCCGTTATGCCCGTAAGGGGCTGTCAGCGTGACATTGCGCAGCGACGGGGTGCGAAACTTGTAGGCATCGGCCGGGTCGCCGGTCACGGCAGCGCGGCCATGATCGGCATAGCCCGGCCCGTGCCCCTTGCCGGGGCCGAATTGCGGGATGCCGATGGCATGAAAATCGTGATCGGTCTGAAACAGGCCGCCGTGGCAGTCGCCGCAGCCGCCCTTGCCATAAAACAACGACATGCCTTGGATTTCGGTATTGGTCAGCGCCGTATCGTCACCGCGCAGAAAAGCGTCATATCTACTGTCCGTCGAGCGGAAATCGAAGGTGATGTAGTCGGCGATTGCGCGGCCGATATCCGTGATATGGATTGGTTCACCCGCGCCGATGATCCAGTCGAACTGCTTGCGATATTCCGGGATCGCCTCGACCCGCGCCGCCAGCATCTGCCACGCGCCGTCCTGCCCGCGAATCCGGCCAGCGGCGACCGCATCGGCAATCGGGTTCTCGCCCGTCTGGCCGGCCATCTCCTCATGGGACGTGACCGGCAGAATGGCCTGCGCCGCGAGCGGCGAGGGCAGGGGACGTTCCAGTTCGCGTCCGGGAGGCATCGCGATATTGAACCGGGCGCTGGCATCCACCTGAACCCGGCCATCATGGAACAGCGTCGTGAATTCGCGCGCACCCAGATTATAGAGCGCCGGCGCGTTACGGGGAATGCGCGCCACCGGCATGTTGGCCGCGTCGGCCTTGCGCTGGAGCCCGAGGCCGATGCCGCCTTCGCCGATCGACAGCGATACCGCATCACTACTGCCAAGGGCAGGGTGGTGACAGGTCGCGCAAGAGATATTCTGATTGCCAGACAGGACCGGATCAAAGAACAGTTGCCGCCCCAACAGAACCGAGGTGCCCCCCGGAACCGGGAATGTGTCATGTGCTGCGGGTGCAGGAAGATCACTCGCCATGCAGACGCCAGCCTGGAGCGATAGCATTCCGGCTACAGCCCACAGTTTCATGACGTCAAACCCCTAAAAAACTTAAATTATCGGACATAGTGTTTAAAATGCGGCGGAAAAACGGCAATTCTGGAAATAGATCGGTTCGATTTTGGAAACAAACCGCAACAATCTGTCAATAAACAAGGATTCGCGTGACAATGGTCGAAGCGCTGCGCGACAGGGTCCGTAGCGGGCCTATTGTTTCCAATCAGGCGGGCGCTTTTCGATAAAGGCGCTGATCCCTTCCTCGGTGTCGCGCCACAGCATGTTTTCCACCATGACATCGCCGGTATAGGCATAGGCCTGCTCCAGCGGCATCTCGATCTGGTTGTAGAACGCTTGTTTGCCGATACGCACGGCAGCCCCCAGTTTTGCGGCGATGGTTTCGGCCAGCGCTTCGGCTTCGGTTTCCAACTGCTCGGCGGGCACGGCGCGATTGATCAACCCCAGTTCCACGGCGCGGTCAGTGTCGATGAAGCTGCCGGTGGTCAGCATCTCGAACGCCTGTTTGCGGGGGATGTTGCGACTGAGCGCCACCATCGGTGTCGAACAGAACAGTCCGATATTGACTCCGTTGACACCAAACCGCGTGCCCGTCGCGGCGATCGCCAGATCGCAGGAGGCGACCAGTTGACAGCCCGCGGCGGTGGCGATGCCATGCGGCGCGGCAATCACCGGCTGGGGCAGGGCGCGGATCGCCAGCATGACCGCTGTGCAACGCTGGAACAGGTCCTTGAAATAGGCTTTGCCGCCATCCTGGGCCTGCCGCCCTGCGGTCATCTCTTTCAGGTCGTGCCCGGCGCAAAAGGCATTGCCCGCGCCCGACAGGATCACTGCGCGGATGTGCGGCTGCTCCGACAGTGTTTCAAGCTCGGCCCGCAAGGCCGCCAGCATCGCGTCGCTCAGCGCGTTGAGCCGCTCTGGCGCGTTCATCCGCAGATGCGCCACGCCATCTTTGTCGGTCCGTTCCAGTATCGCCATCTTGCTACTCCCTCGAACATGGGCAACCTTGGGGCAATCGTAGCGGTACGCAGGCACGGAGAAAAGCATGGGTTTGCAGATGAGCACCGAGGAACTGACGGCGTTCCTCAAGGCCGAGTTTCCGCAGGTGAGTGGCGAATTTGCCATCGAAGACCTGGGCGAGATGCGAATCCGCACGCGCCTTCTGGTGGGAGAGCGGCATTTGCGGCCCGGCGGCACCGTGTCCGGCCCGTCGATCTTTGCGCTGGCGGATGTGTCGGTCTACCTGGCGGTTCTGGCGATGATCGGTCCGCAGGGCCTTGCGGTGACGACAAACTGCTCGATCGACTTCATGCGCAAACCCGCCGCAGGTGTGGACCTGATTGCGGAATGCCGCCTGCTCAAGCTGGGTCGCGTTCTGGCGGTGGGCGAGGTGCTGATCTTTTCCGAAGGAAGCGAGGCGCCCGTGGCTCGCGCCAGCATGACCTATTCAATCCCGCCCAAGTAACGGGCCTGCACCCGCTTTATACGGCCTCGGGCCGGCAATGCCGACAAAAAAGGCCGGGCGTATTGCCCGGCCAATGGAAGAGGTCTCGCATCAGGGACAGCTACGGCCTCCAGAACCATTTGCGGCTTTCCAGCGTTGCCTGGCGTGGGCTCATCCCGATATCGTCCAGCGCGTGAGCGGGCAACGTCGCCAGCGTCTTGCGCGTGCGATTGCGGAATGACCAAAGTGCGATGAGATACGCAAAACGAACCGCGATCACCGCCAGCACCGGAAGTGCAGGGACCTGGGTTAGGGCCATCCGATCGGTTTGGGTGAGGGTCAGCATCGTCTCATCTCCTGTATTGTATTGGTACAATTTGCGTGGTACGCAAAAATGGATTACGAAATTTTGCTGTGGCTGGCGAGGGGAACATTGTGACTGATACAATTTGGACTCCTGATTTCACCCGAAAATCTGATCCAAAGTACATTGTATTGATACAATACATCCGCGAAGCCATTAGATCTGGCCGATTGACGCCGGGGACAAGGATGCCGCCGGTCCGCGAGTTGGCCTGGAAGCTGGGCATCACGCCGGGCACCGTGGCGCGCGCCTACAAGCTGGCGACCGATGAAGGGCTGGTCGAGGCCGCCGTGGGGCGCGGCACCTTTGTCACCGGCGCGCCACAGCCCGTCGTCGCCCCACCAGAGCCACTGATCAATTTCACGCAATCCGGCCTGCTCGATTTTCGCGCCGCCCGCGTGCCCGAAGTGGGCCAGAGCCGGGCGATCCGTGCGGTGCTGCAGCAGTTGGGCCAGATGCAGGACGCGCCCTATCTCGACTACCCGACCTCCCAGACCGACCTAGCAGCGCGCCAACAGGTGGTGGGCTGGATCGGGCAGGACCGCGCCGGGCGGCTGACCCCTGACGATATCGTTCTGGGGCTGGGTGCGCAGAACACGGTGATGATGGTGCTGCAGGCTTGTCTGCACGGACCCAGCCCTGTGGTCCTGACCGAGAGCCTCGCCTATCCGGGTGTGCGCCATGCCGCGAGACTGCTGCGCGCCCAACTGATCGGGGTGGAGATCGACGAGGAAGGGTTGCGCCCAGACCGGCTGGAAGAGGCGCTGCGCCGTCATGGCGGTCAGGTGCTGCTGCTGTCGCCCCATGCCCACAGCCCGACCACCGCGCGCATGGGGCTGGAACGCCGCCAGCGCATCGCGGATATCGCGGAACGCTACCAGTTGCAGATCATCGAAGATGACTGCCATGTGATCAACCGCCCCGATATGCCGAGCTTTCGCGCGATCTGTCCCGAGCGCGGCTGGTTCGTCTCGTCCCTGACAAAATCCGTTTCGGCCGCCTTGCGCTTTGGTTTTGCCGCCTGCCCGGCGGATCAGGCGCCAGTTGCGCGTCAAGTGGCGCAATCGACATTCTACGGTCTGCCCCAGCCAATGCTGGACCTGTGTGCCGAATTGATCCGCTCTGGTGAGGCCGAGTGCATCCGCGCGCAGGTTGAAGCGGAAATCGCCCGCCGGGTGCGCATCGCGGTCAACATTCTGGGGCAGTGGGACATTCATTGGCGGACCGATATCCCGTTCCTCTGGCTGCGGCTGCCACAAGGCTGGCGTGGCTCGACCTTTGCCATGGCCTGCGAGGCAGAGGGGATGCGGATCAAGCCCGCGGACGAATTCGCGCCGCCAGACGGCGTCGCGCCACATGCGGTGCGCCTGACACTGAACGCGGTCGCGGACGTGGCCGCGCTGGAGGACGGTCTGCGCCGGATCGCGGCTTTGTTGGCGCGACCGCCCGTGAATGTGGATTTTTGATGGGGTATTATAATACCTAAATCTCAACACATTGTTTTCGCTGAATTTATTCCAACCAACCTCCCTTGACGTGGCGCGCAGCCCCTTTATACACCGACCATCACATGCAGGAGCGCTCCGGTGCCTTGCCAACGAACACCACATAGGGTTTCGACGTAAAATGAAGACATTCTCTGCAACTCCGGCAGATATCGACAAGAAATGGATCCTGATCGACGCTGAAGGCGTTGTTCTGGGCCGTCTCGCCTCGATCATCGCCACTCGCCTGCGCGGCAAGCACAAGGCCAGCTTTACCCCCCACATGGACATGGGCGACAACGTCATTGTCATCAATGCGGACAAGGTCCAGCTGACCGGCAAGAAGCGTGACAAGCCCAACTACTGGCACACGGGCCATCCGGGCGGCATCAAATCCCGCACCACCGGCCAAATCCTCGAGGGCAAGTACCCCGAGCGTGTCGTCATGCAGGCCGTCAAGCGCATGCTGCCCGGCAACCGCCTGAGCCGCACGATCATGACCAACCTGCGCGTCTACGCCGGCGCCGAGCATCCCCACGAGGCGCAAAGCCCCGAAGTGCTGGATGTGAAGAACATGAACTCCAAGAACACGCGGGTGGCTTACTGATGGCTGAAGAAATCAAATCCCTCGAAGGGCTCGAAGCGGTCGCCGAAGGCATCGTTGCTACCGAAGCCGCCGTCACCCGTGAGCCGGTTCGTGACGAGCTGGGCCGGTCCTATGCCACGGGCAAGCGTAAAGACGCCGCCGCCCGCGTCTGGATCAAGCCGGGTTCCGGTAAGGTCACGGTCAATGGCAAGGACATGAACGCCTATTTCGCGCGTCCCGTTCTGCAGATGATCCTGCGTCAGCCGTTCACCGTGTCGGGCACCGAGGACCAGTTCGACGTGATGGCAACCGTCAAGGGTGGTGGCCTTTCGGGTCAGGCCGGCGCGGTCAAGCACGGCATCTCGAAAGCGCTGCAGCTTTATGATCCCAGCCTGCGCGCGGCACTCAAGGCCGCCGGCTTCCTGACCCGCGACAGCCGCGTGGTGGAACGTAAGAAATACGGCAAGGCCAAAGCGCGTAAGAGCTTCCAGTTCTCCAAGCGTTGATATCTTTGCCAAGTTTTCGGAAAAAGGGCTGCCTTCGGGCGGCCCTTTTTTATGCCCGTCGCTGACGGGGGCTTTGAACGCTCAATGAAAATTCAGCGCGTCCCCCAAGGTATCTTCAGCAAGCAGAAGCCGTGTCAGCTGTCCGGTGGCAGAAGCCCAAGGCCGCGCAGGTAGATGCCGATGCCGCTCTCCAACAGATCCTCGGGCGGGTAGGGTGACTGTGCCCCGGGCGAGCCGCGCGCGAAAAGCTCCACCACCCCGTGGCTCAGCGCCCAGATATGGGCCGAGAACATCGCGGGTGGCGGCCGTTTTTCAGGAGGGATGTGCTGTGACAGCTCTTGCGCGGCCTTTTCCAGAACGCTGCGCGCCCGCAGTGCGGCAGCGGCCAGATCGGCGGTGCGGTTGACCGAGATGCCGCTTTCGAACATCGCGATGTAGTGGCCGGGATGCTTGCGCGCAAAGGCCAGATAGGCGCGCCCCGTGGCCTCGAACGCGGCCATGGCGGAAGGTTGACCGCCATCATAGGCGTATTGCATCAGATCGGTGAAAATCTCGTAACCTTGGCGGGCCGCCTCGGCGATCAGATCATCGCGCCCGGCGAAATGGCGATAGACGGCAGCGGGTGTGACGCCCGCCTGCTTGGCCGCCTCCGAGAGGGTAAAGCCGGTTGGCCCCTTCGCCTCGATCAACGCCAGCGCCGCCTCGACCAGCGCTTGGCGCAGATTGCCGTGATGATAGCCGCGTTTAGACATTCCAGATATCTGGCCCGCCGCAGATTTCAGTGTCGATCGCACCGATCGCCTGCGCGTCCTTATGGGCGTAATCGACCTGTTGTAGCACCGTACGGATCGCCGCCAGCCGGGCCCGGCGCTTGTCATCCGAACGTACGACGCACCAGGGCGCCATATCGGTGTGGCTGCGCGCCAGCGTCTCGGCGATGGCGGTGGAATATTCATCCCATTTCTGCACACCTTCGACGTCAATCCAGCTCAGCTTCCACTGCTTGAGCGGATCGCGCTCGCGGCTGAGAAAGCGGCGCAGTTGTTCGGCCCGCCCGACATTGAGCCAGAACTTGACCAAGATGATCCCGTCATCCACCAGCATCCGTTCAAAATCTGTCACTTGCGCGAAAAAATGTTCGCGTTGCGCTTCGGTACAAAAGCCAAAGACCTTTTCCACGACGCCGCGATTATACCAGCTACGATCAAAAAACACGATTTCACCGGCGGCAGGCAGGTGGTCAGTATAGCGCTGGAAATACCATTGCGTCTGTTCGGTATCCGACGGTTTCGGCAGCGCCACAACACGCGCGCCGCGTGGATTAAGATTCTCGCGGAAGCGTTTGATCGTGCCGCCTTTTCCGGCCGCGTCCCGGCCCTCGAACACCAGCGCGATGCGCGCACCGCTTTCCTTGGTCCAGGCCTGCAGCTTGACCAGTTCGGTCTGGAGACCCCCTAGGTCTTTCTCATAGGCTTTGCGCGGCATCCGGTCAGAATGCGGGTAGCTGCCATCTAGGATGTCGCCCTTTTCCGCGCGGCGGATCGCGTTGCGGACGGCGTCGGGCGCGGCTGTCTCAAAGTAGGCGCTGATCGCCCCGTCAAATGGCAGGTCCATACTACTGCTCCTTTTTGCGGCGTACTATGGCCTGCCATCAGGGGTAGCGCAATCCGGCGCAACCGGCATCCGTCTGGCCGCCAGTGTCCGCAGTATCCTCGCAGGTGCCGTTCAGGTCGCGCCTGAACCGATCTGCGTGATATCGAAGGGCGTCGTCTGGTAAATCTGGTTGATCCAGTTGCCGTAGAGCAGATGTGCGTGGCTGCGCCAGCGGTTCTGCGGCGCGCGGGTCGGATCATCGTCAGGATAGTAGTTGCCCGGAACGTTCACCGGCTCGCCCTGCGCCACGTCGCGATCATATTCCTGTTTCAGCGTGTCGCTGTCATATTCCAGATGGTTGAAAATATAGAGCGCCCGGCACGCCGCATCCTCGACCAGACAGGGGCCGACCTCTTCGCTGTGCAGCAGCGTCGTCAGGCCCGGCACCGCGTCAATCTCGGCCTTGCGCATTTCGGTCCAGCGGCTGACCGGGATCACGCAATCGTCTGAAAACCCACGCAGATAGGGCGACGCGGGCTGCATGTTGCGATGCCGGAAACAGCCAAACGCCTTGGCCGGCAGCATGTGTTTGGGGACACCGTGGAAATGGTTGATCATCGCCATCCCGCCCCAGCAGACGCCCATCGTCGAATGCACATGGCTCAGGGTCCAGTCAAAGACCGTGCGCAGTTCGTCCCAATATGTGACTTCCGCGAAATCGAGATGCTCAATCGGTGCGCCGGTGATCACCAGCCCGTCAAAATATTCGCCGCTCTCGGCCACTTCTGAAAAGGGGCGGTAAAAGCTTTCCATGTGTTCGGCGGCGGTATTCTTGGCCTGATGCTCGGACATCCGGATCAGGCTCAGCTCGATCTGCAGCGGGGTGGCGCCGATCAGCCGGGCGAACTGGGTCTCGGTCTGGATCTTCTTGGGCATCAGGTTCAGCAGGCCGATGCGCAGTGGGCGGATGTCCTGACGGCCGGCTGAATCCTCGTCCATCACCATCACGCCTTCACGCGTCAGCACATCGAAGGCAGGCAGTGAAGCGGGGATTTTGATGGGCATCGGTTCGGGCCTTTTACAGGTTTCGGTCAGGGTTTGGTTGATGGCTCAGTCGTGGTTCTCCAGCGCGCGCATGACGAGCCTGTCGAAATCGCGCGTATCGCGGATCTGGGCCACGTCGGTTGCTTCCAGCGTGATTCCCCAGGGCGCCATCGCCTCGTAGCGTGGCGCACGATGGGCCAGCGCGCGGGCATAGGTCCAGCGGATAAAGGCATTGGGATCAACATCGTCGGGCTGGGTGTTGGTCTCCTTCAGGTATTCATCCCACGCCGCAGCCAGAAACGCGGGCTGATAGGCCATCGGCTTGGGCGCGCGGTCAAAACGGTCGATCAGTTCCTGCGTATGCGCGGCACTGCCGTTGAGCCGTATCAACAGGCATTGTTGAGACAATGTGGTCAGCAGTGGATCGTCCGGGTCGTTGCCATCGACCCATTCGCAGATCGAACCGCCGGTATCGCAGATGAAATGCGGATAACCGTACAGCGATAGTGCCCGCTCTATGAAATGGCCGGTATCGTTCAGCGCCGCAATCTCGGCGAGGCGGAACTGCTCCTGTCGCCGCTGGTATTCCTCGAAGGGCAGACCGCCGCGCGCCTCGTTTCCCGGCTTACCCAGATAGGTCGAAACCGTGGCGAGGTTGTCAAAGGTGATGTTGGAGCCGATGTAGATCGAATCCGACAGCAGCAATTCGCGCAGGAAGGGCACCTGCAGCGCATGTGCCTTGGCATTGTCGGCGATCAACTCGCCCATGTAGCGGGTGCCGATGCGGTAATCTATCGAGTAATGAAACCAGTCGCCGGAGCTTCTCAGCATGTTCGACAGGTATGTTTTGCCCAGACCGGACATGCCGTAGAACAGCACCCGCTTGTGCGGCGCATCACGCCAGTCTTCAGCCGATTTATAGATCATCTCAGCGCCCTTTTCCTAGCCCGTGTGGTAGCCAGCGGGGCGGGGCGCGTCAAATCCATAATCGGAACGCCGCGACAGGCTGCAGCAGCGCCGGGAAAGGGCGGGCACGAAAAAGCCCCGCAGACCGGGTCTGCGGGGCCGTTGTTCAATGCATTGCCGTCAGATCAGAAGCTGATGCCAAGCTTGATGCCGGCTGCGAGCGCGGTGTTGTTGTTGAACGTCGCGCGCGCGGTGTCGGGCGTACCGGTTTCCGGGCGGGCGTCGCCCAGCCAGATATACTTGATCCCGCCAGAGACGTTGACCATGTCATTGATCTGGTACTTGCCCGACAGCGTGACCGACTGTTCGCCATGACGCGGGCCGAGCGGCGACACCAAGTCGTTGCCGTCGCTGTCATCGTAGGCATAGCTGATCGAGGCCGAGAACTTTTCAGTGAAGCGGCGACCAACACCGATTTCATAGATGATGCTGTCGTCCAGCTCTGCCAGGTTCGGGGTGGCACCGTTGGGGTCAAGCTTGAACTCGCTCCAGTTGGCCCAGCGGACGCTGCCGAAGGCCAGCGTGTCCTTGGCGATACCCGATTGTACGGCCAGTTTGAGCGTCTCGGGCAGCTTGCTGCGGGTCGTGCCCACCGGGATCGCGGCGCCAGCGCCAAAGGGCGTGATGCTGGTGGGCAGGTCGAGCTTGACCGCCGAATGATAGGTCAGCGAGGCGCGGAACGCGATCTCGGGGATCTCGTAGGCGGCGCCCGCAACATAGCCCAGCGCACGGTCCGAACTGAACTGGTAGCGGTTGCCGTTGAGCGGGCCATAGGCCAGACCCGACAGCGTGATATCGCCGTTCGCCTCGACCAGGCGCGGACCACCGTAGATCGAGATGCGCTCATCAAGGTTATACTTGAACAGGATCGTGATCGCTTCGCTCTCGGCCTCGGCCAAGGTGCCGCCCAGCATCGTCGTCAGGCGATTGCCGCCATAGGCAATGTCGGCGCTGTAGGGCTGGTCAAAGATGATGCCCATCGAGAATTTATCGCTGAACTGCAGTTTCAGAGATGCACCCACGAGTGTGAAATTATTGGCCACATTCGAAATCGGGTTGCCCAGAGCATCGACACCCGTGGCATCGGGTTCAGCATAGCCAAACGACAGTTCGGCATAGTTGCCCTTTTCAAAAATGACATCGATCGGGGTGCCGCTGCGGTCCAGACCGCCTGCAGTTGCCGCGCCAGCGGCCAAAGCCATCGCCGAGGTGACAGACAGAACACGGGTTTTCATAGTGACGCTCCTCCAGAATACGCGGAACTTGAATATCGCGCGGCGCGTCACCGGCAAACTTTGACGCCACGTCACGATGCCTTCTAACGTCAGCAGAGCCAATGTTGACACAAAAAAGTCACACAACTCTGCCGTGCGGCCGCCATGATCGGGTTTCTGCGAGGATATTGATATAGTTAGCCGCGAAGATCATCGCGGCGCCGGCGATCAGATAGAGACTCACCGCTTCGTCATAAAACAATGCGCCAACCACTGCGACCAGCGGTAGGCGGGCAAAATCGAACGGCATCACCACCGTTGCCGGGGCAATGGCCAAGGCTTTTGTCAGGCACAGATGGGCAACCAGCCCGCAAAGCACGATCACGCTCAGCCAAGGGACAGAGGCCGCAGAGGGCAGGGCGATATCGCCATCATATCCGGCAAAGATCAGGCCCAGCGCACTCTGGATCGCCGTCATGTAAACTAGGATGCAGGTCAGTGTCTCGGTTCGGGTCAACTTGCGCGTCAGAACTGCCGTCCCGGCAAAGCCGACGGCCGCAGCGATGCCGGCAAGCATACCGATGCTGATCGAGTCAGGGGTCGGGCGCGCGATGATGAGAATGCCGATGAACCCGGCCGCTGCGGCCAGCACGCGACCCCGCGTCAGTCGCTCGCCCAGAACAAAGGGCGACAGCAGTAGCGCCCAGAGCGGCGCGGTAAACTCCAGCGCAAAGACCTGTGCCAGCGGGATCAGCGTGATCGCCAGAAACCACAGGTTCTGCCCGGCGAAATGGCAGGTGTTGCGCAACAGGTGAATGCCGACATTGCGCCGCGTCACCTCGTGCAGCTTGCCTGCCACACCCGCCACCACCAGCACGGCAACCAGACCGATCGCGCTGCGGTAAAACATGATCTCGAACGTATCCAGCTCGAAGCTGACCGCGCGCCCGGCAATCGCCATCAGGGAAAACGACGTGATGGCACCGGTCATCCACAGGGCGGCCCGCAGGACATTCCCTGAGTCGGCATTAGCGACAGAGGCGGTCATCGATGGCAGTGCACGCAGGTCATTGTCATGCCCAGTTGCGCAGGATGAAGATGTCCTGCTCGATCCGCCATTCAAAATCGTGCTGACGCGCCCAATCGACCAGGAAATCGACCGAGGGGTAGTCGGAATAGGTGGTCTCGCTGGGCAGGAAGAGGCGGATATCGTCGATCAGGATGCTGACGTGATCGAAATTCCCCAGATTCGCGGCGATGGCCGCGAGCTCCTGCTCGATCGGGCAATCCGTCGGGCCCTTATGGGTCTGCCCGGCGGAATAATGCCCGTCGAGCCAGAAACAGATATCGCCCGACAGCTTGGGCAGCAGCGTGGGAATCACATCCTCGCTGGTGCCGTTCAGAACGTGGACGTGGGTGTTGTTGAAACGCCGCTTGGCGCGTTTGAACAGTTTGGGCGCAGGCTCGATCGTGTAGACCAGCGGAGCAAGCGAGGCCAGAAACCGGGTGGTCCGGCCCATAAATGTGCCGGTCTCCACCCAGGTGGCGCCGTCTATCGAATATTTCCGGAAAATCGCCTGTTTGACGAATTGCGGCGCGTGGTCGGACCAGCCGCGCTTGCTCCAATCGCGCAAGTCTCTGATCAGGCGGTATGGATTCATCGCTTTGCAGGCCTCCCAACCCAGAAAAGTTCAGGTTAAAGCGTTTCGCGAAGAACCTAAATCACAGAATTTCGCGAGTGCACGCAGCGCCTCAACGGCGCAGCAGTCGCTTCAGACGGCGCCAGTAATCCAGCAAACCGAAGGCCGCCCAGTGAAGGGGCGTATAGGCGCCCGTGTATTTGCGCAGGAACCGTGCAGAAACTGCAGATCCCCCATGTCGACCTTGGTCGGGTGCCATAGATTGGGTAGCGTTTCGAAATTCGACAGCACAGTGCCGTCATACCCCACGAACACGAAGCGGCGCGCGTCAGGATTGGCCATGTCCTCGATTGTCGGCACGTCCTTTAGGACGCGGTCCACCAGATCATCGCGCACCGCGATCACGTTTCCGGGTGTCAGGCAGACAGTCCGATACCCTTTTTCATGCGCCAGATTGTCGAGCGCCTTGCAGCCGTTGCCGATCTTCACGTTAAAATCGCGTGGCTGAACATAGGCGATATCGACGGGTATCGTCTGGTTATGTTCAATGCAGACGACCTTGGGGCGGTATTCCTTCAGGCTGTCCCAGACATGCCAGTCGCAGCCGTCGATATCAATCGACAGAAAATCGAAATCCTGCGGAATCGGCGTTTCGGCCAGAATAGAATCGAGGCTGTCATGCGGCTCGAACCCGACGAAGCGGCAGATTTTGACGACTTCTTCCTGGGGGATGTTGCGGCACAGTTGCTTGTGGCGCTTTTCCTCTCCTTCGATCAGCACGGCATGCCAGCCGTGGTCATTGATCAGGTGATATGTATTGGACAGGTGGATGCCGTCCCAGGCGCCGAACTCGACGCACCATTTGTTGCGGTCCTCATCCATGACGCCGATCCGGCGCAGGATTTCTCCCACGATACCATCCTCACCGTATTGCGAATGGATATTCTTTGCCGCTTCGAGCAGGGGATTGGTGTGGGTCATGGCATTCTCATCCCTTCACGCCAGTTGGCGGTTCATTCCCACTCGATCGTGCCGGGCGGTTTGCTGGTGATGTCGTATGTGACGCGATTGATCCCGCGCACCTCGTTGATGATCCGCGTCGCCGTCTCGCCCAGGAATTCGTGGCTGAAAGGGTAATAATCAGCGGTCATTCCGTCAACGGAAGTGACGGCGCGCAGCGCGCAGGCGAAATCATAGGTCCGCCCGTCGCCCATCACGCCAACGGTGCGTACCGGCAGAATGGCGACGAAAGCCTGCCATATCTCATCATAGAGCCCATGCTTGCGGATCTGATCGATATAGACCGCATCGGCCTTGCGCAGGATCTCCAGCTTTTCGCGGGTGATCTCGCCGGGGCAACGGATCGCGAGGCCCGGTCCGGGGAAAGGGTGACGTCCGATGAAACTGTCGGGCAGGCCAAGCTCGCGGCCAAGCGCGCGCACCTCGTCCTTGAACAGCTCGCGCAAAGGCTCAACCAGCTTCAGACCCATTTTCTCGGGCAGGCCACCAACATTGTGATGGCTCTTGATCGTGACGCTGGGACCACCCGAGAAGCTGACGCTTTCGATCACATCCGGATAGAGCGTGCCCTGCGCCAGAAATTCCGCCCCGTCGATGGCGTTGGCGTGTTTCTGGAACACATCGATGAAGAGGCGGCCAATGATTTTTCTCTTGGTTTCCGGGTCGCTTACACCGTCAAGCTCACCAAGGAACAGGTCGGCTTCGTCGGCATGGATCAGCGGGATGTTGTAATGATCGCGGAACATCCCCACGACCTCGTCCGCCTCGCCTTGGCGCAGCAGGCCATGATCCACAAAGACGCAAGTCAACTGATCGCCGATCGCCTCGTGGATCAGCACCGCGGCAACAGAACTGTCGACGCCCCCCGAAAGACCGCAGATCACATGACCGTCGCCCACTTGGTCGCGGATTTTCTGCACCGCTTCCTCGCGATAGGCGGCCATTGTCCAGTCGCCCTTGAAGCCTGCCAGCCTGACGAAATTTTCATAGAGCGTGCGGCCATTCGGTGTGTGATGCACCTCGGGGTGAAACTGCACCGCATAGAAATTGCGTTTCAGGTCGGCGGTGATCGCAAAGGGCGCACCGGGAGACGTGGCATAAACGGCAAAGCCGGGGGCGATCCGGCTGACATGGTCGCCGTGGCTCATCCAGACCTGCTCGCGATTCTCAAGGAACCAGCCGTTCAGCAGGTCGATGCGCTCTTTGGTGGGGGTCACATAGGCGCGGCCAAACTCGGCGGTGGCATCGCCGCGTTCGACGTGGCCGCCCAGCATCTGCATCATCACCTGCTGGCCGTAGCAAATGCCAAGGATCGGCACACCAAGTTCGAAAACGCTGGCGGGCGGGCGCGGGGCTCCGGCGTCCAGCACGCTGCATGGCCCCCCCGACAAGATCACGGCGCGCGGCGCGAACCGTTCGAGAAACTCGTCAGTAACGATGTTGTAGGGGTGAATCTCGCAATAGACATTCAGTTCACGCAGGCGGCGCGCAATCAGCTGCGTTACCTGGCTGCCGAAGTCGATTATCAGAAGGCGGTCATGCGATGGATCTGTCATGTTTGCCTAGTAGGGCGCGGCGCGGCGCAAGGCAAGAGGGCGACGCGGGGTTTTGACGCGACCGCGGCAGACCTGCCGGAACGCGGCGCAATTGCGACATGTCGCTTTCCCCCCGCAAGTGGCGGTTATCTCCCGCGGCGCAGGATTTCGGTCGGATAATGTCGTATGGTATTCACAGGGCCCATGAGGGGCCACGACTGACAAGGGAAGTCATATATGACTGAAACAGCAGCCCCCAGACGGGCACGGGGAGGCGGCGGTGCCGCGCGCAGGGCGGAACGTACCGCGGTCAGCATCGAAACCGCCAAGTATATCGAACGCAATATTCCCCTCTATGAGCCTCTGACCGAAGAGGTGCTGGAGATCATCGAGGCGAATGCCGAAACGATTCTCGAAGAGGTCGGCGTCAATTTCGTCAACAACCCCGCTGCGCTGGAGCGTTGGCGCGAGGCCGGTGCGGATATCACCGGCGAACGCGTGCGCATCCCAAAGGGTCTGGCACGCAAGCTGTGTTCGACCGCTCCCAGCCGGATCACCCAGCACGCCCGCAACCCTGCGCGCACCGTCGAGATCGGCGGCAACACCCTGGTCTGCGCGCCGGTCTACGGCCCCCCCTTCGTGCGCGACATGGATGGCGGCCGCCGTTACGCCACGATGGATGATTTCCGCAAATTCGTGAAACTGGGCTACATGTCGAAATGGCTGCACCATTCCGGCGGCACGGTCTGTGAACCCACCGACGTGGCCGTGAACAAGCGTCACCTCGACATGCTGCACGCCCACATGACGCTCTCGGACAAGCCGTTCATGGGCTCGGTCACCGAACCCAGCCGCGCGCAGGACAGCGTCGAGATGTGCGAGATCCTCTTTGGTAAGGAATTCGTTCAGGAAAACACCGTGATGACCTCGCTCATCAACGTCAACTCGCCGATGACCTTCGACGATGTGATGATGGGCGCGATGGAAGTCTACGCCAAGAACAATCAGGCCTGCATCCTGTCGCCCTTTATCGTTGGCGGTGCGATGGCACCTGTATCGGTCGTCGGCACGCTGACGCAGGTTCTGGCCGAGGTTCTGGCCGGCATCGCCTACAGCCAGTTGGTGCGCCCCGGCGCGCCGGTGATCTTCGGGGCCTTCGTCACGTCGATTGACATGAACTCCGGTGCGCCCACCTTTGGCACGCCCGAAGCCAGCCATATTCTTTATGGTGCAGGTCAGTTGGCGCGTCGCATGAATCTGCCCTACCGGTCCGGCGGCGGGTTGTGCGGGTCCAAGCTGCCCGATGCTCAGGCAGCCTATGAGAGCGCGCACACCCATAATGCGGTGCTGTTGGGCGGCGTGAACTTCATGCTGCATTCATGTGGCTGGCTCGAAGGCGGGCTGGTGTCGTCCTTCGAGAAATTCGTGATGGATGCTGACCAACTGGGCGTTCTGCATCACCTTGCACGCGGCGTCGCGCATGACGAAAACGCTCAGGCGATGGATGCCATCCGCGAGGTCGGCCCCGGCGGGCATTACCTCGGCTGTGCCCACACGCAGGCGAATTTCAAGAACGCCTTCTGGCGCACCGATCTGCTGGATTACAAGCCGTTCGAGACCTGGGAAGAGGAGGGCGGCCGCGATACCATGACGCTGGCCAACGTCCGCATGCGCCGGATGCTGGACACCTATCAGCAACCGCCCCTCGACGAAGGAATCGCCGAAGGGCTGGCCGATTATATCGCGCGCAAGAAGGAATCGATGCCGGACTCCTTCATGTGACCGGTTGCAGGGCGGCGGCGCGCAGGATGCGCGCCTCGCCCATCATCGCGATCAGGATATCGACATGGCGCGAGGCGACATAGCCCGCGCTGTCTTGGCGGCGCTGGGTTTCCAGCGCCGCTTCCATTTCCACCAATGCGCCAAGGGCCGCCTCCGGGCGCGGCAACGGCCCATAGCCCAGATGGCGCCGCAAATGCGCATCGCGCCGATACTCCGCCGCACCGATACGTGCGGCACGGATCAGTATGCGCGGGCGGCGCAGCGTGGCGAGGGTGTTCAGGGTGTCTTTCATGGCGGGTCTCCGTTTTCAGGGTGGCCACCATGGTGCAACCTAAGCGGGTGTTGCGCTTCGCGCCTTTGCTGCGCACGCCCCTGTGCCTGATTGTTTACGAATTCGGAACAAAGGTTGACGGGTTTGCAACAATTAACGAACCGGTAATCTTTACTCGCATAGGTTGCGTTCGCCACTGTGGACAGGTCCGCGAAAATGTCGCGAACAGGCCAGTAAAACAGCCTGCGAATGCTTCGGGGCCGAAAATGTGGACAAAGATGGGGCACGCCGGTCTGGCCGGCCAAGCCCCACAAGCAGTGGAGGGTAGCAGATGCAAAACCGAGGCGCGTCGTTGAGGGAGGCAGGCTGTGTTCCGTCCTGGGTGCCGGACGGGGCGCTCCTGTATCTGCTGCACACCGAAAAGGGCGCGTCCATTCGTGCCCTGGCCCGCGGCACGGGCTGCCACGCTTCCACGGTTCTGCGACGGATCAGGCGTTTCGAGACCCGTCGCGACGATCACCTGGTCGACGAAGCACTGCGCGCGCTCGGCCAGCGGCTCGGCCCGAGCGAGAAAGCCGGTTCCTCATCCAAGGGGAAACCGATGACCAAGACTGCCATGGACCTGGGACAAATATCCGAATCCCGGCTGAAGACCGAAAGCCAGCGCATCCTGCGGCGGCTATGCGAGGCCGGTGCTGTGCTGGCCGTCGCGCCACAGATGGAAAAGGCCGTCGTGGTGCGCGATGGCCCGGCAGGCGATGCCACCCGCACGGCCGTGGTGGACCGCGAGATCGCCGAGGCGATGGCGCTCAAGGCGTGGATCGCCTGCGATCAGCCGGGCCGGGTCGCGCGCTATCACATCACCCGAAAGGGGCGCGCGGCGGTCGGTCACATGCTGGCGGATAGCGAAAACCGCGCCTCGGGCTTTGCCGATGCCCAGACCACCTTTGTCCCGCGCGGTGCAGCGGAGCTGCCCGCGTCAGAGCCTGGCGAGCCTCGTCGCCGCGTCCGCTACAACATCGCGGAATCGCCGCTCATCGCGCTGGCGCGGCGGCGCGACAGGGACGGGGCGCGCTTCATCTCGGATGATCTGGTCAGGGCCGGCGAACGGCTGCGCGAGGATTTCGAACTGTCGCAGGTTGGCGCCGATGCGGGCCAGGATTGGGACCGTTTCCTGAACGGCGGCGACATCGACAGCGGTGGGGACAACGTGCCGGATCGCGGTGCCACCGCCGCGCGCCGCAGGGTTCAGGGGGCATTGCGTGACCTCGGGCCGGGGCTGGGCGATATCGCGCTGCGCTGCTGCTGCCATCTGGAAGGGCTGGAGAGCGCGGAAAAGCGGATGGGCTGGTCGGCGCGCTCTGGCAAGATCGTGTTGCGGATCGCGTTGCAACGGCTCAAGCGGCACTATGCTTTGCTGGGCGATGCGGGCGGGATGATCGGGTAGGGGGCGTCAACCCGCCTGCCACATCGCTCAGCCGCCGACAATTGCCCCCACCGCATAGGCCACCAGCGCACAGACGGTGCCCACCAGCACCGTCTCACCAACCGTGCGCATCAGCCGCAAGCCGGTTGCGTTCCACCGCAGCAGACCGAGTGCGACCAACGCGACAAGCGTCGCCGCGATCGACAGGTAGAAGGTCTGCTGCGTCGGATGCCACAGGAAATAGGGCACCAGCGGCACCGCCCCGAAAATGATGAACGACCCAAAGGTATAAAGCCCGTTCATCACCGGGCTTTCGCCGTCGGGGTCCCGCATGCCGAATTCATAGGTCATCATCAGGTCGGCCATGATCGGCGGGTGCCGGGTAAGGATATCCGCCAGCGTATCCGCCTCTCCCGCAGGCAGGCCGCGCTGGCGCAGGATCATGAACAGCTCGACCTGTTCATGTTCGGGATTCTCGGCAATCTCGCGCAACTCGCTGTTGCGGCGCGCCCGGTAAAGATCATGCTCTGATCGCAGTGACAGAAATTCGCCCAGCCCCATGCTGGTCGCGTCGGCAAATAGGTTGGCCAGGCCAAAGACCAGCACCGCCAGCCCGCCGATCTGCGCGACACCATCTGCCGCCGCCCCGGCAAAGCCTGCGACAATGGCAAAGGTCGTGACGATCCCGTCATTGCCGCCATAGACGATCTGCTTGAGAAATTCCTGCATGTGGCCGAGGTCATGCGCCTCTCGCCGGTGCGATTGCCAGTCCATCACGCACTCTCCGTTGTTGCTCCCAGCCTAAGCCGAGAGGGCTGTCATGGTCCACCGCCGCGCTCTGGTGACGCAAAACGCCCCGGCAATGACCGGGGCGTTTTTTCCGGATGTTGGCAGAGTCTTATGCCAGATCGAAGCGATCGGCATCCATCACCTTGGCCCATGCTGCGACGAAATCGCGCACGAAACGAGGGCCTGCATCATCCTGCCCATAGATTTCAGCGACAGCCCGCAGTTGCGAACTGGAGCCGAACACCAGATCGGCCCGAGTGCCGGTCCATCTGATCTCGCCGGTGCTGCGATCCTTGCCCGCAAACTCGCTCTGCGCCTCGTTGACCGGGGTCCAGCCGATATTCATGTCCAGCAGGTTGGTAAAGAAATCATTGCTCAAGGTTCCGACGCGATCAGTCAGCACGCCATGCGCCGAGCCGCCTGCATTGGCACCCAGAACCCGCAAACCGCCGACCAGCACAGCCATCTCGGGGGCGTTGAGCCCCAGCAGTTGCGCGCGATCCACCAGCAGCTTTTCGGCGGGCACATTGAAGTCCGCCTTTGCGTAGTTGCGGAACCCGTCCACGACCGGCTCCAACACCGCAAAGCTGTCGGCGTCGGTCTGCTCGGCACTGGCATCCATGCGGCCGGGATGAAATGGCACGTCGATCTCATGACCGCCCGCCTTGGCGGCCTGCTCGATCGCGGCACAGCCGCCCAGCACGATCAGATCGGCCAATGAGATGCGCTTACCTCCGGTCCGCGCATCGTTGAACGCCGATTGGATGCCCGTCAACACATCCAGCACCTTGGCCAGTTGCGCGGGCTCGTTCACCTCCCAATCCTTCTGCGGCGCCAGACGGATGCGCGCGCCATTGGCGCCGCCCCGATTGTCAGATCCCCGGAAGGTCGAGGCCGAGGCCCACGCGGTGCGAACCAGTTCGCCGACACTCAGCCCGCTGCCAAGGATATCCGATTTCAGCCGCGCAATGTCGCCCGCGTCGATCAGCGCATGATCGACCGCCGGAATCGGATCCTGCCAGATCAGATCCTCTGCCGGGACATCCGGACCAAGATAGCGGGATTTCGGCCCCATGTCGCGATGCGTCAGCTTGAACCACGCCCGCGCAAAGGCATCGGCAAAGGCGTCCGGGTCGGCGTGGAACCGGCGCGAGATCGCCTCGTATTTCTCGTCGAAGCGCATCGCCAGATCGGCGGTGGTCATCATCGGCGGGTGCTTTCTCGACGGATCATGCGCGTCCTCGACCATGTGCTCGGGGCGCGTGTCCTTGGGGGTCCATTGCTGCGCGCCTGCCGGGCTCTTGGTCAGCCGCCATTCGTTGCTGAACAGAACGTCGAAATAGCCCATGTCCCAGGTTGTCGGCTTGGGCTTCCACGCGCCTTCGATGCCGCTTGTGGTGGTATGCACGCCGACCCCTGAATCAAAGCTGTTCTTCCAGCCCAGCCCCATGTCCTCCATGCCGCTGGCCTCTGGTTCGGGGCCGACATAGATCGGATCGCCCGCACCATGCGCCTTGCCAAAGGTATGCCCGCCCGCAATCAGCGCCACGGTTTCCTCGTCATTGACGCCCATGCGCGTGAATGTCTCGCGGATATCGTGCCCCGAGGCGACCGGATCGGGGTTGCCGTCCGGACCTTCGGGATTGACGTAGATCAGGCCCATCTGAACGGCGGCCAGCGGGTTTTCCAGATCACGCTCGCCCGAATAGCGGCTGTTCTCGGTGTCCGATGTGGCCAGCCATTCGCCTTCCGCGCCCCAATAGACGTCTTCCTCGGGCTCGAAAATGTCGGCGCGCCCGCCGCCAAAGCCAAAGATCGGTCCTCCCATGGATTCGATGGCGCAGTTGCCCGCGAGGACCATCAGATCACCCCAGCTCAGCGCGTTGCCGTATTTCTTCTTGATCGGCCAAAGCAGGCGGCGCGCCTTGTCGAGGTTGCCGTTATCGGGCCAGCTGTTGAGCGGCGCGAACCGCTGGTTGCCGGTCGAGGCCCCGCCGCGCCCGTCGCCGATGCGGTAGGTGCCGGCGCTGTGCCACGCCATGCGGATGAACAGCGGGCCGTAATGACCGTAATCGGCAGGCCACCAATCCTGGCTGTCGGTCATCAACGCAAACAGGTCTTTCTTGACCGCCTCCAGATCGAGGCTCTTGAACGCCTCTGCATAATCAAACGCTTCACCCAGCGGATTGGGCGACCGGCCGTGCTGATGCAGCACCTTCAGGTTCAGTTGCTCGGGCCACCAGTCGCGGTTTGTCACCGGCTTTTGGGTTGCAAAAGGGCACTTGATGTCGCCGTCCATATCTCTTCTCCCGTTGGTGTATTTTTCTTTGTTTAAAAGCAAACACCGCGCCGGGGAGAAAAGCAATCGCGACTTCGCGCAACACCCCGTGAGGGCGGATGATTGCAGACTCAAGCAGCACCACGAAAAACGGCCCACCGGTTAGGTGGGCCGCAATGCTGTCACAACGTTTGCGCGGATGATTACGCGGCGGAGCTTTCCGCTTCGCCACGCAGCCAGCGCAGCAGGTTCTCCGGGCTCGACTCACCGTAAGGATCGTCAGAATGGTTGTCGCAGCGGCCGGGCTCTTCGAACCAGGCTTCGATCACGCCATCGTCGACGATCGCGGCGTAACGCCAGCTGCGCATGCCAAAGCCGAGATTGTCCTTGGAGACGAGCATGCCGATCTTGCGCGTGAACTGGCCAGACCCGTCGGGAATGACTTTGACATTCTTGAGGTTCTGACTTTCGGCCCACTTGTTCATCACGAAGCTATCGTTGACGGACATGCAGTAAATGTCGTCGATACCCAATTCGCGGAAAGCTTCTGCATTCTTCTCGAAGCCGGGCAATTGGTAGGTGGAGCAAGTGGGCGTGAACGCGCCCGGCAGGGAAAAGAGGATGACACGCTTGCCGGCAAAATAATCGGCCGTTGTCTTGTCTTCCCAGCGGAAGGGATTGTCGCCGCCGATGCTTTCGTCGCGGACGCGCGTGCGGAACGTGATGTCGGGAAGGCGAAGGCCTTTTCTCATGGCTTTATCCTCTACTATTACAGTAATTCAGGTGGTTACGGGAACGATTTAGAATGGTTCTAGATCGTGTGCAAGCTCTGGAATGCTGCTTTTTGACAAGATGCCGCATTATGTCGCGGGACGCATCATGGCCGTGATGCCCGATCAGCCTTGCCTGCAAGGCGGCGGCGCCTGACGGCGTGCTACTGGTGAATTCCAATAAAATTTTGGGGCGATAATGCCGGCGCAATAAACGCGGTTATCTGCACCGCTCAGCGCGCTCATTTTTGGGGGAGAAGAGGGGCCGACTCTTGCCTATATGGAAACCTGCCATGCTCAAAATCGGGTGGCGGGATACTGGCATCACTTTGCCCCAAAAGCGTGGGTGCGGGGGATACTCATTACACAAATCACATCTGCCGCGATGCGGCTCTGCGTTACTGGAACTTTCCCCCGCCACCTCTTATACCTAGGGGAAGTTACCAAATCTTTCGCGGGGAAAAAAACGTGCGTGATCTCAAAATTCCGGAACAGCGACACCCCGAAAAAGCTCGGCGCCCGGACAATCCTCAGCCCAAGAAGCCCAGCTGGATCAGGGTCAAGGCACCCTCCGGCCAGGGCTATATCGATACCCGCAACATCATGCGCGAGCACAAGCTGGTCACCGTCTGCGAAGAGGCCGGATGCCCGAATGTCGGCGAATGCTGGAGCCAGGGCCACGCCACCATGATGATCATGGGCGAGGTCTGTACCCGCGCCTGCACCTTCTGCAACATCGCGACCGGCAAGCCGCCCAAGGAGCTTGATGAGTTCGAGCCCGGGCGCGTCGCGGACGCGGTGCAAAAGCTGGGCCTCAACCACGTTGTCGTCACCTCGGTGGACCGCGACGATATCGCCGATGGCGGGGCCGAGCATTTCGCCCAGACGATTCGCGCCATCCGGCACCGCAGCCCCGGTACGACGATCGAGATCCTGACGCCGGATTTCCTGAATTGCGCGCCCGAAGTGCTGGAAATCGTCGTGGCCGCCAAGCCGGACGTGTTCAACCACAACCTCGAAACCGTACCGGGGCTTTATCCCCAGGTTCGCCCCGGCGCGCGCTATTTCCACAGCCTGCGCCTGTTGCAACGGGTCAAGGAACTGGACCCGAGCATGTTCACCAAATCCGGCATCATGGTCGGTCTGGGCGAGGATCGTCAGGCGGTGCATCAGGTAATGGATGACATGCGCGCGGCGGATATCGATTTCCTGACAATCGGCCAATACCTGCAGCCGACGCCCAAGCACCACGCCATCGACCGATTCGTGACCCCCGAAGAGTTCGCCGCCTACGAGAAGGCGGCATTCGGCAAAGGCTTCCTGATGGTTTCGGCGACGCCTCTGACGCGCTCCTCCTACCATGCGGGCGACGATTTCGCGCGCCTGCGCGATGCGCGGATGGCAAAGCTGGCCAAGGGCTGACAGGCAGACGCGCTGCAAGGCAGCTCGAAGCTGACGGAATTCACGGCCGCGCGCGGTCGTGAACAGGCAATCGCACCCTTTGCCAACATCGAACCCACCAAAAGCAAAGCCGAGCCGTCGCCACCTGATCGGCAATCGGCAAGAAAAAACGCCGCTCCAAAGGGAACGGCGCTTGATCATGAACCTGAGAGAGGCTTGGAGGGTGTGCGTCAGCCGCCCCAGACGCGCGTGGGGCCGCAGTCCATATGGACGAAATTTGAACGGTAATATTTACCAACGCCGCCACTGTGGCAGGCAACGGCGGCTTTGCTCAACTGGGCGACAGACCGTGACTTGAGCCGCAGATCAGCAGCCTGACCGGCGATGTGGCGGGAATTGCGCGCAACATTGCGCGACCGGCGGCGCAGCATCGCGTTGGTTTCGGGGCTGCGATAGCCCGACAGCATTGTGAAGGGTTCCGTGGTATCGACCAGGTTATGGCTTGCCGCCATGATGTCGATGGTCCGGATGTCGATATCCTTGATGTCGTCAACGCGCCAGTCACGCATGAAGATCGAAATCTCGCGCACGGCGTCCTTGATATACTGGCCTTCGATCCAGTAGATCGTGTCGATCTTTTCACCGGTACGCGGTGAAACCATCCGGATCCTGCGGATATCGCCTGCACCTTTGAGAAAGCCTGCAGCGTTCGAATATGTGGGTGCCGCCACCAGCGTCGTCGCCGCAAAGGCACCCAGCAACGCGCGACGCGTTACGTTTCCAGAAGTGTCAAAAGCCATGTATCTGCGCCTGTCCCGTTATTCATTTACCCGCGTAGCAGCGAGCGCGTTCATCTCGTCCCCAGATGCATCATATCTATGACATACAAAGAATCGTTAACTCAAGACGGGGTGGGGCGGTTTTTTGTCTGGACAAGTGATTTCGGCACAAATCCGCGCAAAACATGGGCACTGTGTCAAATTCGATGGAACCGGTGCGAATTGGCCGCAGCCCCGCAAGATACCGGCGTGATGGCATAAAATTGAATGGACAACATCGGGTGGCCCCTCAAAATGGGACGCGTCTGAAAATGTGTTTTTTGTTTCCTGGGGGAACCGATGCTTTTAACTGCCTCGTACACCATTCATCGCTGGCTTCTGGCCGGCATCGCCACGGTCTTGATGGCCATACTTGTGCTGCCCACTCAAGTATCTGCACAGGTCACCGCCTTCAAGCAAGCGGTCGCCGAAGCAGCGGCGCGCGACGAGGCGTTGTCGGATTTCTACCGTGCCAACAACTACACCGGCATATGGACCGGCAATGACCGCAAGGATCGCCAGCGGCGTCAGGCCCTGATTCAGGCGATTGCCGAATCCGGCGTTCACGGCCTGCCAGCCGAACGCTACGACGCGGACAACCTGATGCGCCTGATGAAATCGGCACGCACGCCGCGCGATCTGGGCCGTGTCGAGGTCGAGATGAGCCGGACATTCCTGCGCCTGGCACGCGACATGCAGACCGGCATGCTGATCCCCTCCAACGTGGACAGCGGCATCGTGCGCGAGGTCCCGTACCGCGACCCCACATCCTACCTGACCAATTTCACCAAGAGCAACGCGCGCGGCTTTTTCCGCGCCTTGCCGCCAAAATCCGGTGAATACGCCCGCCTGCTGAAGGCAAAGAACCGGCTCGAGCGCCAGATGAGCGCCGGTGGTTGGGGCGCCAAGGTGCCTGCCAATTCACTCAAGCCGGGATCGTCGGAGGCTGCAGTCGTGGCGCTGCGCAATCGCCTGACGGCGATGGGCTTTCTGGCGCGCTCGTCCTCCAGCAGCTACGACACGAAGCTGCAGCAGGCCGTGCAACGCTTTCAGGCGGCGCACGGGCTGGAAGCCGACGGCACTGCCGGGCCCTCAACGATCCAGGAAATCAACAAACCCATCGAGGCCCGGCTGGCGTCGATCATGGTCGCGATGGAACGCGAGCGCTGGCTGAACATGCCGCGCGGCAAGCGTCATATCCTGGTCAACCTGACTGATTTCAGCGCCCGTATCATCGACGATGACAAGGTGACTTTTGAAACCCGCGCCGTGGTGGGGAAAAACGTCTCGGATCGCCGCTCGCCCGAATTTTCCGACGAGATGGAATATCTCGAGATCAACCCGACCTGGAACGTGCCGCGCTCGATCGCGGTCAAGGAATACCTGCCCCAGATGAAGCGCAATCCCGGGGCTGCGGGCCACCTCAAGCTCTATAATGCGTCGGGCCAACAGGTCAGCCGAGCAAACGTGAATTTCGCCGCCTATAACGCGCGGAACTTCCCCTTTGACCTGAAACAGCCGCCTTCGTCGCGTAACGCGTTGGGGTTGGTCAAGTTCATGTTCCCGAACAAGTACAACATCTACCTGCATGATACCCCGTCCAAGAGCCTCTTTCTGCGCAACAAACGCGACTTCAGCCACGGGTGCATCCGTCTGCAGCAACCGTTCGATTTCGCCTATGCGCTGCTGGCCAAGCAGGAAGCGGACCCCAAGACCTTCTTTCACAAGATTCTGGACACGCGGCGCCAGACCCAGGTGAAACTGAAGAAGAAAGTGCCGGTGCATATCATCTACCGCACCGCGTTCACCCAGGCCAAAGGTCCGATGCAGTATCGTAACGACGTTTACGGCCGCGACGCCCGTATCTGGGATGCCTTGCAAAAGGCAGGGGTTTCGCTGAGCGCGGTTCGGGGCTAGATACTCCGCCGACACCAGGGGGAGCCGGATGGCCTACACGATTGATCAGATTGCACAGGCGCTCGGGGCGAAAGCCGTGGGGGCCTGCGATATCGAGATAGACCGCGCTGCGGAGCCTGCCGATGCCGGGCCGCGCGATCTGGCGCTGGCCAACAAACCTGCCTATGCCGAGGACCTGCCCAAGGGCGCGGCCCGCGCAGCAATGCTGTGGGAAGGCGCCGACTGGCAAGCGTTGGGGCTGGAGGCGGCGATATTCGTGCCGCGCCCGCGCTACGCAATGGCCGCATTGACGGCGATGATGGACCCCGGCGATGGCTGGGGCGATGGCATTCACCCCTCTGCGATCATCGACCCAACGGCCGAGCTGGGCGCAGACGTTCAGATTGGCCCGCTCGCGGCCATCGGAGCGCGCGCGCGGATCGGTGCCAATTCCCGGATCGGCCCGCATGTCAGCATCGGTGCCGATGCCGTGATTGGTGCGGATTGCAAGATTCGCGAAGGCGCACGCATCACGGCGCGCGTGCATATTGGCGCGCGCGTGATCATCCATCCTGGCGCGGTTCTGGGCGGCGACGGGTTCAGCTTTGTCACCGCCGAACTGTCCGCCGTTGAAAAGGTGCGCGAGACGCTGGGCGATCAGAGCGAAACCCGCGCGCAATCCTACTCGCGCATTCACAGCCTTGGCTCGGTGCGCATCGGCGATGACGTCGAGATCGGCGCGAACACGGTGATCGACCGCGGCACGATCCGCGACACGGTGATCGGCGACCGGACCAAACTCGATGCAGTGGTGATGATCGGCCATAACTGCATCGTCGGGACCGATACGCTCATTTGCGGCATGGCCGGGCTGGCGGGGTCGGTGACAGTGGGCAATCACGTGGTTCTGGGCGGACGCTCGGCAGTGGCCGACAACACATTCATCGGGGATCGCGCCATCATCGGTGGCGGCTCCGGTGTGATCAGCAATGTGCCCGCCGGGCGCGCGATGATGGGTTATCCGGCGGTAAAGATGGATGTCCATGTCGAGATGTACAAACGCATGCGGCGGCTCGGGCGCCTGTTTGCCGACGTCGCGGAGATCAAGAAAGCGGTTTTCAAGCCAAAGCAGAGCGATTAAGCGTTCGTGAAGCCGGTCGGGCCGCCAATGTGGTCCCCCGTCATAACCGCGACACATGACCGCTGTCAGGCTGACGATGCCACATTGCGCATCAATGCGGTTTTCGAATGCCATGGAAATGCGGCGAGTTTGCCGAAAAGGAAGCAAGAAACATGAGCGACATTCAGAACAGGGTGATTGCCATAATCGCAGAGCAGGCCGTGCTCGAACCTTCCGACATCTCTCTCACCAGCACGCTGGAAGAGTTGGGGATCGACAGCCTGGGTCTCGTCGAGAGTATTTTCGCCATCGAGGAAGAGTTCGACATCAACATACCCTTCAATGCAAATGATCCGAAAGAAAGCGATTTTGACATTTCCTCCGTTGCCAGCATCGTCGCCGGTATCGGAGCCCTGGTGAAAGAGCAGTCGTGAAGCGGGTCGTCATCACCGGCGCGGGCACCATCAATTCGCTGGGCCATGATGTCGCCACCACGTTGGAGGCGATGCGCGAAGGTCGCTGCGGAATCGGCCCGCTGGAATGCCGCGATGTGGAACGCCTGCAGATCCGCATCGGCGGCCAGGTGCGCGGCTACGAGCCCGAAACGCGCTTCAACCGTCAGCAACTGTCGCTTTATGACAGGTTCACGCAGTTCACGCTGATCGCCGCCCGCGAGGCGATCGCGCAGTCGGGGCTGGAATTCTCGGGCGAACTGGCGGCACGCGCCGGGGTGATCCTTGGTAATTCCGGCGGCGGCATGACCACGCTCGATGACAATTACCGCGCCGTCTACGAAGAGGGCAAGAACCGGGTGCATCCCTTTGTCGTGCCCAAGCTGATGAACAACGCCGCTGCCAGCCATGTGTCGATGGAGTTCAATCTCAAGGGCCCCAGCTTTACCGTGTCGACCGCCTGCGCGTCCTCCAATCACGCGATGGCGCAGGCCTTTCAGATGGTGCATGGCGGCGTGACACCCGCGATGGTCACCGGCGGTTCTGAATCGATGCTGTGCTTTGGCGGGGTCAAGGCATGGGAAGGGCTGCGCGTGATGTCGCGCGATGCCTGCCGCCCGTTCTCCGCCAACCGCAACGGCATGGTGCAGGGCGAAGGCGCCGGCATCTTTGTCTTCGAGGAATACGAGCACGCCAAGAAGCGCGGCGCCGAGATTCTGGCCGAAGTGATCGGCTATGCCATGACTTCGGACGCCTCCGATATCGTGATGCCGTCCAAGCCGGGAGCTGCGCGTGCAATCGCGGGTGCGATGCAGGACGCGCGGATCAACCCCGAGCAAGTGGGTTACATCAACGCCCACGGCACCGGCACGGCCGCCAATGACAAGACCGAAAGCGCGGCGGTGGCCGATGTCTTCGGCGCTCATGCCGACAAGCTGATGATGTCCTCGACCAAATCCATGCACGGCCACCTGATCGGTGGCACCGGCGCGGTGGAATTGCTGGCCTGCATCATGGCAGTGCGCGACGGCGTGATCGCGCCGACCATCGGCTACGAAGAGCCGGACCCGGAATGCGCGCTGGATATCGTGCCCAATGAGGCACGCGAACGAGAAGTAGACGTGGCGCTCTCGAACGCGTTCGCCTTTGGCGGCCTCAACGCCGTGCTGGCTCTGCGCGGCGTCTGACGCGCGCCTGCCAGATTCGCGTGCAGCACAGCGCGCCTATCACCTCTCCAAAATGCAACGGCCCGGCCCTGAGATTTCAGGGCCGGGCCGCTATTTTGAGCGATTACGTCGGGACGCGTATCAGTTGTCAGCCGTGGAAACCGCGTCGAAGCCCTTGGTGAACCCTTTCAGCGACACGTTGATGCGCACCTTCTGATCCGGGGCCTGTGCAGGCACCAGCGTCATGGTGGCTTTCACGCCGCGCTTGAAGGAGTCAATATCCTCCTTGGTCAGGCCGATCTGGGCGATACAGCCCGCCTCGGTGCAGACCCGGTAGGGGTAGCTCTTGGGATTGCCACCATCGACGGAAATCTTCAGCTCTTCGGTCAGCAGGGTAAAGAGCGGAACGATGATCGTGCCGCCTGCGATTGCCGCGCCCTGATCCTTGATGTCGAAAATGCTGAACTCGGCGACGGGGTTGCCCTGCGCCTCGGTCAGCAATTGGTAGAGCTGGCAAGGATCTTCGCCCTCTTGTGCACGGAAGCAGCGCACGCTCCAGTCCCCAAAGGTTTCCTTGGTGTAGGTCAGGTCCTCTTCGGCGGCGACTTCGCGACCGGTGGCAAATTCCGAATTACCCTCGGTCGGGGCATCGGCTGCATCGGTGGCTTCTGCGGCAGGGGCTGCCGCTGGTTCGGTCGTTGTGGCCTCCTGGGCCAGCGCCGCGTGGCCAAGGGTCGCGGCCAGCGCAAAGGACAATATCGAAAGTGATCTGGGCATAGCGTTCCCGTCTATCATGTGAAATCAATGGCGATCTAACATGTCGCGTCGCCACTGTCAGTGAGTAAATCGCAGTCCCGTCAGCGCCACAAGGCGGAATTCTGCTGCCTTTTCTGCGCGTCCCGGAAAGCGGCGGAATGTGGGGCAAAGGGCAGGGAGGAACGATAAAAGAAAGGGGCCGAAACGGCCCCTCCCTATCTTTTCTCCCTGCCGGACTCGGCCGACCTAAACTAACACCGAACGCTAGGGCAGATCGAAAACTCCGTCAACAGTCAAAATACAAGCTTTTTGTCCGCGAAAAAGGGCCGCACCCGAAGGCACGGCCAGTCTGACAGGGAGGAAGTCACCCCGTGACACCAAGAGGACATGTGGCGCCGGGGCCCTTTTAGACTGGCGGGAATTGGTTAAGTTAGTATGTTCAGCCCGCGCGGTGGGGCAAATTCAGGGGGCAGAACATTGGAAAACAAGGTCTTTATCGGCGGCGGCGGGCCGGATTATGGCATCAAGCAGGGGTTGCGCCTGGACTATGCAAACCGTCACGGCCTGATCGCGGGCGCCACCGGCACGGGCAAGACGGTGACCCTGCAAATCCTGGCCGAGGGCTTCTCGGCGGCGGGTGTTCCTGTATTCCTGTCGGATGTGAAGGGCGATCTGTCGGGGCTGGCCGCAGCCGGCAGCGTGGATTTCAAGCTGCACGACGCATTCACCAGCCGTGCCGCGACGATCGGCTTTACCGACTACCGCTACGAGGCGTTCCCCGTCACCTTCTGGGATCTCTTCGGTCAGCAGGGGCATCCGGTCCGCACCACCGTGGCCGAAATGGGGCCGCTGCTGCTCAGCCGCCTGATGGAACTGACCGACGCCCAGGAAGGCATCATGAACATCGCCTTCCGCGTCTCGGACGAAGAGGGCATGCCGCTGTTGGACCTCAAGGATCTTCAGGCGCTGCTGGTCTGGGTGGGCGAGAACCGCGATGCGCTGTCGCTGCGCTATGGCAACGTCTCGCCGCAATCCGTGGGCGCGATCCAGCGGCAGTTGATGGTGCTGGAGAACCAGGGGGGCGCCGCGCTCTTTGGCGAACCGGCGCTGGAACTGGCCGACCTGATGCAATGCGACCCCGACGGTCGCGGGCGGATCAGTATTCTGGCCTCCGACCGGCTGATGGGCGCTCCGCGCCTCTATGCCACTTTCCTGCTGTGGCTGTTGTCCGAACTCTTCGAGACGCTGCCAGAGGTAGGCGACCCGGACAAACCCAAGCTGGTCTTCTTTTTCGACGAGGCACATCTGCTGTTTGACGATGCGCCCAAGGCGCTTGTGGACAAGGTCGAGCAGGTCGCGCGCCTGATCCGCTCCAAGGGCGTCGGCGTCTATTTCATCACCCAGAACCCCGATGACGTGCCCGAAGACATCCTCGGGCAGTTGGGCAACCGGGTGCAGCACGCGCTGCGCGCCTTTACCGCCCGCGACCGCAAGGCGTTGAACCGCGCAGCCGAAACCTACCGGCCCAATGCCCGGTTCAGCACCGTCGATGCGATCCGCGATGTGGGCGTGGGCGAGGCCGTGACCTCGATGCTCGAGAAGAAGGGCGCGCCGGGCATCGTCGAGCGCACGCTGATCCGTCCGCCATCGTCGAAACTCGGCCCGATTGATCCGGCACAGCGCAAGCAGGTCATCGCCGCATCGCCCATCGCGGGCAAATACGAAACACTGATCGACCGTCGCTCAGCCTACGAGATCCTCAAGAGCCGCGCCGAGGCCGCCGCGCAGGACGCGCAAACCGCAGAAGAAGCGGCAGAAGAGCAAAGCACGGCAGAGCGCGAATTCAACGCCGGGCGGCGCTATTCCGGCAAACGTGTCAGCCGCTCGTCCTCTCGCGATGAAGGATTCG
>Ga0209344_10000938_pt1 | contig 43343 bp, 39 predicted proteins | sample Cruoilmetagenom6_FD_187293 | JGI IMG/M metagenome (GOLD analysis project Ga0209344, IMG submission 187293) | Oil polluted marine microbial communities from Coal Oil Point, Santa Barbara, California, USA - Santa Barbara Oil Seep Sample 6 (SPAdes)... | ecosystem: Environmental > Aquatic > Marine... | reverse complement strand
AAAAGTATCTTACGACTAATTAATGACACCGCGATCACCCGCGTTAGGGATTGAGGCGGCATCCCCCGATGGCTATCGGGGATAAAGCCGAAAGCCCGACCCCGATTCCCCTTCTTTATATAGTAAGACGAATACACACTGCTAAGAGAGGATGGTATAATAATACCTTTATCCTATTGGAGGGAGAACGCCATACAGAATCTTTGAGTGTTGCATGGTGAGGGGTTATAGACAAATTATTACATATGAGGCATTTCATTAGGATTACTTAGAGAACTTAACTTTAAAAGTTAAAAAGAAGGATTGAACATTGAAAACAAAAAGACAAACAAACCCGCTTCGTGTATTGCGAGACTTTTAAAACCGTAGTATCTTTGCTCTTTAAATAAAACGAATTATGATAGGGATTACCTTACCAGATGGTACTGTGAAACAATTTGAATCGGGCAGCACTCCTATGGATGTTGCGATGAGCATAAGTGAAGGATTAGCTAGAAATGTAATTTCGGCTTCTTTTAATGGGACAAAAGTGGAAACCTCTACCCCATTAACCACAGATGGTGATCTTGTTTTATTTCAGTTTAGAGATAAAGAAGGAAAAGAGGCTTTTTGGCACTCGTCTGCCCATATTCTTGCACAGGCATTAGAAACAATGTATCCTGGTATTAAACTCACTATTGGTCCAGCGATTGACAATGGATTTTATTATGACGTAGATTTTGGGGAGCACCCTATTTCTGAAAAGGACCTCCCTGCCATTGAAAAGAAGATGCTAGAGATCGCTCGCGGGAAACATACCTTTAGTATGCGTGAATCATCTAAGGCCGATGCCTTAGACTTCTACAAGCATCAAGGAAACGAATACAAAGTGGAGCTTATTGAAAATCTGGAAGACGGAACTATCACTTTTTGTGACCACGATACGTTTACCGATTTATGTCGCGGTGGGCACATTCCAAACACAGGAATTGTAAAAGCGGTTAAACTAATGAGTATTGCTGGCGCATATTGGCGTGGCGATGAAAATAATCCTCAGTTAACCCGTATTTACGGAGTAACATTCCCAAAACAAAAAGATTTAAAAGAATACCTAGAACTACTAGAACAAGCCAAGCAACGCGATCATAGAAAATTAGGGAAGGAGTTAGAGCTTTTTACATTTTCACAAAAAGTAGGACAGGGACTTCCACTATGGTTACCGAAAGGAACTGCATTACGGGAGCGCCTGGAAAATTTCTTAAAGAAAGCACAGAAGAAGGCGGGGTATGAAATGGTAATCTCTCCACATATCGCACACAAAGATTTGTATGTTACTTCCGGTCACTTTGCAAAATATGGCGAAGATAGTTTTCAACCCATAAAAACGCCGAATGAAGGAGAAGAGTTTATGCTGAAACCTATGAACTGTCCGCACCATTGCGAGATGTACAAATACAAGCCATGGTCTTATAAGGATTTACCTAAGCGTTATGCTGAATTTGGAACCGTATATAGGTACGAACAAAGCGGAGAACTACATGGACTAACACGTGTACGCGGTTTTACACAAGATGATGCCCATATTTTCTGCACTCCAGATCATCTGGACGAAGAGTTTAAAAAAGTAATCGACCTTGTATTGTATGTGTTTGGCTCGTTAGGATTTGAAAAGTTTAAGACACAGGTTTCTATTAGAGACCCAAAGAAACCTGAAAAATATATTGGTGATACTAAAAATTGGGAAAAAGCAGAAAATGCAATTATTAATGCAGCCAAAGAAAAAGGATTAGACTATGTTATTGAAGAAGGAGAGGCTGCGTTTTATGGTCCTAAATTAGATTTTATGGTGCAAGATGCACTGGGAAGAAGTTGGCAATTAGGAACTATACAAGTAGACTACAACCTACCAGAACGTTTTGACCTTACCTATAAAGGAAGTGATAATGAACTACATCGCCCAGTGATGATACACCGTGCTCCTTTTGGCAGTATGGAGCGTTTTGTAGCAATTTTGCTAGAACACACTGGCGGAAATTTCCCATTGTGGCTAATGCCTGAACAGGTTAGTATTCTGTCAATCAGTGAAAAATATGAAAATTACGCCGAAAAAGTTTTAAATTCGCTGGAAAATTCCGAAATTCGCGCCCTTGTGGACAATAGAAACGAAACTATTGGCAAGAAAATACGAGAATCTGAAATGAATAAGTTTCCGTATATGTTGATTGTTGGTGAGCAGGAGGAGAAAGATGGCACAGTAAGTGTAAGAAAACACAGTGAAGGAGATTTAGGAACCATGACCGTTGCTGAATTTTCTGAACTAATTAACACAGAAATTAAAAAAAATATCGTAGATTTTAACGTATAACCAATCCGTCGCGAGACAGATATTTAAATAATAATAAGCCATAGCAATACGAAGAAAAAGAAGTAGAGGTCCTGCAAGGATCATAAAAGAAGATCAGCACAGAATTAATAGAAAAATTCGTGCCGAAGAAGTACGTCTGGTTGGAGACAACGTAGAAATTGATGTATATCCATTAAGTAAAGCACTTGCAATTGCTGCTGAACTAGAACTTGATTTGGTAGAAATTTCTCCAGATGCAAAGCCACCTGTTTGTAAGGTGATGGATTACAAAAAGTTTGTGTACGAGCAGAAGAAGCGTGAAAAGGCAATGAAAGCCAAAGCCTCTAAAGTTACCGTGAAGGAAATAAGATTTGGTCCTAATACAGATGACCATGATTATGAATTCAAGAAAAAACACGCAGAGAAGTTTTTGAAAGAAGGTGCCAAATTGAAAGCATATGTTTTCTTTAAAGGACGTTCTATCATATATAAAGACCAAGGGGAGATTTTACTACTTCGTTTGGCTCAGGAATTGGAAGACTACGGAAAAGTAGAGCAAATGCCAAAACTGGAAGGGAAGCGAATGATAATGTTCATTGCTCCTAAAAAGACAAAATAACCCTTCGGCTCCGCTCAGGGTGCTTGCGCACTTCGTTTGGTTAAGACCGAGTTACAATATTATCTGCCCTTGGGTAGCTAATGCGAAATAATACTAAAAATTAAAGACATGCCTAAACAAAAAACAAAATCTAGTGCTAAGAAGCGTTTTAAGCTTACAGGTACTGGGAAAATTAAAAGAAAGCATGCGTTTAAAAGCCACATCTTAACAAAGAAAAGCAAAAAACGTAAGCTTAAATTGACTCATGATGGTTTGGTAGACAAAGCAGATGAGCCAAATGTTAAGATAATGCTTCGAATGAAGTAAATCTTAACCGGTTAAAACAAATATTTAAACCCTGGAGTGAGGCACAAAAGAGTTATGAGTTTAGAATTCAGAATTATGAGTTCTTACAATATGAGCCGCACACTACAAAAAAACAATTAAATTATGCCAAGATCAGTAAATTCAGTTGCTAAAAGAGCCCGAAGAAAAAAGGTGATGAAGCAAGCCAAAGGATACTTTGGAAGACGTAAAAATGTATGGACGGTTGCAAAAAATGCAGTTGAAAAAGCAAGAACATATGCTTATAGAGACCGTCGTGCAAAAAAGAGAACTTTTAGAGCGTTGTGGATCACCCGTATTAATGCAGGTGCAAGACAACACGGAATGTCTTACTCTCAGTTTATGGGAGGGATGAAAAAAGCAGGAATCGAATTGAACCGTAAGGTACTTGCCGATTTAGCGATGAACCATCCTGAAGCTTTCGAAGCAGTAGTTAAGAAAGTAAAATAAATTAGAAACCTATTATTTCGCAATATAGAAAGCCCTGCTCCTATGGAGTGGGGCTTTTTTGTGTCTTAATACAATCCCGAGTAGTATCGGGATGCGTTACCCTTGATATAAAAATATATTAATAACAGCACACATATTTTATTCAAAAAAGTAGTGAACAGCTTTTTTAAGTTTTCTGCTTCTTTTTCTTAGCAGCAGGAAAGAGTACGTTATTCAATATCAAGCGATAACCCGGAGAATTAGGGTGTAGTGCCAATTCGGTTTTGGCATCTCCTACTCTATGCTGGTAATCTTCGGGATCGTGACCTCCATAGAAAGTAAAAAACCCTTTTCCTTTTATACCATGAATATAACGCGCTTCTCTATTGGTTTTGTTTTCGCCCATCACCAATACATTTGCTTTTACCGTTTTTCTATCATACGAAGTGGTTTGCCCCATAAATCCTTTTACCAAAGAGGTATGGTTTTGTACTAGCATACATGGAATTGGATCCCACTTGGCACTGTAATCCATTAAGCTAAAATAATCTGTTTCTTTCGGAATGCGACGCTGGGAAGTCATATCTATACTAGAATATTCGTACACCATTGGACTACGTTCCAAAATAAACTCCTTAAACGCAAAAGTCTTGTTGTAGTCTATTTTGCTTTGATAGCCAGGTTCGCTAGGGTCGCCATCGAACATAGGCTCACAAATATCTACACCTTCAGCCGCCAATGCAATATCGAAACTATCTGTGGCACTACACATGGCGAACATAAATCCCCCACCAATTACATAATCTCTAATTTTTAAGGCAACGTCTCTTTTTTCTTCTGAAACTTTATCATACCCTAACTTGGCAGCAAGCATTTCAGACTTCCTTTTTTCTTCAATGTACCAAGGCGCTGCACGGTATGCTCTGTAAAATTTACCATATTGCCCAGTGAAATCTTCGTGATGTACATGCAACCAATCGTACAATAGTAATTGATCGGTTAGTACTTCTTCGTCATAGACAACGGTATAGGGAATTTCGGCATAGGTTAATACCATTGTTACCGCATCGTCCCATGGCTGATTCCCTTTTGGAGAATACACCGCTATTTTTGGTGCTTTTTCAAGTACTACGGCTTCCATGTTTTGTGAAGGACTCGCTATTTCCAATAAGATTTGTTCGGTCTTGGAATCACTTACTATTTCAAAAGAAACACCACGGATCTGACATTCCTTTCTAATCTCTTCGGCGTCGGGGAGTAAAAAAGAACCGCCACGGTAGTTGAGCAACCATTTTACTTTTTGGTTTTTTTCGAGTGTCCAGTAGGTAATTCCATAAGCTTTTAGATGTTCCTTTTGACCTTCAGCATCCATAGGAATTAATATATACGAAGCGGAAGCGGGCAGGCTAAAACTAAAAAAAAGTAAGGCTATTATGAGGCGTTGTATCATAACGGGGAAGGTACAAATTTTGAGCCAAAAATCTAAGAAGCGTATGTACTTTAGGATTATGGAATATAGAGAGACTTGAAATTTAATTTCAAAGATAAAAAAATGTAATTGCATAATGATTTGACATACAAGTTTTTACATAACACAAAAGTTGTCCTTAAGATTTAAAAACAGTGATTACATTTTCAAAATTTACGAGAATGTCATGCAAAACAGTATGTTTGCACCGTAACCAAAATTCAAAAAAATGAGAAAATTACTACTCCTCACAGTTCTAGCGTTTCTTTTTCAGGGACTTACCGTTAAAGCGCAAAAAGATTTATCGAATGACTATAGTTATGAAGTAAGCGCTCCTTACCAAGTGTATGATTCGCCTCGAAAAAAATATTTTTCAGATGGAGAAACCATTTTAGCTGTAAAGCCTTGGAAAAAAAAGATCATCATTCAGAAATATACCATTGAGGGCTTAAAAAATGTTTCGGCCGAAACGTATGAAGACCTTCCAGACAACACGCAATTTGAAGGAATGATTCAGCTTCAGGACAAGTTTTATTATTTCTTTTCGAGCTGGACAGGAAAGAAAACCCAACATGAGCAATTATTTGTACATGAGATTGACTATGCTTCGGGAACGTTTGTAGGTGAAGCAAAGAAAGTTATCGATATTGATGGACGTTTAGCTGGAACATTTGCATCTAATGCAGGTGTGGCGGCGCCATTTTCTTTTGGATCTATAGGGATTACAGATAAGTTTGATTTTTTCGTATCGGCCGATGAGTCTAAGTTGTTAATTCAGTATAGAAGAAAGCCCGAAGAAAAAAACGATAAAAAAAGTTATGATATTTTAGGTGCTGAAGTTTTTGATACCGAATTGAACAAATTATGGGGTCGAGAATACACCATGCCACATACCGAACGCAGAATGGATGTTGAAGATTTTGCAGTAGACTCTGACGGAATAGGATATTTACTGGCAAAAGTGTTCTTAGATGATAGTGCAAAAGATAAAAAAAGCAGAAAAGACACAAAGGCAAACTATTATATGGAAATGCTTACCATGACTGCTGGCTCTAATAGTTTACAGAGCACTAAAGTAAATTTAGACAATAAGTTTATAAATGGCATTTCGCTTTTTGAATCTTTTAATGGTAACTTAATTTGTGCTGGATTTTATTCTGTGGGAAGAAAACGCAATCCTAATAATGCAGATGGACTGTTTACAGTAGCAATTGCTAAAGACGGAGCGTTAGAGAATTTAAATTCGTATGAAATTCCTGTTGATGTCATAAATCAATTTGAAAAAAATAGCACCAAAAGAAAAAATAATCGAAAGGACGAAGACGGAAAAGCAGAGTTTGAAAATCTTAAATTAACTGAAATTAGATTCTTCGAAGATGGTAGCTTAGTACTTGTTGGAGAACAGTTTTATAAAGTATATCACCATACCAGAAACGGTGGGTATTACACCTATCACTATGAAGATATATTAGTCTCAAGAGTAGCCCCATCTGGTGTGCTCACCTGGATGAAAAAAATTCCTAAAAATCAATATGGAAAACCAGGAATGGGACAGGTATTCGACACAAGCACGACGTACGTGGGCGGCATGTCTTATACTTATTTATTCACGGCTGGGAATCATTATATTATCTTTTTGGACAATGTAAAAAATTTCGATTTACCGCTAGACGAAAGACCAGCAAAACATACCGATGGAAAAGGTGGTTATTTAACTGCTGTTAAAATCAATGATGAAACCGGTGCCACAACAAAAGGATCTATTTTAGACACCAGAGAGGTTAAAGAAGATTTAAAAGTGTATCAATTTAACACCGATAGAATTGTACATACTGCCGAAGATGAGTTTGTGGTAGAAGTATATAAAAAGAAGAAAGAAGATGTTTTAATTAAAGTGAAGATTAAATAAAAATCTTTGCAATTGTGTTATTTTTAAAACCCGGCTATCTGAATGGATAGCCGGGTTTTTGGTTTCTAATTAGAATCTGATCGTAATTAAGCTTTGAAAAGGTTTACCAGCGAAATAGATCTTTTTTGAAAACTTACCATTTGTTGTGGTAACTATTAGACAGAAATTCACAGAGGAGTACTAAAATATTCGGAGTTTTAAAATTTACATAAAATAAATCCGTCAAACTTTGTTGCAGTTTACAATTTAGTTAAAAATTATTTTTGAAGTTCTTTTAAATAAATTTCATAATTCTCATTATCATAACAAACAAAAAGAACCCTATCAATTGACTCATTATTAAAATTTCTTACAGTATTAATAGCGGTTTTTGAAGCCAACTCTTTTGGAAATTTATAAATACCCGTACTAATATTTGGGAAAGCGATTTCTTTTAAGTCGTTATCTACTGCCAATTTTAAAGAATTTAAATAGCAGTTTTTTAAACTTAAAACTTCATTAGACTCACCACCATTCCAATTTGGTCCAACTGTATGTATAATTTTCTTTGCTTTTAACTTTCCAGCATTAGTTATTACTGCTTCTCCAACTTTACACCCTCCCTGCCGATTTCGTATGTCCACACATTCTTCTAAAATTTCTTTTCCACCTGCTCTGTGAATTGCTCCGTCAACACCACCACCTCCTAGCAACGAGGTATTAGCGGCGTTGACAATAGCGTCAATTTTTAGGGATGTAATATCTCCCTTAATTAATTCAATTTTCACAATCTATCTTTATTGTATGATTTCTCTAAAATGCTAATTAAAAATAACAAAAAAAGAGAAGCAGGTATAAAACTATTTTAAATTAGAATTTAATTGTATTGAACCCTACAAGGGTAAACAAGGTTTGCTGATGCCCAACGCCTAAAAAGGCACATCATCATCCCCGCCCTGAGGCGAAAGATCGTCATTCATGGAGCTTCCAAACGCTTCGTCTGGACTAGGGAGGTTTTCGGTTTTAAAGGTATCGTCATTGGCAGCTGCATTCATACTGCTATGAAACTCACCTGTAAAATCGAAGGTTTCTAAATTTTCGAAACGTCCTAAGTGCCCGATAAACTTTAAGCGTATCTCATCCAACCCACCATTACGGTGTTTAGCTACAATAAATTCACCCTGGCCTTCGGTTGGGGAGCGCTCTTCGTCGTCCCATTCTTCAATTTTATAGTATTCTGGACGGTAAATAAAGCTTACAATATCTGCATCCTGCTCAATGGCTCCAGATTCACGCAGGTCACTTAACAATGGACGCTTGCTTCCTCCACGCGTTTCAACCGCTCGAGACAATTGTGATAATGCAATTACAGGAATTGCCAATTCTTTTGCCAGAGCTTTCAAGTTACGTGAGATGGTTGAAATTTCCTGTTCACGATTTCCTCCTTTTTGGCTTCCTCCAGCGGTCATTAATTGCAGGTAATCGATCATTATTAATTTTATACCGTGTTGTGAGGAAAGTCGTCTCGCTTTAGCTCGTAAATCGAAAATGGAAAGTGAAGGGGTGTCATCTATAAACAATGGTGCTTTTTCAAGCGCGTTCACTTTTACGTTTAGCTGTTCCCACTCGTGCTTTTCCAGGTTTCCGGTACGTAATTTTTCAGAAGAAAGTCCTGTTTCCGAAGAAATAAGACGCGTAATTAACTGTACCGAGCTCATCTCCAAACTAAAAAACGCTACAGGAATGTTATGCTCTACGGCAACATTTCGTGCCATGGATAATGTAAGGGCTGTTTTTCCCATACCCGGACGTGCTGCAATAATAATTAAATCACTGGGTTGCCAGCCGGAAGTTAACTTATCTACTTTATCAAATCCTGATGGAATTCCAGACAATCCTTCGCGATTCGCAATTTCTTGAATTTTCTTCTTTGCCTGAATTACTAATTGCTGTGCAGTTTCCGAAGAACGTTTTATATTTCCCTGGGTAATTTCGTATAGTTTACTTTCAGCAGTGTCTAGTAAATCGAAAACATCTGTAGTTTCGTCGTAGGAGTCTTCAATAATTTCGTTGGAAATTTTAATCAAAGAGCGCTGAATGTATTTCTGAAGAATGATACGCGCATGAAATTCAATATGTGCCGAAGAAGATACTTTTTGGGTGAGTTGCACGAGATAAAATTCGCCTCCAGCAGCTTCTAAGGTTGAATTTTTCTTCAATTGGCTAGCAACGGTTAATAAGTCTACCGGCTCGCTATTTTCGAACAGTAAATGAATGGCTTCAAAAATGTGCTGGTGTTGCTGTTTGTAAAAAACATCGGCCGAAAGAATATCGATCACCTCATCGACTCCTTTTTTATCAATCATCATGGCTCCTAACACAACCTCCTCTAAATCAGTTGCTTGTGGTGGTAATTTTCCTTTTTCCAACGAGATTACCTGCGCGGAACGTGATTTGTATGAGGTTTGAGGTTGCACTTTTTCCATAGAGCGAATGTAAAGAAATTGTAAAGAGATTCTTTTAATCTACTAACGACTATTGTTAAGAATAGATTGTTGAAAAGTCGAAATAACTAAGTTATTATTGTTGATAACCTGTAAAAAAATCCGAAGTGCGAACTTCGGATTTTGCGATGTGTTGGTATGGTTACGGTTAGCCTTTATAGACTCCCATTTCAAAATATTTTTCCATACGTTGGTTCACCAAATCGGTTGGGGATAAGTTCTTAAACTCTCCGTAGGCTTTCGAAATTGCCGTTGCCACCGTAGAAAATGTTTTTTCACGATTGCTATGTGCTCCACCAACAGGTTCTTTTACAATTTTATCGATAAGTTTCATCTTTTTCATATCGGTTGCTGTTAATTTTAGCGCTTCTGCAGCTTGTTCTTTAAACTCCCAGCTTCGCCATAAGATAGACGAACAACTTTCTGGAGAAATTACCGAGTACCATGTATTTTCCAACATTAGTACCGTGTCTCCAACACCTATTCCTAATGCTCCACCACTGGCTCCTTCGCCAATAATTACAACAATAATTGGTACTTTAAGGCGGGTCATTTCCAAAATGTTTCTTGCAATAGCTTCTCCTTGTCCGCGTTCTTCGGCTTCCAATCCCGGATAGGCTCCCGGCGTGTCGATAAAGGTAACAACGGGTACGTTAAATTTTTCGGCAGATTGCATTAAACGTAATGCTTTTCGATACCCTTCTGGATTTGCCATCCCAAAGTTTCGGTATTGGCGCGTTTTGGTGTTGTACCCTTTTTGTTGGCCAATAAACATATAACTCTGGTCGCCAATCTTACCTAGACCGCCTACCATGGCTTTATCGTCTTTAAAATTTCGATCCCCATGCAATTCCAAAAAAGAATCCCCACATATGGCGTTAATATAATCCATAGTGTAGGGACGGTTTGGGTGACGCGATAATTGTACGCGCTGCCAAGGCGTTAAATTTTTATAAATGTCCTTTTTAGTTTCTGCTAATTTTTTTTCAATTTGCTTGCATGTATTGGTCACGTCTACATCACTGTCTTCACCAATCTGGCAAGCCTTTTCGTATTGTTCCTGTAAGTCTTTTATAGGTAACTCAAAATCAAGATATTCCATTCTATTTCTTGGTTTGCTTTGAATAAAGTTTAATGTACAAATATAAAGTTTTGTGGTTAGGTATTAGTTAAAGTACGTTTTTTTCTCTTTGTTCTGTTTTTAACAATACCATTTGCGACTACTGTGATTACAATAAGCAGTGCTCCGTAATAAAACTGTGGACTCATATTTTCGTCGTCTCCTAAAATAAGGAGTGCGAGTATTATTCCGTAGACGGGTTCCATATTAATAGTAAGCATCACAGTATAAGGACTTATCCATTTCATCACGTGTAACGAAGCAATAAAAGCGTATGCTGTACATGCTGAAGCTAAAATAAAAAGGTAGCTCCAATCTGTGTTTTTAAGCTGAAAGAATTCAGTAGTGAAGCTTCCGCTGAAAGCCAAATAAATTGTAATACATAGCATGCCGAAGCCGAGTTCATAATACGAAACAGCCGAGGCATTGTATTTAATAGTATACTTTCCATTAATAACTGAAAATAATGCCCCTAAAAACGAAGCCGCTAATGCAAGAAGAATTCCGTAGAAGTAATCGCCTTCTACATTGAAGATTATATACAATCCAACAATTACCAGTAGGCCAAAAAGAACTTCGTACCAAATAATTTTCCGTTTGTAAAATAAGGGTTCTAAAAATGAAGTAAAAAACGCTCCCGTGGACATAATCGCCAAGGTAACTGAAACATTGGCAACTTTAATTGCACCAAAAAATGCTAACCAATGCAATGCAATAATGAGCCCTGATAAGGCAAAAATAGCTAACGCTTTCTTTGAAAATTTTAAAGGTATTTTTTTTAACTTCAGAAATAGAAGGATAAAAACTGTTGCCATTAACATTCTATACCAAACCAAAGGAATGGCTTCGATTGAGATAAGGGCGCCAAGTACAGCAGTAAATCCCCAGATAAAAACTATAAAATGTAAATGGAGATAATTGAGGAGTTTATCGTTTTGCATTTCTCAACAAATAGATGGCTAAAATAGCAAATACAAAGTTAGGAAACCACGTAGCGATAAATGGTGAAAAATCGCTCTGCTCTGCCATCGTACCAAAAATCTTATCGAAGAAGATAAAAACCATCCCAATTCCAATACCAATGGCAAGGTTCACTCCCATCCCGCCACGGCGTTTTATAGAAGAAACTGCTACAGCGATAATGGTTAAAATATACGCCGACACCGGCAAGCTATATCGTTTATACCGCACCACTTCGTACCTATTAATATAAGACGAGCCTCTTGCTTTTTCCCGGGCAATAAATCTATTAAGTTCTACTACGTTTAGAGTTTCAGCAATATAATCTACTGGCGTAAGGTCTTCCATCTCAAAATCGAATACAGTGTCCAGACGCTGCTTGGTTTCAATAATATCGTCGTTTTGCCCTACTATTCTTTTCGTATAACGATACAGCGAATAAGTACTATCTTTTGTGTTATATTTTATACGATTAGCAGTTAATTTATAAATCATTTGGTTGCCTTCAAAATGCTCTAAAGTGAAGTTGTTTCCACTTTTTTCTTTTACGTTAAAGTAGCTGGCGTAGATATAATCGTTATCGTTAATCTGTCTAAATACATTGGTTTGATCCCGATCTTGTTTTCCTTTTTTAAGGTATTCATATTTAAACTCGTTAAAGCCCTTACTTGCAGTTGGAGCAAAGTACATTCCAGATGCTAAGGCGATAAGACAAACAATAGTGGCGCCAATCATATACGGGCGAAGAAACCTATAAAAAGAAACTCCACTACTTAAAAAGGCGATTACTTCGGTATTATTAGCCAATTTTGAGGTAAACCATATCACCGAAAGAAATAAGAACAACGGGAATAACAAATCGGCAAAATATATGGTGAAATCTAAAAAGTATTTAGCAACGATAGGGAATGGCACTTCATTTGCTAAAATTTTATCAATTTTTTCAGCTAAGTGCACGATAATCCCAATAGGTACAAATAACAAAAGTAGGAGACCAAAGGTTCCCAGGTATTTTTTTAATATGTATTTGTCTAAAATGCTGAGCATAGTGAGTGGTGAGTGGTGAGTGGTGAGGCTTTTTAAACTTCAACCACAAACTACAAACTTTTATAACCGTTTATCCATTTGTTTTACCATTTTATTTTTCCACGTTGAAAATGTACCTGCCAAAATTTGTTTTCTCGCTTCGCGCATTAGCCAAAGATAGAACCCTAAATTATGAATAGTGCAAATTTGCCGTGCTAACATCTCATTTACTGTAAACAAGTGTCTAACGTAAGCCTTACTATATTCGGTGTCCACCCAGGTAATTGCCATATCGTCGATAGCTGAAAAATCTGCCTCCCACTTTTTGTTTTTAATATTAATGGTTCCGTGGGCGGTAAACAACATTCCGTTTCTTCCATTTCGGGTTGGCATGACACAGTCAAACATATCAATTCCTAAGGCAACATTCTCTAACAAATTAATTGGTGTTCCTACCCCCATTAAATAACGTGGTTTTTCCTTCGGAAGTATGGCGGTAACCACTTCAGTCATGGCATACATTTCTTCGGCGGGTTCCCCAACTGAGAGTCCGCCAATGGCATTTCCTTCGGCTCCAACACCTGCAATATATTCGGCAGATTGTTTCCGCAGGTCTTTATAGGTACTTCCCTGAACTATTGGAAAAAAAGTTTGATTATATCCATATTTTAAAGGTGTTTTTTCTAGGTGCGTAATACAACGTTCCAACCAGCGGTGCGTCATATGCATAGAACGTTTTGCATAGTTATAATCACAGGGATAAGGTGTACACTCATCAAATGCCATAATAATATCGGCACCAATGGTACGTTGTATTTCCATCACATTTTCTGGGGTAAATGTGTGGTAACTACCATCAATATGCGATTTAAACCTTACACCCTCTTCTTTAATTTTCCGTCTATCACTAAGGGAATATACCTGGTAGCCGCCACTATCGGTAAGGATATTTCGGTCCCAATTCATAAACTTATGTAAACCACCCGCTTTTTCTAAAATTTCGGTTTGCGGACGTAAATATAAATGGTAGGTATTTCCTAAAATAATATCGGGATTTATATCTTCCCGCAATTCTCTTTGATGCACTCCTTTAACGGTACCTACAGTTCCCACTGGCATAAAGATAGGCGTTTCAACAGGCCCATGATCAAGTTGAATTGTTCCCGCTCTTGCTTGTGTATCGGTATCGGTTGTATGTAAAGTAAATTGCATAAAAGTTATACTATTAAAGGTGCAAAGATACTTTTTTGAAATACGAATTACGAATTCCAATAGACGAATTGTAAATGATGTTTTAGGTAAAATCTATAATTTAAAATTTCAAACCTGAAAACTGAAATTAAAGGAGTGTTAACAAAACCTTCAAATCGTTAATAAAAGCCTGTTTTAGTCCTTTGCTCTGCTTGCTATTTCAACTACTTTTGGAACTGAAAACAAAACATACAATGGCAGACATTAAAAAATTAGAAGACCTTGTTATCCAAGTTCGCAGGGATATCTTGCGACAAGTACATAAAGTAAACTCCGGGCATCCTGGAGGCTCTTTAGGCTGTGCCGAATTTTTCGTAGCGCTTTACAACGAAGTAATGGAGCGCAACGATGGTTTTTCAATGGATGGGATAGGAGAAGATTTATTCTTTTTATCTAACGGGCATATTTCCCCTGTATTTTATAGTGTTTTAGCACGTGCAGGATATTTTCCTGTAGAAGAATTAAATACGTTTAGACTTTTAAACTCAAGATTACAAGGACATCCTACTACGCATGAAGGCTTACCAGGCATACGCATGGCATCTGGTTCTTTGGGACAGGGAATTTCAGTCTCTATTGGCGCTGCCGAAACTAAAAAATTGAATAACGACCCCAACCTTATCTACACACTTTGTGGAGATGGGGAGTTGCAAGAAGGACAGAACTGGGAAGCCATTATGTATGCAGCTGCAAATCATGTAGATAACCTTATTGTGACTGTAGATTTAAACGGGCAACAAATTGACGGGTCTACAGACAATGTTCTGGCTATGGGCAATCTTGCTGGAAAATTTTCAGCCTTTGGCTGGGATGTGTTATCCATTGAAAAAGGAAATGATTTGGAGGCTGTAATTGCAGGACTTAAAGAAGCAAAGTCCCGCACAGGTAATAAAACACCTGTTTGTATTTTATTACACACTGTAATGGGGAATGGTGTAGACTTTATGATGCACACACACGCATGGCATGGAAAAGCACCTAACGATGAGCAATTGAAAACTGCTTTGGAGCAAAATCCTGAAACAGTAGGGGATTATTAATTCCATTACCTTAGAAAGAAGGAATACATACTTAAAATAATTCTGAAAAGCAGCATAATAAGAAATAGATGAAAAAATATACAGACACAGGCAAAAAAGATACACGTTCCGGGTTTGGGGCTGGATTGACAGAACTTGGTAAAACCAATGAAAATGTAGTGGCACTTTGCGCAGATCTTACAGGTTCGTTAAAGATGGACGATTTTAAAGCGAACCATCCTGAACGTTTTTTTCAAGTAGGAATTGCCGAAGCAAATATGATTGGTATGGCAGCTGGAATGACTATTGGCGGGAAAATTCCTTTTACCGGAACTTTCGCTAATTTCTCTACTGGCCGTGTTTATGACCAAATAAGACAAAGTGTTGCCTACAGCGGTAAAAACGTAAAGATTTGCGCATCTCACGCTGGGGTTACTTTAGGTGAAGATGGAGCAACACACCAAATATTGGAGGATATTGGTCTCATGAAAATGCTACCTGGAATGACCGTTATTAATACCTGTGATTACAATCAAACCAAAGCAGCTACTATCGCTATTGCTAAACACAAAGGTCCTGTATATTTACGTTTTGGACGGCCAAAAGTAGCTAACTTCACCCCTGAAAACGGATCTTTTGAAATTGGAAAAGCCGTTATGTTACAGGAAGGAAAAGATGTTACAATTGTGGCGACAGGTCACTTAGTTTGGGAAGCGCTTCTAGCCGCCGAAACACTACAAGAACAGGGAATTTCAGCCGAAGTTATTAATATACACACCATTAAGCCGTTAGATGATGCAGCAATTATCGCTTCAGCCAAAAAAACCGGATGTGTTGTTACTGCCGAAGAGCATAATTATTTGGGAGGTTTAGGAGAAAGTGTTGCTCGTGTGCTGGCATCCCACCACCCTACTCCGCAAGAATTTGTTGCCACCCAAGATACGTTTGGAGAATCTGGAACCCCAGACCAACTTATGGATAAATACGGTCTTAATGCCGAAGCCATTGTAAAAGCTTCAAATAAGGTTGTTGGTAGAAAATAATTTAAACAAATATATCTGCATAAAAAAATGCCTGGAAAATTTCTAGGCATTTTTTATATGTTCTATTTAAAGCAGATTAGCTATCTTCATCTAAATGATCTGGAATTCCGTCACCATCGGTATCTGGTAATGTTATACTTCCATCGGTGTTAATTATAATTTCTTCGCTGGTTGGTCTTCCGTCACCATCATCATCTGCATCATTATAATTAGGAGCGCCATCACCATCGGTGTCGTCATCTTCTTCAAGACCGTTATTATTTAGGTCTTCCATAAAAGAAGGTAGTCCATCACTATCCTGATCACCAATTTCAGATTCGTATAATTGGAATGTGAAAATTAACTGCGAATACAAAGGGATATTAGATGTAGGTGGCGGATTTACATAGTATCCTAGACCCGCTTGCATAAAAACAGCACCTGCGCCAAACTCTTCGAAAGAAACCGTTCCATCTGGGTTCGTTATAAAACCAGACGCTGTTTTAAATTCTATTAAAGCATCTTGAAGTCCATTTACTACAGCCGTCATATCGAATCTAACAGGAACAGACGTAGCATCGAACAGCTTAGTATAAGGTCGTGAGCTTTCTTCTAGGTTAATATAAGTACCTTGATAATTTATTGTTGCTAAATCAGGAAAATTGGGCTTCTCACCAGCCCCCTCTAAAACATCCAAATAATAAAGTTTGTAAGATACCCCTTCCGTAACGCGATCTTTTACCGTTTTAGAAGATACTTGACTCATTAATGGAATTTTATCTGAATTGTCTCCAGCAATAGTATCAAACTTAATCTGAAAGTCGAAATCGGCCGGAGGGTTTTGAAACTCTTCATAGTTGTAGAAATGCGTTTCTAAATACTCTTCCACAATAGCAGTACTCAAGGGAGCTTCTTCGCCTCTATCCCTTGCAGGTACAAAATTTGGGTCTACATTATCGTCATCTTTTTTACAACCGTAGGTAATAGACAATACTATTATTAAAAGGGGGAGTAATTTTTTCATATGTTTCATCATCACTTTTTGAGGTGCGCAAGATACAATTTTCCGCTATTTTTGTATCACAGTTAACGTAGAATTAAGGTGTTTTGTATGAGAGTTGATAAATATTTATGGTGCATTCGATATGTAAAAACCCGAAGTATAGGCACACAAGCCTGTAAAAAGGGTGCTGTTAAAGTAAATGGAGCTTCTGTAAAGCCCTCTCGAGACGTATATCCGGGTGACACCATTGTATTTCGGAAAAATCAAATTAATTATCAAATTGAGGTTTTAGACATCCCTCCCAGCAGGGTTGGCGCTAAATTAGTAAACCTCTATAGAGTAGATACTACTCCTAAAGAAGACTTCGAAAAAACTGAAATGTTACAATACGCAAAATCTTATTACCGAAAGAAAGGCACAGGAAGACCTACTAAAAAAGATAGACGAGATATAACAGATTATACACAAAGCGAAGAAGAAGAATAATTTTTACTCCGTATCTTTGAAAAAATCTTTTTAAAATGCCTACTACTGAAACCTTCATATTAAACAAAACCGAAATAGACCATAAGATCACAAGAATGGCCTATCAACTATATGAAGCGAATGTTTCTGAAACTACCGTTATAATTGCAGGAATTGTATCTAATGGATATATATTGGCTGAAAAACTAAAAAAAACAGTTGAGAAGATTTCACCTATTAAAGTGAAGCTTTGTAAAGTAACTATAGATAAAACCAACCCCATTTCCCCCATTACCACAAGTCTTTCCCCAAACGAGTACGCTAATAAAAGTCTGGTTTTAGTAGATGATGTATTGCACTCTGGCACGACCCTTATTTACGGCGTAAAACATTTTTTAGATGTGCCATTAAAGCAGTTTAAAACTGCAGTTTTAGTGGATAGAAATCATAAAAAGTATCCAATTAAAGCAGATTACAAAGGCATTTCACTCTCTACTTCTATTAATGAAAATGTATCTGTTATTTTCGAAAAAGGAAAAGATAGAGCAATCTTAGAATAGCTGTACTACAATGTCTGAAACAATTTTATTCACTGGTACATCTGCCTGTATTTTCATATGGGCTTGATTGTAGTAATAATTACGTTCAAAAATATGTTTTCGTATAAAGTCGTTTAGCACTTCTTTTGTTTCTAAATGCGCGATTAAAGGCCTCTTTCCTCTTTCAGGAAATAACCTTTCGGTTAATTCTGGTATTGAGGTATTCAAAAATACAGTTGTAACATCATTATGGTTCTTTACTACTTGCATTATATTTCCGTAGCAAGGGGTTCCACCACCTAATGCTAAAATGTAGCTATTTTCAGATTGGAGTAGCTTCCACAAAACTTCAAATTCGGTTTTTCTGAAAAAAATTTCACCCTTTGTTTGAAAAATTTCTAAAATAGTTTTTTTTGTTTCTTTTTCAATTTCTGCGTCTAAATCGTAAAACGGAATACCGAGCACTTTAGCAAGACGCTGTCCTACAGTAGATTTGCCGCTACCCATATACCCTAAAAGAAGTATTTTCATAGCTGTAAAATTATTCAAATAAAAGAGAACTTTACTTATTTATGAAGAAAGAAAATATTTCTTTAAAATTCCCTTGAATAATTAATTTAATGATTCTATATTTGCACCCGCTTAAGGGAAATAAATATACTCTTTTGCATCTTGAAATAATGACCAGTTAGCTCAGTTGGTAGAGCACCTCCCTTTTAAGGAGGTGGTCCTGGGTTCGAGCCCCAGACTGGTCACAAAAAGTACTGCTCGCGCGGTACTTTTTTGTTTTTACACATTTGTAAAATCAATCACCCGAGTGCTGGAATTGGTAGACAGGCACGGTTGAGGGCCGTGTGCACTTGTTGCGTGTGGGTTCAAGTCCCATCTCGGGTACAAAAACAGAAGTCATCTTTTAATAGATGACTTTTTTATTTCTAAATAGTATAATTCCAATCAGAATATCTATTTTTTACCTAATCCAGGCAAACAACTGCAAACTACTATTATTATTAGCTACAAGTACAGCAGGCCTTTTTTCATTAGATATACTAATCAACTCCAGGCCTTTAACATTATGTGGCATATAAACTCCGCTTTTATCTACTTCAAAAATAGCGGTAAAGGTACCATCTCCTTTTCCTTGTAAAAAAAGTCCTTTTCCTGCATCATACGCAGGGGTTTCAACTTCAGTATTATACATATTACCACCTAGTACCACGTCCAAATTACCATCTTTATCAAAATCGTAGACCACCATATCGTTTATGGGACTTAGTTGGGCTGCTACAGGTAGGTTGGTTAGCCTTAATGTTCCTTCGCCAGTATTCTCCAAATAAACACTGGCAAAGTTGGTAGCTTCGTAATGCAATGCTTTATTTAATTTCTCTTGCCCATAAATAGCCACAAGAGTTGAAGAAGCAAATTCGCTATATGATGGGAACTTCTCTTTCAGAAAAGGCATTTGTTGCGTAGAACATTCTTTTCCGCGTACTGGTGTTAAATTACCTTGATAGAGCTTACTTAATACTATATCTAAAGTTCCGTTGGCATCAAAATCGTTCGAAAATATATGTAGCGGTTTTCTTTCCGAAGGATGAAACTTATTGTTTAACCCAACATTACCTACTATAAAATCTTCATCGCCATCGTTATCAAAATCCCCAGCAGTAATGCTGTACCACCATCCTGTTGTATTCGCCAGACCAAAGGCTTCAGACGTGTCTACAAAACCATTTTTAGTATTTATAAGGACTTTAATGCCCATCCACTCGCCTACTACTATTAAATCCTTTTTACCATCTTTATTAATATCGGACCAAACAGAAGAAGTTACCATGCCTGCAAATTGTAATTCTGAAGCTAATTGTTCGGTTTTATCTATAAAAATTCCATTTTCATTTTCAAGTAAGTAAGACTGTGGCGCCACGGGATATTTCCCGGGTGTCGTTCTTCCCCCAACAAACAAATCTAAATCGCCATCGCCATCCCAATCGTTTTCAGAAACATGCAACGTGCTCGATGTTATTTTTGGCAATCTATTGTTACTTTTTGAGAACGCTCCTTTTCCATCATTGAGATACAATCTATCCTGAAGTAAATATTCTCGTTTTGCTACCTCACCCCCGCCACCGCTTGCCACATACAAATCTATATCGCCATCGCCCTCTGCGTCAAAAAACAGAGCTCCAGTGTCTTCAAATTTCGCATCTGTTGTGAATATGGGTTGTGACGAACGTATAAAACCCTCCACAAGTGTTTGCAAATACAACTCACCTTGCTGTCCGAGTGCTCCTCCAACGTAAAAATCTTCGAACCCGTCTCCATTTACATCTCCCACAGCAATTGCAGGCCCTAGGGTAGATTGTTGATGGGGAAGTAAAATTTCATCTTTGAAATCGTCAAAGCTATTTTCGGTGTGTTTATAGGTTATAGAAGGCGCTCTTGAAATGGCATCTAAAAAAAACGGCTGTGATTTTTTCTTACTAACAGGTAGCCGTTGCGATGTATTTTTATCTATGCTGTGTTTTCTATCTACGGTAGGGTTTTCAATTTTAGTAAAGGAACCATCGGGCCAATATATTTCAACTTTTTCAACAGTGGTAAGCTCCCCTAATCCAAAATGCGCAAGTGGCTGCATAGTTGAAGCATACCCTCTTACAAAAGAATATTCGACCAACTGTGTTGTTCCTCCAGCAAACACTTTAATTTGCGAATTGAGCACACTATTATTAGCCTTTCCGTTGGACAATTCGAACTGAATGAAGTGATGTTGTCCTTTTTCAGATGTAGTATTTCGATACACAAAAGCTTGGTTTTCCAAATTGTTAACCACCAAATCTAAATCGCCATCATTATCTAAATCTCCATAAGCAACTCCGTTAGAAAAGGAAGGCTCTCCCAGTCCCCAATCTGTTGTTTTATCCTTAAATGTTACATCTCCGTTATTTTGAAATGCGTAATTAGGGATTGGAATGGACTTGGCTTTATTAAGTTCTTCCAAGTATATTTCAGAATTAATTCCTTCCTTATCTTTTCTAGCAAGATATTCTATCCTCCAATCATTATCTTTTACATCCCTTTTAAAGCCATTGGTTATAAATAAATCCTTATTCGTATCATTATCTAAATCTACAAACAATGAAGCCCAGCTCCAATCTGTTTGTGAAATTCCGGATAGCTGTGCTATTTCGCTAAAAATTCCCTTCCCTCTATTTACATGAAGGGTATTGTACATATACTGCGGAATCATTTGTCGAGTGTCTACTAAATACCTAAACCGATCCACATCCATAGACTCCATAAGTGTTTTATTTCTGAAATGATCTGCAGGTGTCATATCTACAACACTTAAATCTACTAAGCCATCATTGTTAAAATCTGCTACATCACAGCCCATACTGTAAAATGAAGCGTGAGAAGCTCTTTTCTTTATTACTTCTCTGAAGGTTCCGTCACCCACATTATAAAACAAGAAATCCGGCACAAAATAATCATTGGTGATGTACAGGTCTAAAAATCCATTTTCATCAAAATCTGAAACAGAAACACCTAATCCAAATCCAGGGCGAAACAATCCTGCTTCTTTTGTAATGTCTGTAAAGGTGTTGTTTCCTTCGTTTCTATACAGTGTATTACAGGATTTTTTATAGTCTTGTGGTGTTTGTTGGGATAAAAATTGTTCCCAACCGTTAATACCCCTTCCGTATTTTATATCGGAATGATTTACCACTAATAAATCTAGGTCCCCATCTGAATCCATATCAAAAAATACTGCTTGCGAAGAGTACGAGGCATCTGCTATGCCATACTTTTGGGCACTTTCAGTAAATGTTTCATCTCCATTATTAATGTACAATTGATTTGCCAAAAGGGAATCTTTCGCATCGGGTCCAGAATTACACACATAAATATCTAAAAACCCATCTAGATTTATATCTACCATAGTCACCCCAGTAGACCAGTTGGTAGAGGTGAGTTTTCCTTTTCGAGTACCATCCCTAAATCTAAAATCCCCTTCATTTATAAATAGTTTGTTAGAGGTATCATTCCCTGCAAAAAAAACATCTTGGAGTCCATCGTTGTTAATATCGCCAATAGCCACACCGCCTCCGTTGTAGAAATACTCATAGTGTCCAAAGTGTCTTCCAACAGTCTCCCTGGAAGTGTTTATAAAATCTATTCCTGTACTTTTAGAATCTAGAAGTTCTAACAAAGGTCTGTTGGCAATTACTTTTTGTTTGACGGGGTCTTGCTCATTGTCACAATTTAAAAATAAAAGTGAAGACAAAAAGAGTGTAATAAAAAATTTTATGTTTCGCACTGTATTGCTAAGATTATAATACTGAATGACGTAAATATAAAACTTTACTGTGAATTTATACAATGAGTTGGATTGTTGCAAAAGCATTTGTGTACGATAACGTCTTAAATAGTATCTTTGGTGGGAATAGCCCTAATTTTATGCTAGTAAAAACAACATTTAGTATTAAAGATCTTGAGAATTTAAGTGGTATAAAAGCACATACCATTAGAATTTGGGAAAAACGCTATAAGTTGTTGGCACCCTCCAGAACCAACACTAATATTAGAGCCTACACGCTTGAAAGTTTAAAAAAATTACTCAATATTAAGTTTTTATACCAAAACGGTTATAAGATTTCAAAAATTGCTGTTTTAAGCAAAGAAGACCTAGCTAAAACGGTTTCGGAACTTGCAAAGACAAACCAAGAGGAGCATTCTATAGTTACGTTTAAAATGGCAATGTTTCAATTTGACCAGCAATTATTTGCAAATACTTACCAGGAAGTATTAATAGGCCGCTCATTTCCAGAAATATTTCAAACCATCTTTATCCCCCTTTTAACAGAATTAGGCATCCTTTGGCAAACGGGGACCATAGACCCCTGCCATGAACGATTTGTTTCAGAAATGATTAAACAAAAAATAGTGCTTAATATTGAAAATCAATATCCCGAAAACACCTTAACTGCACCACCAGCAGTTGCGCTTTTTCTTCCCCTTGAAGAAATTCATGATATCGGATTAATGTATGCTAACTACCTGTGTGTATTGTCTGGTATTAACACTATTTATTTAGGGGGAAATATTTCTTTATCTAGTTTGAATGAAGTAATAAAGCATCACGAAAATATTATTTTTCTAACCTACTTAACTGTTGAACCATCACTACAAAGCCTTCAAGATTTTTGTGAAGAATACAATAACAGTGTTGGAAAACATAAAAAAAATGCGCTATGGCTTATGGGTAGCAAAACAGAAAACCAAAATAAAGACGACTTTTCCAAAAACATAACGTTGGTAAAAACCATCCCGCAACTTAATGAAAAGCTCCAAACCTTAAAAAAACGATAAATTTTGGTGAATACTTTCTTTTTTGTTCAATATTTATTTAAATTTGTTAAACAAAAATGAAGCAAAATATTGCACTTATTGGTTCTGGTTTTTCCTCCCTGGCAGCAGCGTCATATCTTGCCAAAGGTGGATATAATGTAACCATATACGAAAAAAACAGCACTGTTGGTGGTCGTGCAAGACAATTAAACACACAAGGTTTTACCTTCGACATTGGTCCAACGTGGTATTGGATGCCAGACGTATTTGAGCGCTTTTTTGCTGATTTCAACACAAAGCCTTCAGCGTATTACGAGCTTATTAAATTAGTTCCTGCCTACTCAGTTTATTTTGGAAAAAACGATTTTATAACTATTGAAGATACGCTAGAAAAAATTTGCACTGCTTTTGAAGCTGAAGAAAAAGGAAGTGCACAACAACTCAAAAAGTTTATAGCCAAAGCACAAAGCAATTATAATATTGCCATAAAAGACTTAGTCTATAGACCAGGAGTATCTCCGTTAGAATTGGTTACGCCCGTAACTATAAAAAAAATCGAGCAGTTTTTCAGCACTATTAGTAAAGAAGTAAGACGTGAGTTTAAGAATCCAAGATTGATTGCTATTTTAGAATTTCCGGTACTGTTTTTAGGTGCAAAACCTTCCAACACACCCGCTTTTTATAGTTTTATGAATTATGCCGATTTTGGTTTAGGCACATTTCATCCCAAGGATGGGATGTATTCGGTTATTAAAGGTATGAAAACACTGGCCGAGAGTTTGGGTGTTACTATAAAGACTAATCAAAACGTTGAAAACATTCATATTGAAAACGATATCGCAACTTCCTTAACTGTGAATGGAACTACTATTTCAGCAGATATAATTGTAAGCGGAGCAGATTATCACCATACCGAAACTTTACTTCCCAAAAAATACAGACAGTATTCTGAAGCTTACTGGGAAAAGAGAACATTTGCCCCTTCTTCTTTATTATTCTATGTAGGTTTCGATAGAAAAATAGAAAATGTAGAGCACCATACCTTATTTTTTGATGTAGATTTTGATGCTCATGCCTATACAATTTACGACAATCCTTCCTGGCCGGAGAATCCTTTATTTTATGCAAGTTTCCCATCAAAAACCGATACTGGCGCTGCTCCATCCGGTAAAGAAGCAGCGATATTTTTAATCCCGTTAGCACCAGGAATTGAGGACACTATGGAAATACGAGAACGATATTTCGATAAAATAATGACTCGATTTGAGCAACTCACAAACCAGCACGTAAGAAATTTCGTTATATTTAAGGAATCATTTTGTATTAACGACTTTGTTGCAGACTATAATTCGTATAAAGGGAATGCATACGGATTAGCAAACACCTTATTACAAACCGCTTTTTTAAGACCTAAATTAAAAAGTAAAAAAGTAAAAAATTTATATTTTACTGGTCAGTTATCTGTTCCAGGACCAGGCGTACCTCCGTCTTTAATCTCTGGGAAGTTAGTGGCTAGTTTAATTGAAAAACACCATTCGTGAAAGCACTTTTTGACATCGTATCTAACACTTGCAGCAAGCAGGTAACTAATGCCTACAGCACCTCATTCTCGTTGGCAACAAAGATGCTGGCACCGGGTATTAGGCAGGATATTTATAATATTTATGGCTTTGTACGTTTTGCAGATGAGATTGTAGATAGCTTTCACGATTACGATAAAACGACACTTTTTAATAGATTTGAACAGGATTTAGAGTTTGCACTTACCGAAAAAATTAGTTTAAATCCAATTCTCAATGCGTTTCAACATACTGCACATAAATATAACATAGATAGAACTCTCATTGATTCTTTTATGAAGAGTATGCGCTTAGACCTTAGCAAGTCTGAATATATTACTGAAGAAGAATACAAGGAGTACATTTATGGCTCAGCCGATGTTGTTGGACTTATGTGTTTAAAGGTTTTTGTGAAAGGCAATGTCGAAAGATATGAAGAACTTAAAAGCGCCGCAATGTCTTTAGGGTCCGCATTTCAGAAAGTGAATTTTTTGCGAGATTTGAAAGAAGATTTTGACGGGTTAAGTCGTACGTATTTCCCCAACACCAATTTAAATGCGTTAGATGAAATAGCAAAAAAAAGTATTATTGACGACATTGAAGAAGATTTCAAAAAAGGGTATCAAGGTATTTTAAACCTTCCAACAGAAGCCAAGTTTGGTGTTTTTATGGCCTACCGCTATTACCGAAAACTCCTTAAGAAACTTGCAAACACTCCCGCGCTAGAAATAAAAAACGCTCGCATTAGAGTTCCTAACTACCAAAAATTTGGATTGTTAACCCGAAGCTATGTAAAATATCAATTAAAACTTGTACGATAGGTTATGACTGCTGTTTTTTGGATTTTAATTTTCTTAACTACTTTCAGTATCATGGAATTTATGGCATGGTTTACCCATAAATATGTAATGCACGGTTTTTTATGGTCGTTGCATAAAGATCATCATAAAAAAGATCATAACAGTTGGTGGGAGCGAAACGACTTCTTTTTTATTTTTTACGCAGCTATAAGTATTGGTTGTTTTATAGGATGGCAGTATTACGGGTTTTGGGCAGGGTTACCTATTGGTTTAGGTATTTTTGCCTACGGAGTAACCTATTTTATGGTACACGATATTTTTATCCATCAGCGTTTTAAGTTCTTTCGCAATGCCAATAATTGGTATGCAAGAGGAATAAGGCGCGCCCACAAAATGCATCATAAACATCTTGGAAAAGGCGAAGGAGAATGTTTTGGGATGTTGGTTCCACCTATGAAATACTTCAAAAAATAACCAGATGAAGTACCTCTACCTGTGGTTAAACTTAGGTTCTTTTCTAGTCCCTTTTCTATTCAGTTTTCACCCTCGGATTCAATTTTACAAAAAATGGAAAGGTTTTTTTATTGGTGTTGTTATTATGATGACAATCTTTATTCCTTGGGACATCGCATTTACTAACAATGGCTTTTGGGGATTTAATGATGCGTATATCACGGGATATAAACTATTTAATTTGCCTATTGAAGAGTGGTTGTTCTTTTTTTGTATTCCCTATGCTTGCATCTTTACGCATTATGCAATTTTAGCACTTAATAAAAACTTTAAATTTTCTGAAATGACCGTGAATGTAACGGTTGTACTGTTGTTCTCTATACTTATAGTAACACTTTGGTATTACTATGACAGGTGGTACACATTTATAAATTTTATTTACGCACTCTTAATTTTAGGACTCGTTTTTAATCGGAACAGAGGCTCATTGCAGTCTTTTTTTGCTACGTATTTAATAATTTTAATTCCGTTTTTTATTGTGAATGGAACACTAACAGGTTCCTGGATTGAAGACCAAATTGTCTGGTACAATGACGCCGAAAATATAGGAGTCCGTTTATTCAGAATTCCAATTGAAGATGTAGTTTATAATTTGGGAATGTTACTAACGGTTTTTGCTGTTACGGAATATTTTAGCCGTAAAAGTTGTGAGTGGTGAGTTGTGAGTGGTGAGTGGTGAGTTGTGAGTGGTGAGTTAAAATTTAATTCTCTGTAGTTTAGTTTCCAACTTCGCTCATAAATTTAATTCGGTACAATCGAAGCTCGTCTGTATCGTAATCGCCATCAAACTCTTCCATGGCCTCTTCTATACTATCGGTATCGGCTTCTAGGAAATACTCTTGAAGCTCTTCTTGCTGATCTTCGTCAAGGGTCTCGTCTACCCAATAACTAATATTAAGCTTGGTACCACTAAAAACAATAGCTTCCATTTCATTCATCAAGGCTTCCATTTCAATCCCTTTTGCCGAAGCAATATCGTCCAACGCCAATTTTCTATCTACATTTTGAATAATATACAATTTAAGTCCGCTATTACTTCCTGTAGATTTCACCACAAAATCGTCTGGGCGTTCAATTTCGTTTTCTTCTACATAGGCTGAAATAAGGGCTACAATAGATTTCCCATATTTCTTTGCTTTCCCTTCTCCAACACCATGCACATTGCCTAGTTCTTCTAACGTAATAGGATATTTTAACGCCATATCTTCCAAAGAGGGATCTTGGAAAATTACGTAGGGAGGTAAATTTAATTTATTTGCCAGACGTTTGCGCTCGGCTTTTAGCAACTTAAATAATTGTTCGTCGGTTACCACTCCGCCCCCTTTTTGATTGGTAATTACAGAATCGTCGTTTGTTTCTTTGTAGGAGTGGTCTTCAGTCATCATAAAACTGGAAGGTGTCGTTATAAAATCTAGTCCTGGTTGTTTAATTTTTATAACTCCATAGGTTTCAATATCTTTAGACAACATCCCTGTTACTAATACTTGTCTTAACAGGGCCATCCAATATTCGGGCTCTCGATTGCTACCGATGCCAAAAAAAGGTAACAGATCGGTTCGGTGGGATTTAATCATGGCATTCACCTTTCCTACTAAAACATTTACTATCTCTTTACTTTTATACTGTTGGTTGGTTTCTTTTACCACCTTTAACAATTTTACCACATCATCTTTTGCTTCGCTTTGTTTTTTGGGATTGCGCATATTATCGTCCATCATGCCGCCATCTCCAGTTTCATTATCAAATTCTTCCCCAAAATAGTGTAAAATAAATTTTCTTCTGGACATAGAAGTTTCAGCAAAAGCAACCACCTCTTGTAAGAGGGCATGGCCAATTTCCTGTTCGGCTACAGGTTTACCGCTCATAAACTTTTCGAGCTTTTCAATATCCTTATACCCATAAAACGCAAGACAATATCCTTCGCCTCCATCACGTCCTGCACGACCCGTTTCCTGATAATAACTCTCAATACTTTTAGGAATATCGTTATGGATTACAAACCGAACATCTGGTTTATCAATTCCCATTCCAAAGGCGATAGTAGCAACGACCACATCTGCATCTTCCATCAAGAACATATCCTGGTGTTTCACTCTGGTTTTAGCGTCCAATCCTGCGTGATAAGGAATTGCATTAATCCCATTTACCTGAAGGGTTTGCGCCAATTCTTCCACACGCTTACGGCTTAAACAATAAATTATACCACTCTTACCTTCATATTGTTTTACAAAACGTGTAATATCTGCATCTACGCTTTTGGTTTTAGGTCTTATTTCGTAAAAAAGATTGGGTCTATTAAAAGATGCTTTAAACGTATTGGCATCTTGAATAGCTAAATTCTTTAGAATATCTTCTTGTACTTTTGGTGTCGCTGTTGCTGTTAGACCAATAATGGGAATATTATCACCTATACGTTGTATAATCTTGCGTAAGTTTCGGTATTCGGGTCTAAAATCGTGCCCCCATTCGCTAATGCAATGGGCTTCATCTATCGCTAAAAATGAAATAGTTTGTGTTTGTAAAAAGCTTACATATTCTTCTTTGGTAAGTGATTCTGGAGCAACATACAACAATTTTGTAATGCCGCTATCAATATCGCTCATCACCTTTTTAACTTCGGTTTTATTTAAAGACGAATTGAGTACGTGCGCAATACCTTCTTCAGAAGAAAGCGCCCGTAAAGCATCCACTTGATTTTTCATTAATGCAATAAGGGGAGAAACCACAATAGCAGTTCCTTCTTGCATAAGAGCTGGAAGCTGGTAACAGAGGGATTTACCACCTCCGGTAGGCATTATTACAAAAGTGTCATCTTGTGCCAACACACTTTTTATCACCTCTTCTTGAAGACCTTTAAATTTTGAAAAACCAAAATACTTCTTGAGAGCTGCGTATAAATCGAATTTAGCCACGCGGGTTTTATTATAAATGTTATGTTATTGGTTATAATTAAAATTGTATATACAGGGGAACAATTGTAATTTTGCAACTAGTATCGTAAAACTGTATCTTTTACGTATATATTGTGAATATCGTAAAAAACTACTTTTTTCACATACTAAATATACTAATTTCTGAAACAGTTGCAAACTTATTAATGCGCAAATTTTGAATAGAACCTCACAGATTATATCCGTTGCCAAGCAAACCATTGAAACTGAAAGTAAAGCTATATTATATTTAGCACAGTTAGTAGACGAAGAATTTGCCGATGCGGTTGAAACAGTTTATAACTCGAAAGGCAGAGTTGTAATTACGGGTATTGGAAAAAGTGCCAATATCGCTACCAAGATTGTAGCAACACTTAATTCCACAGGAACACCTGCTATTTTTATGCACGCCGCAGATGCTATTCACGGTGATTTAGGAACCATCTTAGCAGACGATGTTGTTATTTGCATTTCTAAAAGTGGGAACACACCCGAAATAAAAGTTTTGGTGCCACTTATTAAAAGTAGAGGCAATAAATTACTGGCCATTACCTCCAACAAAGAATCCTTTTTAGGAATGCAATCCAATTATGTGATGCACGCTTATGCCGAAAAAGAGGCCTGCCCAAACAATCTAGCACCCACCACAAGCACCACTGCACAATTAGTAATAGGCGATGCTTTAGCAATGGCACTACTGGATTTACGTGGCTTTTCCAGCAAAGATTTTGCACGCTTCCACCCTGGAGGCTCTCTTGGTAAAAAATTATATTTACGTGTTAGTGACTTAACTTCCCTTAACGAAAGGCCACAAGTAACTCCAGATACCGATGTAAAAAAGGTAATTGTAGAAATTTCTGAAAAATTATTGGGAGTCACCGCAGTTGTAGAGAACGACAAAATTGTAGGCATTATTACCGATGGCGACTTACGTAGAATGCTTACCAAAGAAGATAGTATTGCAGGCTTAACCGCTAAAGATATTATGACGGCCAACCCAAAAAGAATAGATAACGACGCCATGGCAGTGGAAGCTATGGAACTTATGGACAAAAATGGAATTACTCAAATTTTAGCCGAAGAAAACGGTAAATATTGCGGTGTTGTTCACATACACAACCTTACTAAAGAAGGCATTATTTAATGACCAAAAAGAAAGATAGCATAGAAAAAGAGATGTCGTTTTTAGACCATCTCGAAGAATTGCGCTGGCATTTAATACGCTCCACTATTGCTGTAATGGTAGTTGCAACCATTGCTTTTATTGCCAAAGAATTTATTTTTGACGTGCTTATTCTGGGTCCTAAAAATCCAGATTTTCCAACGTATAAATTATTATGTAAAGCCGCAACCGAACTAGGTTTCGAGGAAAGCTTCTGTTTTAAAGAAGAAAGTTTTCGAATACAAAGCAGGACCCCAGCCGGACAGTTCTCGGCACACATTTGGACTTCTATTTTAGCTGGGTTTATCATAGCCTTTCCTTATGTTTTATACGAGTTTTGGAAGTTCATAAGCCCTGGATTGCGTAAAAACGAACGTAACCACAGCCGTGGTTTTATTATCATTGCATCGTTTTTATTCTTTATTGGAGTGTGTTTTGGCTATTATGTTGTGACACCCCTTACCATTAATTTCCTAGGAAGCTACAAGGTAAGTGATGCTGTTTTTAACGACTTCGACTTAAGTAGCTATATTGGTTTGGTGCGTGCCTCTGTATTGGCAAGTGGGATTATTTTCGAACTTCCTATTATTATTTATTTCCTTACCAAAGTAGGCTTAGTTACCCCCGCGTGGCTAAAAAAATATCGCAAATTTGCGTTGGTGGGCGTTTTAGTCCTTTCAGCAATAATTACCCCTCCAGATATTGCCAGCCAAGTAATTGTAGCAGTACCAGTATTAATTTTATACGAAATAAGTATCATCATTTCAAAAGTGGTGGTTCGTAATCAAAACAAACGAATGAAAACCCATGGCAGCTAATATCGTAGAAGAGTTTAACGCCTATCGTTCTAAAATGAACGATAAGCTTTTGCAAGACAACAACAAGATTTTAAAACGAATCTTTAATCTAGACACCAATGCTTTTGCTGAAGGTGCACTCCCCAAGAGAACCAAAGAGTTATTAGGGCTAGGGAACAGTCTAGTACTACGGTGTGACGACTGCGTTCGCTATCACTTAGAAACCTGTTACAACTTAGAAATTCCTAAAGAAGAAATTGTAGAAGCAATGAGTATCTCATTATTAATTGGGGGAACTATTGTGATTCCACATTTAAGAAAAGCATACGAATATTGGGAAGCGTTAGAAAGTCAAGCCTCTTAATTTTTACTTCGGAAAATTTAGCTGTATTTTTAACGTTACAGTTACTGAAACTTATCTATGAAACTAAAAGCTGAAAATCTTGTAAAATCCTATAAAGGCCGAAAGGTAGTTAAAGGTATTACCGTAGAAGTAAATCAAGGTGAAATTGTAGGCCTTTTGGGTCCTAACGGAGCTGGAAAAACCACCTCTTTTTATATGATAGTAGGCTTAATTAAACCCAACGGTGGAAAAATATTTTTAGAAGGCACCGAAATTACCAAATACCCCATGTATAAACGTGCACAAAATGGTATTGGCTATTTGGCGCAGGAAGCTTCCGTATTTAGAAAGCTAAGTATTGAAGACAATATTTTAAGTGTTCTCCAACTCACTAAGCTCTCCAAAAAAGAGCAGCTTCTGAAAATGGAAACTTTAATAGAAGAATTTGGCTTAGGACATATCCGTAAAAGCCGTGGCGATTTATTAAGTGGCGGTGAACGCCGTCGTACCGAAATTGCCCGAGCCCTGGCAACCGACCCACATTTTATCCTCTTGGACGAACCCTTTGCAGGCGTAGATCCCGTTGCCGTAGAAGATATTCAACGTATTGTAGCACAACTTAAAAATAAAAACATAGGCATTTTAATTACCGATCATAACGTACAAGAAACCCTCGCCATTACCGATAGAACTTACCTAATGTTTGAAGGTAGCATCCTAAAACACGGAGAACCTGAAGAACTCGCAAGTGACGAAATGGTGCGTAAAGTATACCTAGGGCAGAATTTTGAACTTAGGAAGAAGAAGTTGGAATTTTAAATATATAATTGTATTTACCTAATAAAAACAGGTTCATGCTCCTTCTCTGTATGCTGCTCACTATACCCATATCCATCATAATCAAACCCTTCTAATCCGCGTAGTGTTTTAGTGTTATGATCTATTACATAACGTGCCATGCTTCCTCTTGCCTTTTTAGCGAAAAAAGAAATGATTTTTAGCTTTCCATTTTTAAAATCTTTAAAGACGGGAGAAATCACGGGCACTTTTATTTTTTTAGAATCTATTACTTTAAAGTATTCCTGGCTGGCAAGATTTAATAATATCTCATTATCTTCCAATTCGTTATTTAAAGCATCGGTAACTTTGTCTCCCCAAAATTCGTAAAGATTCTTTTTCCTATTTATTTTTAAAGCTGTTCCCATTTCCAATCGGTACGGTTGTATCAGGTCAAAAGGGCGTATAATACCATACATTCCACTTAAGATTCTTAGGGTGTCATTTAACAAATCTAGCTTACTTTCAGAGATAGTGAAAGCATCTAAACCTTGGTACACATCGCCTGCAAAGGTATAAACCGCTGGACGTGCATTTTTTTTGGTGAAGGGTGTAGAAAAATCTTTATAACGCTGGTAGTTAACTTCTGCCAGTTTATCACTTATGCTCATAAGCTCCCCGATAGCTTTTTTAGACTTTCGTTCTAGTTTATTGTTAAGCGTTTCAGCTTCTTCCAAGAACTTCGGCTGTGTGCCTCGGCTAGTGGGTAATTTGGTTTCTAAATCGAGTGATTTGGCAGGGGACACTACTATTTTCATGGACTTTTCTTTTCAGTAAAAATAACTGAAATAATACGATTCAAAAAATCAATAAGAAGATCATTAAATCATTTTAAAATACTCCCTAAAAAGTTAATTAAGGTTTTATTAACAACTTCAAAAGTGTTATTATTTTACATTTAAAAAAACTTTTATATGAACAAACACATACTTATTGGCCTATCGTTAATGGCCTCGATTAGCTTAACAGCTCAAAATGAAACTGGTAAAGAAGCTACCTTATTAGAAAACGGTACCATTATCGTGAACGATGTAATGCTTCCTGCCAATTCAAATATTTCTAACAGGCAAGCAGAAGATAGGCTGTTCAAATTTGGACGTCCCGCAAACCCATTCATTAAAAATTCGCGTGGTGTTACAGTAGCCGACATCAATAACGATGGTATAGATGAAATTTTATATGGAATAGACACTGAACTTTTTGTACTAGACGGTGCTGGAGATATTTTATGGCAGAAAACTGTTGAAGGTCCCATACTGCTCCCTCCAACTGTAGGAGATCTGGACGATGATGGGGTAGTAGAAATCGCAGTGAATACAGGCTACCCAACAACTGTAGGTAGAATATACTTAATGAATAATATGGGAGATGATCTTCCTGGATGGCCACTTAATTTTAGTGATAACTGGATGATTAATGCCCCTGTATTTGCAGATGTAGATAGTGACGGTGTATTAGACATTATAAGCTGTGAACGAGAAAGTGGAACTATTGGTTTTGTACATGCCATTAAAAAGGATGGAACACCCATAAATGCTAATTGGCCTGTACAGTTTGATGCAACCCCAGCTTTTACACCCTCTGTAGGAGATATTGATAATGATGGGGATCAAGATATTGTAATTGCCACTTCATCTACGGGTTTATATGCTTATGACGTTGACGGAAATTTACTTCCTGGATTTCCATTTGCAAGCCCAGACGTAAGATATTCCTATCAATCCCCCATTTTAGTAGATTTAGATGGTGATGAAACTTTAGAAATTGTGGGTAGCAATCACGGAGATGCTCCAGGTTTTTATGTTGTACAAAATGATGCTACATATTACCCTGGATGGCCCATAGCACTAGACGGATGGACTTACTCCCCTCCTACTGTTGTAGATTTAGACGAAGATGGCACCTACGATATTTTTATGGCAGATAGAAATACCAGCGGCAATGGAACTCCACTTCCAACCATATATGGCCTCACCCCAGATGGCGATAACCTTGATAATTTTCCTATTGAAAAATATGGCGGAAATGAAGGTGTACTTAGCATTGCAGATATTAATAACGACGATGTTTACGACATTATATTTTCAAGCACTTTAACCGATATGGAAGGAGATGGATATATACATGCGTATTCACTAGATGGAAGCGGAGAAATTGATGGATTCCCATTAAGACCAAGAGGGTTTACCTTCTTAAACGGAGCAGTACTTGGTGATGTAGATAATGACGGAATGTTAGACCTTACAGCAAATTCTTACACTCAAACTTTTGGAACAGGTATAGATTCTACATATGTAACTTCTTATAACTTGAATGTTCCTTTTAATGCCGATAAAATTTTAAGCAATGGATACAAAGGCAGCAATACGAGAGATGGTTTAATTACTCCAGAAAAAGTTTTAGGGGTAGGTACAAATAGTATCGCCAATTCATTTGCTATTGTTCCCAACCCATCTAACGGAATGCTTAGGATTAATGCCTCACTAAATATTACAAATGCCGAAATAGCTATTGTTGGTATCGACGGAAAAACAATTTTTACTGAAACAAAAGAAATAAACAGCAGTACTCCGTTAGAGTACGACTTAAGAAATATTGCAAATGGAATTTACTTTATAAGTATTACCGATGGAGTAAGTAAAGCTACCTTAAAATGGATTAAAAAGTAGCCTGAAAATGCTTACTATTCAATCACATGTATCGAATAGTTGCGCCATTTTTCTAAACAAGCCTCTATATCTTCTGGTATAGGGGCTTCAAATTTTAAAAACTTAGCAGTTACCGGGTGCTCAAAACCCAGCGTTCTTGCATGTAAAGCCTGTCTTGGTAGCACTTTAAAGCAATTATCTACAAATTGCTTGTATTTACTAAAAGTAGTTCCTTTCAGTATTTTCTCTCCGCCGTAGCGTTCGTCATTAAACAGTGTATGCCCAATATGCTTTAAATGAACCCTAATTTGGTGCGTACGGCCTGTTTCTAGCCTACAACTCACTAATGTTACATAACCCAAACGCTCTAAAACTTTGTAATGCGTTACAGCCGCTTTTCCTTTTTCATCAGCCTCTTCACCCAAAAATACCGTGTTTTGTAGTCTGTTTTTAGGGTGACGCCCAATATGCCCTTCAATAGTACCTTCGTCCTCCTTCACATCGCCCCACACCAAAGCAACATATTCCCGCTCGGTTGTTTTCTTAAAAAACTGTCTGGAAAGATGTGTCATAGCTTCTTCGGTCTTTGCTACTACCAGTAATCCGCTGGTGTCTTTGTCAATTCTATGCACCAAACCCGGACGGTTGCTACTGGTATTAGGTAAATTATCGAAATGAAAGGTAAGCGCATTTATTAATGTTCCGCTATAATTACCGTGGCCTGGATGCACTACCATGCCCGGTTCTTTATTCACTACAAGTAAATCGTCATCCTCATAGACAATATCTAAGGGAAGATCTTCTGGAGTGAGCAGCATTTCGTAGGGAGGATGCTCAAAAAGAACTGTTACCACATCGCCCGCTTTCACTTTATAATTTTGTTTTACTACAGTGTCATTTACATAGATATTTCCATCCTTGGCAGACTTTTGGATTTTATTACGTGTGGCATTTTCTACCTTGTTCATAAGATATTTGTCCACCCGCAACGGAGATTGCCCTTTATCTGCTACAAATCTGAAATGTTCATAGAGATCGTCATTGCCAGTTTGGTCTTCAGTTGTATTACTTTCCGTCATTATCTTCGGGTGCTTCATTGTTATTTTGTGAAGTTTCAGAACCTTCTTCGTCTCCTTCAGTATCACGATTACTTCTACTTAAACTTTCGTCACCAATTATTAAATCGATTACCGAAGTTATTTCAAGTTCGCTATCTGGATCCATCTTGGAACCTCTATGTCTTATTTCCAGTACTTGGTCACTCATATGCGGTTTGGTGGTAACTTTACCTATTTTGAAGCCCATAGCAAGTAAGGTGGGTTCTGCCTGGCGTCTTGTTTTTCCTACTACATCTGGTATTTGCACCTTTCGGTAGCCAGACGGATTTAAAGTGAGGTAAATTTTTCGGTTTTCTTTTACAAATTTTCCAGCTTTCGGTATTTGTTCAATTACTGAAAATTTAGGGTAATCGGGATTATAATTGGCCGAATCTAATATCTCGTACCGCAAATCGTTTTCATCCAACACATTTTCAACATCGGTTAATATAAGCTTCGCTAAGTTGGGCACTTCTATTTGTTGCCCGTGGTTGGTCGTACTCTTTAACCACCATAACACTAAAAAACACAATACTATAAGCCCTACAACAGCAATCAATAATTGCTTGACAAAAGCCTTGGAAAAAATATATTTAAAAAAAGACATACACTTTAAGTTTGAGCACAAAAATAACAAACCTAAAGTTAGCAACTTTTATACGATAAGTTATATTTTTGGTAAACGCATTAAATAGATGTTTTGGTATGAATAAAAAAAATATAGCGGTTGCAATGGGAGGCTATTCCAGTGAGTTTCAAATCTCGCTCAACAGTGGTGCAGTAGTTTGTGAAGCGCTAGATGCTTCTGTATATAACGTGTTTGCAATTCATATTTTAACCGAAGGATGGTTTTACGTTGCTGAAAATGGAGCTAAACACCCTATCGATAAAGGAAATTTCAGTTTTACGGCTGAAGGAAAAAAAATAGTGCCCGATGTAATTTTTAACACTGTTCACGGTACACCGGGTGAAGATGGAATATTACAAGCCTATTGGGAATTGTTGTCTATTCCGCAAACTTCTCCCAATTTTTACCAAAGTGCGCTCAGTTTTAATAAACGAGATTGTTTATCTGTGTTGAAAGGCTTCGGAATAAAATGCGCTAATTCGTATTATGTTAACAAAGGAGTTACCTATAAGGTAGACGAAATCATTAAAAAAGTAGGGCTTCCATGCTTCGTGAAACCAAACAGAGCAGGTTCTAGTTATGGAATAAGTAAAGTAAGCAAACTCGAAGATTTTCAAAAAGCGTTAGAAACCGCGTTTACAGAAGATGATGAAGTTTTAATTGAAACAGCCCTAGTTGGCACCGAAGTTTCGGTTGGCGTTTATAAACTGAATAATGAAATCCACGTTTTGATGCCTACTGAAATAGTTTCAGAAAATGATTTTTTCGACTACGAAGCAAAATATTTAGGTAAATCACAAGAAATAACGCCCGCTAGAATTTCCGAAGAAGAAACAAAAAGTGTTCAGGAAGAAGCAAAAAAGGTCTATGCTATCTTAGGAATGAGCGGCGTAACACGATCTGAATTTATCATCCAAAACGGCGAACCGTATTTAATTGAAACCAATACAACCCCCGGACTAAGCAAAGAAAGCATTATCCCCAAACAAGTACGCCAAGCAGGAATGACCTTAACCGAATTCTTCGGAAACTTAATTGAAGAGGCTGCTGGTAGTTGGTAGTTGGTAGTTGGTAGTTGGTAGTTGGTAGTTGGTAGTTGGTAGCAAAAATAAGTTTTGTACCTTAGATGCTGGGCTTTCGTGGTAAGTGAAAAATAATGCTTAATAGGTTTCCCGTCAAAGTATTTTCAGCATAGGAAAAATTAACGATTAACAAAATTTAGAAAATTGACTGCAGATAAAAAAACAAAACGCGCCGTATTCCCCGGGTCTTTCGACCCTATCACTTTGGGGCATGTAGATATCATTGAAAGGGCTCTCCTCCTTTTTGATGAAATTATTATTGCAATTGGCGTAAATGCCGAAAAGAATTACATGTGGACACTTGAAGAGCGCATCTCTAAGATTGAAACCGCTTTTAAAGGAAACTCAAAAATAAAGGTATCTTTTTATAAAGGGCTTACAGCAGATTTTTGTAAAGCTGAGAAAGCACAATATATCCTCCGGGGACTTCGCAATACGGTAGACTTCACCTACGAGCAAACTATTGCCCAAGCAAATGAAAAGGTAAACGGTGTAGACAGCGTCTTTTTAATTTGCAGTCCGGAGTATTCGCACATTTCTTCTTCTATTGTGCGGGATATTGCTAGGAATGATGGAGACTTTTCAAGTCTTATACCATAATACAAGTTTCAAAATCTTAACATATACCCATAAAAAAACTCTTCCAAAGTTGGAAGAGTTTTAAAATTTTAAGCAATTTAAACTTATAGCGCTGCTACGTGCTTTGCTAGTTTAGACTTAACATTAGCCGCTTTATTATCGTGGATAATGTTTTTCTTAGCTAATTTGTCTATCATAGAAATAACAGCTGGAAAGAATTTTTCAGCCTCTTTCTTGTTTGTCATATCGCGTAACTTCTTTATAGCATTACGTGTCGTTTTGTGTTGGTAACGGTTACGTAAACGCTTTGTTTCGCTGCTTCTAATTCTCTTTAATGCTGACTTGTGATTCGCCATTTTTTTTGTTTAAATCTTAATTTGTAGTCCGTAGGGGAATCGAACCCCTGTTACCAGGATGAAAACCTGGCGTCCTAACCCCTAGACGAACGGACCATTCTTTTGAAATGCGGATGCAAAAATACAACTATTTTTTAATGTTCCAAATCCCATCCAATCTTTTTTTAAAAAATTTAATATGCCTTCGCAAAAAGGACTCTTCTATTTGAAGGTTTCCCTGTAACCATGCAGGTTCCCGATTCATTATCATTATCTATTGGAATACATCTAATAGTAGCTTTTGTTTCTTTTTTAACCTGTTCTTCAGTTTCAGAACTACCATCCCAGTGTGCAGAGATGAATCCACCTTTCTCTTCTAACACTTTTTTAAACTCATCATACGTCTCAACCTTGGTTGTATGTTCGGCCCTGTAATTCAATGCTTTTGTGTAGAGATTCTCTTGTATTTCGGTCATTAAACCTTCCACTACTCCTACTACATCATCTCGATTTACAAATTGTTTTTGTAGTGTATCCCTTCTCGCTAGCTCTACTGTTCCTTTTTCTAAATCTTTTGGACCAATGGCAATACGTACAGGCACACCCTGCAACTCGTATTGGTTAAATTTCCAGCCTGGCTTCTGGGTATCGCGGTCATCATATTTAACTCGAATGCCTTTTGCCCGTAATTGTTGCTGTAAGTCTTTTGCTACTTCGCTAATGGCTTCAAGCTGCCCATCGTTTCTATAAATAGGAACAATTACCACTTGTTCTGGAGCGAGTTTTGGAGGTAGCACTAATCCGTTATCATCACTATGCGTCATAATTAAGGCCCCCATCAAACGTGTAGAAACCCCCCAAGAAGTTGCCCAAACATATTCTTGTTTCCCTTCTTTTGTAGCATATTTTACATCAAAAGCTTTTGCAAAATTCTGTCCTAAAAAGTGCGAAGTTCCAGCTTGCAACGCTTTACCATCTTGCATTAAGGCTTCAATACAATAGGTTTCTAAGGCTCCTGCAAATCGTTCGCTTTCGGTTTTTAAACCTTTTACAACTGGCATTGCCATATAATTTTCAGCAAAATCTGCATACACATGCATCATTTGTTCGGCTTCGGCAACAGCCTCTTTTTCGGTCGCATGAGCGGTGTGGCCTTCTTGCCATAAAAATTCCGCAGTACGCAAAAAGAGTCTTGTTCTCATTTCCCAACGCACTACATTTGCCCATTGGTTAATTAATAATGGCAGGTCACGGTAACTCTGTACCCATTTGCGGTACGTATCCCATATGATAGTTTCGGAAGTAGGACGCACAATAAGTTCTTCTTCCAACTTAGCGTCTGGATCAACTACAATTCCGTTTCCATTTTCATCATTTTTAAGCCTGTAATGTGTCACTACAGCACATTCTTTTGCAAAACCATCTACATGACTTGCCTCTTTGCTGAAATATGATTTAGGAATAAAAAGCGGGAAATACGCATTTTGATGCCCCGTTTCTTTAAACATACGGTCCAATTCAGCTTGCATTTTCTCCCAAATGGCAAATCCGTATGGCTTTATCACCATACAACCTCTAACACCACTGTTTTCAGCCATATCGGCCTGAACGACCAGTTCGTTGTACCATTTACTGTAATCCTCTCCTCTAGTTGTTAAATTCTTCGCCATAGCCTGTAGTTTGGCACAAATGTTGTGTCTTTGTTAATTGATTAGTTTAATCGGGCAAAACTAGTTATTTTTACGTAGCCCAACAATAAAAAAATACCTCAGTTATGAAAACTACATACACCTCCTCCAAAAGCCTTTTCTCTATTTTAATATTGGGAATCCTCTCACTTACGCTAATTTCGTGTGGTTCTTCTCAATATGCTGCAGAAGATGGGATTTATAGTAACGGCTCAAACAATGAAGGTGTTGCCCAGGCTGAGAACAATAATAGCAATTACTACAAACAATATTTTAAAACTAAAAACGCTGAATACGAAAGCCTTCCAGAAGAAGATTTAATCTTTACAGATATAGACTCTTATGTATCTGAAGAATATGTTGATGAAGATGGTTACATAATTACCCGCGAGCAGGATTATGATGATGGATACGGAGCTTGGGGCTCTAATGGCTCTAATGTTACAGTAAATATTTATGAAACTGGTTTTAATAACTTTGGCTGGGGCGGAGGCTATTATGGCTATGGCTGGGGTGGCTTTTATCGTCCTTGGTACGGTAGTTATGGCTATGGCTGGGGAAGCCCCTGGGGTTATGGCTGGAATTCTCCTTACTGGTATGGCGGATACTATGGAGGTTATTATAGTGGATGGGGAGGCTATTATGGCGGATATAATTATCCTTACCACGGAGGCTACTATGGAGGGAATTATGGATACGGAGGTTATGGGAACGGCATAGCTTATAACAGAGGCAGAAGAAATACAGGCGACTATCGCACAAGTGGCAGCAGAACAAACAATACTAGAGGAAGTAATTCTTATTCTCGATCTGAAAATGCCAGAAGAGGATATAGTAACGATGCCAGAAACTCTGTGCGTCGTTATAACAATAGTAGGAATGTAAACGCTACTAGCACCAACCGGACGAGTAGAAATGTATACTCTAGAAATAACAGTTCTATTAGAAACAATTCAAATTCTAGAAATAATTCATACAATAGAGCATCGTCGCCCAATAGATCACGCGTAAACACTAGATCATCTAGTTCTTCTCGTTCTTCTGGATCGGTTAGACGTTCTTCTGGAAGCTCCAGATCCTCCGGGTCTGTTAGAAGTTCTGGAGGGTCGTCCAGATCATCTGGAAGTAGAGGTGGCGGATCACGAAGAGGTGGCGGAAGAGGCTAATTTTCAATAAAATTTCACGAAACTATATTCATATGAAAAGAATTTCAATCCTTGTCATAGCCCTGTTAACCATGGCTATTGGGAACTCTCAAACCGTTACAGATGGGCTACGTTATGCAACAGAAAACACAAGTGGAACGGCTAGATTTAATGCTTTAAGCGGAGCATTTGGTGCATTGGGAGGTGACCTATCCGCCATCTCGACAAACCCTGCTGGCAGTGCTGTATTCTTGAAGAATAGTGCATCGGTTTCCCTTTCGTCTAACAATATTCAAAACGAAACCAATTACTTCAACACCATAACAGATAGCGAAGATTATGATGTTAACCTTAACCAGGCAGGGATTGTTTTTGTTTTAGACATTGGAAAAGGTGAATCTTTATGGCGAAAAATCACATTAGGTTTTAACTACAACAACACTCAAAATTTTGATAACGATTTGTTCTTTCAAGGTAACGGAACTACTTCAGTAGCAAATTTCTTCACTGAACAAGCCCAAGGTATTCCTTTAAACTTATTACAATTACAAAATGGTGAATCTATTTCAAGCTTGTATAACTTTTTAGGTGAAACTGAAGGGGTCGCAGCGCAAAATGCATTTTTAGGATATCAAGCATTCATTTTCGACCCATTGTCCGACGATCCTTCCAATACGCAGTATGTTAGCAATATAGCGAATGGTACTTTTAATCAAGAATATAGTGTTCTAACTCGCGGCTATACTGGCAAATACACATTCAACATCGCCACGCAATATGGAGATAATTTTTTCTTCGGAATGAATCTGAATTCACATGCTATAGATTATCAAAGAAGCACTTTTTTATACGAAACCAATAACAATATTGGAAGCTCTGTAAACAAAATCGGTTTTGAAAACAATCTTTCGGTTTTAGGAGCTGGATTTTCAGCACAACTGGGAGCGATTGCTAAATTTGAAAATTTTAGAGTAGGTCTTACCTATGACACTCCTACCTGGTATGAAATTTCTGAAGAAACTTCGCAGTATATTGAGACACAAAGATCTCAAAACAATCAAACACTTACTGAAATAATCGACCCTAATGTATTGAATGTTTTTGAGAATTATAATTTACAAACTCCTGGAAAAATCACAGCGAGTACAGCCTATATCTTTGGAGAAAAAGGTCTGCTCAGTATTGATTACTCTTATAAAGATTATTCCAACATTGAATTTCGGCCAGAAAACGATGCCTTTTTTGCATTTCAAAACACAGCAATTGGCAATGAATTAACAGGGGCTTCAACGCTACGTTTAGGGGGTGAATATAGAATTAACCAATTAAGCTTAAGAGGTGGTTACAAATACGAGCAAAGCCCTTACGAAAATGATACTACAGTAGGAGATCTCAATGGGTTTTCACTAGGAGTAGGTTACAATTTCGGTAAATTTAACGCCGATCTTTCATATGCAAGAGCTGAGCAAGATCGTAGCGAACAACTCTACAACACTGGCCTTACTGACGCAGGAACTGTCACAAATGTAGCAAACAATATAGTATTTACATTTGGCTTGACGCTATAAAATGCCCTCAAGTTTATTTACTTTTATACTCGTACTTTCATTAAGAAAGTGAGTTATTTTAAAACAGAATTAAAATAAAGAGCCTTTCCGATTTGGAAAGGCTCTTTATCTTTTAGGCAACATTGTTTTTATCGTTTCAGGGTAAAATGCCCTCTAAATTCTTTTTGTGATTCGTCTTCTTTGTATTCTACTCGGAACCAGTAATCGCTTGATGGTAATGGGTTTCCATTATAGGTACCATCCCATCCATCTCCAAGGGGACTAATTTGCTTAAGCAGTTTCCCGTGGCGATCAAATATATAAATTTTTGCCGTAGGGTC
>Ga0209344_10000936_pt1 | contig 43380 bp, 39 predicted proteins | sample Cruoilmetagenom6_FD_187293 | JGI IMG/M metagenome (GOLD analysis project Ga0209344, IMG submission 187293) | Oil polluted marine microbial communities from Coal Oil Point, Santa Barbara, California, USA - Santa Barbara Oil Seep Sample 6 (SPAdes)... | ecosystem: Environmental > Aquatic > Marine... | reverse complement strand
GGGAGGAAAACTGGGGGTAAGCGAAAAAGGTGAGGGTAAGGGAAAAAGGTGAGGGTAAGGGAAAAAGGTGAGGGTAAGGGAAAGGTTGAGGGTTTAGCGAAAAAGTCGAGGATAAGAGAAAAAACTGAAGAGTGTGGCGAAAATGGGTCTGTGTGGTTTGCGGCTTGACCTCGGAGGCGCGTGTCAAGGCTGGGAAGATTGGTTTCGACGGTGGCATGGTGGCATGATGTCAGGTCTGCGTGTCGGGTCTCGATGTCAGTAGGTCAGAAGTAACCTGTCTGATACGATCTCGTCTTCTAGTGACTTGTCGCTCTTTTGAAACCGGCGCAGCATTGACGGCCCACAATTTACGAATGCCTCCTTTTCAAAAAGGCCTTCGGATATCGGGAGGTCGCACGAGACGTTCCCGGATTTGTTCGTGCCATCTATGCTCCGTGCGATACGAACGTTTCGGTCTTTTGCTCTGGCAATTGCAGTAAAAAGGCGTGTGAGATTGAAGTTTTGCGCACCGTAGAGGATTGTTTGAGAGTGGAGATACGGGGGGTCGCAGTAGACGAGGTCGTCTTGGTTGGTCATGTCGATCACTTCTTCGAAGTTGCCCTCGAGGAATGTGGTCCCTGTTGTTCTTCGTTTCCACTCGCGTACTCTGTCGGCAAAGGAGGCGGGGCTGATCGGTTGGTGCACACCACAGGGCGTTGACATATGGCCGTCGCGTTTGCGGAATCTCACGATACCGCCGTAGCAGGAACGACATAAAAACAAGAGATCTGCCCCATTAGGGTAAGCATTATGGGGGCTTCGTAGACTTGTGTCTTTTTTCCCGACCTCATTCGTTTGTCTCGGGTTTGATACCAGGAAATCAGGGAATCAGGCGCGTCTTGCAGTGTGGACCAGATTTCCATTAACGGCCCAAAAACGTCTGATGCTATCGCTTGTTTTGCTGCGAGAGTTGAGAGAACGGTGCCGCTCCCAAGGAATGGTTCATAGTTTGCCGGGAATTATGACGTGATTTCATGGGCGAAGCGTTGTTTATTGCCTATCCATTTGAGGAGCTGAGTCTTGAAGGGCGTGACGTGCAGATAGTTGGTGTCGTGACGGAGAGAAAGCTGCATCAGGGTTATCCATTCTAGATTCATGTGACCTGATGGCGATTCGTATGGTTTTGCCGTGTGTTTATGGGGTTAGTTTTGGGGAAGCAGCATGTGTGTGCGTGACGTGCTATTTTTTTGGGTTTGCGTGTTGTTGGGGAGACTCTTGTGCTTGGCGGCGTGTCCAGGCTTTGAGGACGATCCGCATGCCAACCAATGACAATAAGAGCAGGCCGCACAGCAGGATTGTTCGGTCCAAAGTGGATCTCCAGCGTACGTATCCGTCCGCTTCCATAATCCAGCTTCCCGCAGGAAGTCCTGTGACGCCGAAGCCTGTATTTTCGCTGTTTTTGCGTGCTTTCCCAGAAGCCCGGACTCCGCCAAACCCAAGCACATATGCCGCGGGTACGATGACAGAATCGCGTAATTTGATGGGATCAGAATAGACGGCGCGGGCGGAGACCGCTTCGTTTGCGGAGTTCGAAATGGAACGTCCGGCCTTCTCAAGAGAAGGTCGGATAATGGATGCTTGAGGAGAAGTCGTCTGTGCCATATGGGTCAGCGTAGGCGCGCGAAGTCATGAGGTAGAAGAAGGATTGTCGCGCGGAGGGCGAAGCAGGAGCAGACGAGAAAAAATCTCCTATTTTTGTGTACTTTGCAGAAGAGGGCGGAGAAGGTGCCGGCTATACGCGCCGTAGCCATATGCCTGATGATCGTTCTGTGTAAAAAGCTGGGAAACTGCCGGCAAGCTCTGCGGAACGAGTCTGGAGCGCAAAGTCGGTAAAGAGATCTATGACGAATGATTGGTTGTACTGGAGAAAGGCCCGCAATAGATACGCTTCATTCCAGCATATGCCGTCTGTGATCCATGTCTCGGGATATTCGAATGGGTAGAAGATCCCGTGAAGGTAGACGCGAGTGCCGGGAGCGAGGAGAGGAAGTACCTCGAAGAGCAGGCAGTTCACGTCGCTTCCGGTTTTTGCGGCGTGTGAAGAAGAGACGAAAAGCACGTCTCCGGCTTCCAGCTCTGTAAAGAGTGAGGGGTCTGCGTCTTGCAGTCTTGTGGTGTGTAGCGTGAGTTCCTTGCTGTTTGCCTGTGTTTCGAGCGCCGTGTGCACTTCTTCTTTTGCACGTGCATCCAACAAGGTGAGCGCTATTTCGCCGTTCGCGTCACGCTGATTCAGGTCAAGCAAAAGGGTGGTCGCCCAATTTGCGCCGATCTGAAGAATCTTTTTTGGCGTCTCTGCTGCGAGGAATGCGTAAGTGAGTGCCCCATCTGCCCAGTAGTACGACGGATTATCGTAACGGTAGCGGAGGTCGAAAGGCTGATCGACTGCGCCCTTCGTGATGTCGATTGACGCGAGCGAGTAGGGCAGGCTGTCATGCTGGGCCAGAAGTTTTTCGAGGAACTCGCGTTGAATGTCTGCTCGGAGATCGATTCCCGGAAGAGTCGCAGGAGCTGGTCCGAAGATGCGTGCTCGATCCTGCGTGACTTCCTCAAGGTCGGGAGCCGGGACACCTTCGCTATTGACCGGAAAAACCAGTGAGGGTTGTTTGATGAGGCCGAGGCGGTGCAACACTGCCGGATGCTCAAAGACAGGGCGGAAGGTCTTTGACGTGATGATATCGATGAGTTCTTCTTGGTTTTGTGTTTTCTCCCGCCACACTTGCGCACTTGCCTGTAAAAAGCGTTCCAAGGCTTCTTCGTCTTCGGGGTACGCGAAGGTCAGCATGTCCCATATCTCGGCAGCCTCATCGATCTGCCCGGAAATCTCATATATTTCTGCCAAATTACGGCAGGCATCGAGATCGATTTCTTCGCGATCCACGGCTTCACGGAGGGTTGTCACGGCGTGTGGAATGTTACCGCGATGCGCATAGAAAACTCCGAGATCGTTCAGAATCTGAGAGTTGGCGATCGGGCGTTCTTCTGACTGTTCAAATGATGTGATGCGATCGTCAAGTTCCTGGAGCAATGCAATACAGTCCAGGATGAGTTCGTTGGCAGTGAAGGAGAACTCGATCAGGGGAGTGGTCACTCGACGGTGAAGTTCTTGGGTTAATTGCCAATTACTCATTGTGTTATAGGCCTTACTGCGCGGATCTTGAAGGCAGAGGCGGCGATAGGCGGCTTTGTAATAAGCAACGGGCGACGCCTTGCACCGATGTCGTCTTTTGGCGGGCAGGTCTTTAGCCTCTATCGCGCAGGGAGATGAGCCAGAGGAGCCTGACGCAAGGGAACTATGGCCTCTTAGGTTTTTTGATGCAGGCAGGCTGGTCTTTTTTGCGTCTCTCCTTGCCTGCCTGCATTTTTTCCTTTTTCTGGAGTTCTCTGCGTGTGTGACCGTGCAAGTTGCATGATCTCTTGAGAGACAAAGCCCCGAGTGTGCCTTGCGGCAGAGCGGGATGTGCCTTACGAGAAAAAAAGAAGCAAAGAAACAGGGAAGAGCCCAGCCCGGAAATCTGGCGGGGAGAAGGATCCGAGACACCAGAATTTCAGAAATCCCAACAGACAAGACCCGACAGGCAAGAAAGGAAAGAGTAAAAGGAGAAAATGTCCAGACTCGAAAGAGCTAGGCGCTTCAGATCGGCTCGCGTAGACTCCTGCTTCATGGTCTTCTCTGTGCCTGCAACGGTGTCGTGTCGTGATGCGCACACGTCAGTGTCGCATTGTGCTGACGCCGGTATCAGCGTCGTGTCGTGATGTGCGTGTGTGATGCACCCTGCACGCACAGAAAAGAAGCCTGTGGGCCCGGCAGAAACCGCTTTCTTGCTGCTCCGCTCAAACCTTTGTTGGAGAGGGTCCTTTTTCTGTTCGTTGATTCTTCAGGAGAACGCACTGTCGTGCTGTTTATGCAGGATGCGCTCGTCGCGCTGACTCGGTACTGGAATAATCTTGGCTGTATTCTCGTGCAGCCAATGAACACCGAAGTCGGGGCCGGCACTTTGAACTCCGCTACTTTTTTGCGTGTGCTCGGGCCGGAACCCTGGCGGGCGGCATATGTGGAGCCGAGCGTGCGCCCCGACGATGCCCGTTATGGGGAAAACCCGAACCGCGTCCAGACCCACACCCAGTTTCAAGTGATCCTCAAGCCAGAGCCAGGTAACCCGCAAGACCTCTACCTTGGCAGTCTTGAGGCCCTTGGCATTGACCTCACCGCCCATGACATCAGGTTTGTCGAGGACAACTGGGCATCTCCTGCTCTTGGCGCCTGGGGTTTGGGTTGGGAAGTCTGGCTCAACGGTCTTGAGATTACGCAGTTCACTTATTTTCAGCAGGCAGGAGGGATTGCCCTCGATCCTGTCTCGGTTGAGATTACCTACGGTATGGAGCGCATCTTGATGGCGCTTCAGGGAGTGTCGCACTTTAAAGACATCGCGTACGCTCCGGGAATCTCTTATGGTGAGGCCTTCGGTCAAGCCGAGTATGAGATGAGCTGTTACTACCTTGATGAGGCTGATATCCCAGGGAATCAGCGCCTCTTCGAGTTCCATGCGCAAGAGGCACAGCGCATGGTCGATCGTCGACTTTCTGTTCCGGCCCATGTGCATGTGCTGAAATGTTCACACATCTTCAATGTGCTTGATGCTCGGGGCACGGTAAGCACTACAGAACGCGCTCGTTCATTTGCTTTGATGCGCGCGCTTGCGCATGAAGCAGCTGTCCTTTGGGTGGAACGTCGCGGCGAACTCGGGCATCCTCTGGGCACTGTGCCAGAAACTGCACCAGCTGCTCTGCCAGGCACCCCGACAGGTTCCCCGGCAGCCACTCCAACAGAGCAGGAGGCCGCTGGGGGTGTGCCTTCTGCTGCTCTGACAGGCCCTGCTTCTCTTGCCTTTGAGATCGGTGTCGAAGAGCTGCCACCTGGTGAGGTCTCCCGTACTGCGGCTGCTCTGCGTGCAGGGCTCAAGGAGAAACTTGCCCAGACCCGTCTTGCGCATGGTCCCATCAGCGTCTGGGCGACGCCGCGGCGTGTGATTGCCCTTGTGGAGGACGTGGCAGCTCGAGAAGAGGACACCGATCTGATTGTGCGTGGTCCCCGTGTGCGTGCTGCCTATGACGCGCAAGGGGTTCCAACCCAGGCCGCGCAGGGGTTTGCCCGTTCTCAAAAAGTTGCGGTGGAAGAGCTTGTGCGTTTCGACGCAGACGCGGGCCCGAAAAATGATGGCCATGTTGGCGTCGTGCGTCATGTCGAAGGCCGGTCGGCGTTTGAAGTGCTGGCAGAGATTCTACCTTTGCTGGTGACAGGCTTGCGGGCTGAGAAGAACATGCGCTGGGCTGCGCCAGGACTCTCTTTTTCCCGCCCTGTGCGCTGGTTACTTGCCCTCTTGGGCGATGTTGTCGTGCCCTTTACCGTTTCTTCTCTTGTGAGTGGGCGCTGTACTAACGTGCACCGTAGCGCACCCACCGCAGTTCTCACGGTCCCCTGCGCGGACAAGCTGCTTGAGCTGTTGCGGGCCCACGACATTATTCCCGGGATGGATGAGCGCCGTCGCTTGATTCTCTCAGAGGCACAGCGGCTTGCAGCGCAGGCCGGAGGAGTGCTTGAGGCAGAGAGCGAAACCTCCTTGCTGGACGAAGTGGCAAACCTGGTTGAGCAGCCAACCCCGATCCTTGGGCGCTTTGATGTGTGTTATCTTGATTTACCGGACCCAGTACTCATCACTGTGATGCGCAAACACCAACGCTATTTGCCGGTGCGCAATAGTGACGGAGGCCTGCTTGCCTTTTTTGTGGCGGTTGCAAACGGGAAGTGTGATGAAGAGAAAGTGCGAGCAGGGAACGAAGCAGTATTGCGTGCCCGTTACGAAGACGCTGCTTTCTTTTGGCGAGCCGACCGCAAGACTCCTTTGGAAAAAATGAAGGCAGACCTGCCTTCTCTCATGTTTGAGGAACGCCTTGGCTCAATGGCTGACCGTGCCGGGCGTCTCGCCGCTTTGGCAGAAGATTTTTCTCTACAAATTGATCTGGCTCCGGCAGAAAAGGCAGTGTTGGCACGCGCCGGCGCGCTTGCCAAATTCGATTTGGCCTCACAAATGGTGGTGGAACTCTCGAGCTTGGCGGGCGTGATGGCCCGCGAATATGCACTTGGTGCCGGTGAATCCCCTCGTGTGGCGCAGGCCCTTTTTGAAATGGAACTGCCCCGGCAAGCAGGAGACGCACTGCCCGAAAGTCTTCCGGGTGCGCTGCTTGCGCTTGCCGACCGTTTCGATTTGATTGCGGGACTATTCGCCGTAGAAGCTGTGCCCACAGGGAGTTCTGATCCCTTTGGGTTGCGCCGTGCAGCTTTGGGCGTGGTCAGTATTTTGCGAGCTTTCCCGGAGCTTTCTGCTTTGCGTCTTGAGATGTGTCTTGCTGCCGCGGCCGCGCTCCAACCCGTTTCCTTGGCTTCTGCCCAAGCTGAAATCGCGTGCGAGTTCATTGTGCGGCGGTATGAGCAGCAGCTTCTCGATGCTGGTCACAACCATAAACTTGTGCGTTCTGTCTTGGGGATGGCGACAATGCCAGGTTGCGCGGACGCTGCCTTGCAAGAACTTGAAAAGCGCCAGGAGGATCCGGATTTTCTTGCGCTCTCCCAAGCAGTGCAGCGTATTCGGCGTCTCGTCCCAGCGGATACGTCTCCGGTGTATGATCCCAGCCTTTTCGTGGAACAGGCTGAACGAGACCTTGACCAGACTCTTATCCAGGTGCGCGCTGCGCTTTCGGGCACGGTTTCTTCTCTGGACGAGCCCCTGCGTCTGTCGGTTTTTGTCGAGGTGGCACAGGCGCTGATTGTGCCGATTGAAAAATATTTTGTTGACGTGCTTGTCATGGCGGATGACCCGGCAGTGCGCCGGAACCGTCTTCGTCATCTTGGGAGTATCCGTTGTCTGGCTGACCCTGTGCTCGACTGGGATGCCCTTTCTTGAGCACTGGCGCACCCTGAGCAGTGTGGCCCCCTGCCTAGTGCAAGTGCTCTGCTGTGCTGCGGGAAAGCTCTCTCGTGCTCTGGCCCGTGGTTCTCGTGCTCTCCGGCTCTGGTGGGGGCCCGGCTTTCCCTGAGGGAAGCGTCGAAAGAAGCATTGTGTCGTGCAGGATGGCCGAAGGAGAAACCCGGACCCAGGGCCAGGAGATGGGGTGCAGGGTGCGGGGGCATTATTGCACGAGTAAGAGACTGTTGACTGTGTTTCCTCCAGGTGTGGGGGCTTCGTAATAGAGACGCCACCGGTTTTTCGCGAGTTGCATGACCGAAGGTGCAAGTCCGCATACCCCGAGCGGTTCTTCTTCTTCCCAGCGGTCCCTATCGGTAGATACTGCAGTCCAAAGCTGAAGGCAACTTGCGCTTGCGCGAGCAAAGTACATGCGGAGTTTGCGGCCGGATTCCCGTAAAACAAAAGGGGTTGTTGCGGCGCGAGGCAAAGAACGCGCGCGAAAATTGGATTCGGGAGTCCAGCTTTGCCCATCACTGGAAAAGGCGCTGAATACCCGCAAAGGTATGTCATGTTTATCTGGTTCGGGTGGGTTGAGGCTGTAATACATGCGGAATCCCCTGCCGAGTGGGATTGCAAGAGCGCCTGATAAATCGCTGCTTCCGTGGATTGTCTTTGGAATAAGGACGCGTTGTGTTATTTCCCATACGAGTCCGTCGGCGCTGGTAGCGAGCTGTATTCCTTTGTCTGTAGCCCCGTACAGTCGCCAGGCGCCGGCACTGTCCCTATGGGCTTTTGCAGAGCGGAAGGCATCGAGTCCCGTGACCTGTTCGGGGATGAATGATCCTGTTGTGGTTGCTATGGCGCTTTGTACTCCGCTCTCTTGTGTTGTCAGATATATGCGTATGCGACCGTCTGGAAGGCGTATGGCGGAGGGAGCATGGAGCGCGGTGACGTCATTGCCGAAAAGAGCGGGAGCAATGCGAATTCCTTCTTTTTGCCATTGGCTGTGGGGAGACGCGGGGAATGGCAGGTGCGGAAGGGATTCAGGTGGAACAGCGGGGACCTCCGTTGTTGTGGGGGTATTGCTTGTTTGATGATATTTTCCCCCTGTTTTTTGTTGTTTTGTGGTGGGCGGAGGTGTGGTGAGGGATGGGGAAGAAATGATCTCGGCAGGAAGATTTCCGGACGCGGTGGGAGCATGTCCATGTACGCCGCAGGAGGCGAACAATCCGAGGGAAAGCAGGGAGAACGAGAAAATTTTCACAGCGAACGCCTCTCGGAGAGAGGTGCCAGGCGGAGGGGTACGGAGAAGGAAAGAGGTCTTCGCTCGGCGCAGACAGGGACCAACTCTGCACGCACATGGGGCCGGAGGATACCGGGGAGTTGTGGAGACAGATTGTGGAGAAAAGGCGTGGAAGAAGCGCGTTGTGGGACGTGGACCCGCATGACTGTCAGTAGTTTGAGAATGCAGCCTACTGTATCCCGTGCAAAAAAAGGGGGAGGCCGGCGCGTCTTCTCCCTTCCGATGCCTTCCGACCGGCTTTGCGCGCGCAAAGTATGAGGATCAGAGATTCTGCACCGACTTCTGACTTTTTTCAGGAAGGCTGTTCTTTCGGTGTGCGAAGTCAGGACGGCCAGAGTTTTTTATGGTGTGGGTCCTAATTTTGCACTGGTCTTTTCTGGCTGGACTGGTTGGGGTGTGCTGGGGTGGAGTGTGCGAGGTCAAGAAGAGAGGAACTCCTCAATGATGTCGGCTACGATTTTGGGTTTTTCCATCGGGGCGAAATGCGTCATATTGTCGAGGGTGCGGAACTCGTGTACGGGGATGCGCTCACTGATATTGCGCCAGTGTTCAAGCGGCAGGGGAGACGCGGTTGCTGCCGCGATCACCAAAGAAGGCGCCTGCACGTCGGGTAGCGCGTCCCACCCGCGATGGCGGGCTGACTCGTCGTAGACGAGAGCTTCGAGATGACCGGGACACTTGAGTCGCTGTTTGCCGTCGGGCATTCTCTCGCTTCCCCAATCAAGGTAGTCCGCGAGAACTTGTGTATCCCATGTTTGCATCGGAAGTTTGCTGCTGTAGCGCTGCGCCATTTCTTCTTTGGAGGCAAATTCCATGCGGCGCCGGCGGGCTCCTTGTGCCAGGTAATTGTTATTGGGATCCCGGTCGAGTAGCCCTGACTCGACAATCTCGGGAGGCATGATGATTGGCTCGATCAGCACAAGACGCTTGAAAAGCTCAGGACGGCGAGATGCGGCAAGGACGAGTGTGGCCCCACCAGAAGAATGGCCCACTGCGTCGACGGGGCCCATTTCTTTTTTCTCGATCAGTTCTTCAAGCACCGCTAGACAGTCGTCTGCGAAATGTTCCCACTCGTACAGGAGAGGATCTTCCGGTTTTGACGTGTCCCCACAGCCACGCTGGTCGTACGCGAAACTGTGGCGTGTCGTTGCAAGGTGCATGGCTATTTGTGACCAGATGCCCGCGCAGAATCCAGTCGCGTGCACGAACAGCAGGGGTTTTTCTTCACTTTTCCATTCGAGTACCGCGATCTCAAGAGGACCGGAATGGATAGTGTGCTGCACGGGCGGAACGAGCATGGCAAAGTCCTTTTTATAGGCCTGGATCTTGTGGGCTTTCCAGAAAGCTGCGAGAAAATCCCGCAGTATTTCCTGCGACCGGGGAGATTGCGCACGCGGTCACGAACGCGAATATCCAGGGAAACCTGCAATTTTTGCGTTTGCTGTTTCCCGTGCACCGTAAAATCCTGACAAACTTCCCCTTCCCCCTGTCAAATGCGAGGGAGTTTTTTGGGGTCTGTGGCGTGCGAAAACTTTCTGGGTGAATTGAAGGGAAGCGAGGAAGGCATGGAGTATCCTAGTGAGTCGTTTACGGTGGAAGAGGCGGAACTTTTAAGCCCCTATGTGACAAATCTTGACCGGCCTGTTTTCGCGTTGCGGAACCTGCCAGAAGTCACAAAGGGTGCTCTTTTTGCGCGCTATTCTCGCTCTGCAAAGTCGCTGCGCAGGCTTTTACTGGATGAGTTTCTCGGGCGAGGACCGGACGGGCCGGAGCTGGCTTCCTGGCAGGCAGGCGAAAACGCGGGGGCAAAACGAGCCGGGGCACTTTATACACGGGTGCTGTCCGAGTATGGGGACGATTCTGTTGCGCAGCTTGGTTTTGCCCATGTGGCGTGCGAACAAGTCTCGAACGTGCTCACGAAAATCATGGAGCGTGGCCGCCTTGCCTCGTATCTTGAACAGTCGACTCGCTACATTGCCTACGACGATAAACCTGGAGGTCGCTGGCGTTACGCCCTCGATCCCGACCTTCTGGCATCCCCGCTGAAAGACCGCTGTCTTTCTTCACTTGACGCGTTGTTCTCCACTTACAGTGATACGCTTGCGGTAATGACCGCATTTTTCGCAGAGCAGTTTCCCCATTCTGCGGAGGATTCTCCGATTGCCTGGAAGCGTGCAATCCGGGCCAGGGCATGTGACGCTGTGCGCGGACTGCTCCCCGCCGCGACGGTTTCAAATGTGGGGATTGCAGCTTCCGGTCAGGCTTTTGAAAGCCTTTTGCTGCGCTTGCAAGCGCACCCTCTGGCCGAAGCCCGTTACTATGGCGCGCTCTTGCACGAGGAACTTGCCAAAGTGATTCCGGATTTTGTGCAGCGTGTCGGCAGACCGGATCGGGGGGGTGTGTGGAAAGACTACCTCTCCGGGACGCGAGCTGAACTCGGGCAGCTTTCTGTTCGTCTCGGCTTGACGCAGCCCACGACACTTGCGGCAGGTGTGACAAATGATCTGCAAGCCGGCGTTCACCCGGCTGGTGTGTCTGATAGTGCGTATTCCGGTAGGCGTGACATGCTTGACATGCGAGATACGGTGTCTGACGCTGCTCTGGTGCAGGCGCGATCCGACACGGATGTCACGCTGACCGATTGGGATTGGGCCGGAGAAATAAAAGTACTAGCTGCCTGCCTCTACCCGCATAGTGCACTGAGCGACACTGACCTTCTCCGCGCGGTGTCCCGGCTTCAGCAGGAAGATCGGTCTGCAATATTGCGTGCTGCTGTGGGCGAGCGTAGCAATCGCCGCCACAAACCAGGACGCGGTTTTGAGCGTACCGATTATCGTTTTGACATTCTCACGGATTATGGGGCTTTTCGTGATCTGCAACGACACAGAATGTTGCACATTGAGCAACAAGAGCTTGGCGCAGATCTTGGCTACGACGTGCCGGAGGCTGTGCGCGAGGCAGGCTGCGAAGAGGCTTTCCGCTCGTCTGTCGAACAGGCAGCCGACACTTGGGAAGCCGCGCGGACCAGCGGCTTTGCACGCCAAGCTGTGTACTGTCTCCCCTTGGCGTTTCGTATTCGTTTTGTGATGCAGATGAATGCCCGTGAAGCCTTTCATGTGATCGAGTTGCGCTCATCTCCCCAAGGGCACCCCGCCTATCGTCGCGTTGCTTGTGCCATGCACCGTTTGATCAGCGGAGTGCACCCCGCGATTGGCAGTGCCATGTCGTATGTGGACCATACTGGCGTGGGGCTTGGGCGCCTTGCTGCGGAACAGGGCGTGGTAGAACGTGCGCAGGCTCGTGCGGGAGAGGTTGAGTCGGGCGGTTTCTGAGCTTGTTTTGCCTCGAAGATGCCGCCGGCCTTTGCTGCTGTGCGGAGATTGGACAGGCGATCCTTGTTCCTTGTCCCTGTCCTTTGTTCTGGTTTTTACTGGGAGATAAGTGGGTTGCAGGGTCTCGGGCAGTATGGCAGAGGGCACGATAATGAAGAACGGGCAAGGAACTATTTCCTGAGTTACGGGTTTTGGTTTTGTCCTCAGCGCATGGAGCAGTCGCCCTATGGTTTGCCTTGAAGACATTCAAAAAGCGCGTAAGCGGCTTGCGGGAGTTCTGATTTCGACGCCGCTTCTTCACTCGCATGCTTTGTCGCGGCTTACCGGCAGAAAAGTTCTCCTGAAAATGGAGTGTTTCCAGCGGACAGGGTCTTTCAAAATACGTGGTGCGTACAACATGGTATCCCAGCTTCCCCCGAAGTCGCCGGTTGTGGCTGGGTCGGCAGGGAATCATGCACAAGGAGTGGCGCTCGCGGCAGCGGAAAGCGGTGCGCCCTGTGTTATTTATATGCCGGAGAACGCGTCTCTTCCCAAAATAGAGGCTGCCCAGTCCTATGGGGCTGACGTGCGTTTTGTGCCGGGCGGTGTGGATGACGCGATTGTGGCAGCAGAGAATAATGCCGCGGAAACTGGGGCAGTATATGTGCCCCCTTTTGATGATCCCATGATCATTGCCGGACAAGGCACATTGGGGCTTGAGCTTGTTGAAGAGGCCGTTGAGGCTGAGGTTGTTGTTGCTTCTGTGGGAGGGGGAGGGCTGCTTGCGGGGGTGGCGACCGCGGTGCGTTCGCTTCGTCCCGATGTCAAAGTTTTTGGTGTTGAGGCCACGGGGGCGCCTGCGATGCGGGCGTCGCTTGATATGGGCCATCCTGTGGTTGTGGATTCCGTGTCGACAATCGCGGATGGTATTGCCGTGGGGTCTTGCTCGCGTCTCACGTATGACCATGTGCAGAGATACGCAGATGACGTGCTTCTTGTGTCTGACGAGGAGATTGCCGAGGCTTCACTTCTTTTGTTGGAGCGGGCCAAAGCCGTGATTGAACCGGCAGGTGCCGCTGCGTTTGCTCCCGTACTCTTCGGCCGGATTCCTGGCACGGGTCCGGTGGTGTCGATTCTGTCTGGGGGAAATGTCGACCCGCTTTTACTGACCCGCCTTGTTGATTACGGTTTGTCTGTGGCAGGACGCTATTTGATTGTGGTGGTGCAACTGCCTGACCTCCCCGGTACTTTTGCCCGGCTTGCCGGCTTTCTCGCAGAATTGCGCGTGAATCTTGTGAATGTAGAACATTACCGTGCTGGTTTGCGGCTTCCGGTGAATACCGCGCAAGTTGTGCTGCATCTTGAAACTCGCGATAAGGAACACGCCGCCCAAGTGCTCGATGCCCTACGCGCCTCTGGATACGATGCTGTTTCTCAACTTGTCTGAGGTATGGCTGGTGCGGGTCTGGGAGGTTTCTGGGGTTGTGCTCTGTGGCGATCCTGCCTCGTGTGGGTGTGTGTGTGAAAACCCGCCTGTTTTGGCAAGAGTGGCAGGGTCGGTGGCAGGGTCTCGGTCTGCTTGCGGGCAGTTCCCCCAAGGCTTTTTGCCGGGAAATTCTGCTCGGGAAATTTCCCGGAGGATGTGCCCATAGGTCGCAGGCAGTGTGCAAGGACAGGCGGGGTGTGAGGTAGCATCGCCTGTGTATATGGTTGTGGGGAGACTGGGCCGCCACCGGAAAAGCCGCGCGAAAAGAGGAAGAACCCAATGACGCATGTGCATGCACTACCCTCGTACGGGACACTGATTCGGTCGGCATATGTCCGTTTTTCTGGGCGAGTTGCCTACGTGGATGGAGATCGCGAAATTACGTATCAACAAGCCTGGGGGCTTGTCGGAAAGATGCGCCGGCGTTTTTTTGAAGACGGGATTGTTCCCGGCGCGGGGGTGGGGTTTCTTTCGGGAAACTGCGCGGAGACTGCGCTGCTCTTCCACACGGTCCTGCTGCAAGGGTGTCGCTGGACCCCGTTACACCCGATGGGAGGAAAAGGCGACCACAGGTTTATCCTGGAAGACGCTGAAATTGAGACGCTGGTATATAACCCTGAGACGCATGCCGAACGTGCGCAAGAGCTTGCAGCAGAAGTGGGAAGTCTCGCGCGTGTGTATTCCCTTGGACCAGGACCCGTTGGTTCTGACCTGCTGGAACGGGCAGCATCTCTTTCTCCGGACTACTCTCGCCCAAAAGAAGCCCCGGATAACCTCGCCTATCTTGGCTACACCGGCGGGACAACAGGACGACCCAAGGGTGTGATGCTCTCACACTCTTCCCTTGTCACAAACGCCACCATGAGTCTCGCTGAATGGGATTTTTCGCCGGGAGTCAGATTTCTTGCAGTCATGCCTCTCTCCCATGCCGCTGGTCTCATGGTTTTGCCTGTCCTCCTGCGTGGCGGCACCGTGATTGTGGGCGAGAAATTTACTCCGGACACTTTCTTTGCAGCAGTGGAACAGCACCGGGTCACTGCCTCCTTCCTTGTTCCCACCGCAATCTATGGCCTTTTGCAGGCCACAGAGGCAGGTACGTCTTCTCAGCTGGAGACCATCCTCTATGGCGCGTCTCCCATGGCCCCCGATCGCCTCGAAGAAGCCCTCAGCGTTTTCGGCCCGGTTTTCCAGCAGATCTACGCGCAGACAGAAGCCCCCAATACCGTGACTGTCCTCCCGAAGTACGATCATGATCCTGGTCGTCCTGACCTCTTGCGTTCTTGCGGTCTTCCAGTGCTTGGCAACGAAGTCCGGATCCTGAACGAAGACGACAAAGAAGTCCCGCAAGGAGACACAGGAGAGCTGTGCGTGCGCGGCCCCTTGGTGATGGACGGCTACTGGAAGCGGGCCGAAGACACCGCAGCGGCATTGCGCCACGGATGGCTTCATACCGGCGATATGGCAAGGCAGGCCAAGAGCGGACATGTCACTCTTGTCGACCGGAAAAAAGACATGATCGTGACCGGCGGCTTTAACGTATACCCCACTGAAGTCGAACATGTGCTCATGGCACATCCCGCAGTCGCGCAGAGCGCGGTGTTTGGCGTGCCCGATCAGAAATGGGGCGAGGCAGTCACTGCTGCAGTGGTCCTGCGGCCAGGCAGGACAGTGTCCGAAGCGGAACTTTGTGCGCGTGTGCGAGAAGCAAAAGGTTCTGTGCAAGTGCCAAAGACGATTGAGTTTGTGACGGAGATTCCCCTCACTGCCGTGGGAAAACCCGACAAAAAGCAGCTGAGCGCTCCCTACTGGAAAGAACAAGATCGTTTCATAAACTGACGGTGCTTGCGCCTCCCGGCCTGGTTCCCATCAGGGTGTCTGGTTTGAATTGGTCGGGGTTCTGCGCTGATAGTGGGCTGTCAAGTGTTTGAAGACGGCGGTTCGCGAAGAAAATCACGAGACATCCTGCCGTTGCAGCAGCGGCGGCAATGGCAGGAGTGGCGGCATCTCAGAGGACTCCGGTCACCCGGAAGTCCTTTTCGAGCGTGTGCGCAGTCGCCACGATTCGGTGATGAGCTCGCTCGCTTCAGTCTCGTCGATGGCGTCGAGACGAACCGGAGCATGGCATGTGTGCGGTAGTGATCGGTAGTGATCGGTAGTGAGGAACTTGGCGGGTTCGGCGTGGACGAGCGCGTTTCGTTCTTCGACCGATTCGATCCAGACGACCAGGGCATCGGGATCTCGGCGAATCCAGCTGAATGATCCGGGGTTTGGTTCGCCAGGAGGGCTGTCCGCCGTAGGAAGCCTGTTCGAAGGCTCCGGGCAGGGCCATCGCCGGCCTCCTCGTGCCGTTCTTCCTTGGAGAAGGACAGTGGGAGAAAGAAAAACAGCAGGCAGGAGAGGGTAAAACGGCAGGGAGAATCGGGTTACTTCACACAAGTATACAGTTAATCTCCATCTTGTGAGGGGTCGACGCAGTCAGGGACCGCGTGCCGGGTCTTCACCATCGGGTGCATGTTTGCATGGCAGATCTTTCGGTGTGGATCTCGCGAATGGGGAGGGAAAGGTAAAGGCAGATGCGGATGTGTCGAAGGCTGCTCCGATGGGTGCGAACTTTGTGAATGCCCATCTTGAGCAGGCAAATTTTTCTCAATGAGATTTGTCATTGTTCAGGCGGTGCAGGGCTTTTGTTCGCGAAGGTTTTCCGGTTGTCCGGGTATGGCCGTGTCGTGCCTTGGTTGCGCTCGGTTTTAGTGGGCTTTGCGGGTAGCGCGGGCGGATCGGCGTTTGCCGGCGGCTTCTTGGGAGGTTGTTCCTTTTGTGAAGGTGAACGCGCAGGAGCAGTAGTCGTTTAAGACGCATTCGTCGCAGAGCGGGGAGCGTGCCTTACAGGTGCGTCGACCGAAGAGGATGAGTCGCATGCCAAAATCTCCGATCTCTCGTGCGGAGATCAGGTCATTCAGCTCATACTCTATTTTGACTGCGTCTTTTGTCTCTTGGGTGAGGAAACCGATTCTGTTTGAAAGACGGGTCACGTGGGTGTCGACGGCAATGCCGGGTTTGTTGAAGGCGACGTGGAGGAGCACGTTGGCGGTTTTGCGACCGACCCCAGGTAGCTGTACGAGCTCCTTCATTGTGTCAGGGACTTCGCCTTTGTGGAGTTCGGTAATGCGAGTTGCCGCGCCTTGCAGGGATTTTGCCTTGTTGCGATAGAACCCGGTTGATCGAATCAGCTCTTCGATTTCTTCGAGGGGCGCCATTGCGAAGTCTTCCGGGGTGGGGAGCCGCGCGAACAAGGCGGGAGTTACCTTATTCACACGTTCGTCGGTGCACTGGGCCGACAGTATTGTGGCGGCGAGTAGTTCCCACGGATTGAGAAAATTGAGCGCGCACTCGGCATCGGGAAATTCTTCGGCGAGACGAGCTGCTGTTTCTCGTACTCGTCCCTGTCGGCTGCGCGGTTGGGTTGGTCTGCGTTTCATCTGTGGAGGCAGGTTAGCGGTTGTAGGTGCCGAAGAAAAGAAAATGACCCTCAGACTAGGGAGAAAAATCTGGGGTTGTCATCCCTGGAGAAAACAGGAATATGGAAAAGATCTTCGACGGGCTTGAACGTTTTTTGTCAAGGACGCTCACATGGGGTATCGACCATGCGCCGATTCCCGCGAATCTCCGCGCGCGCATACAGGGCAAACATGACATTTTATCGGAGATGGTGAAGTTTGGCATGGCAGGGGGGGTGGCTACTCTGGTGTATCTCACCGTACTCACTACTCTGAAACTGGTCTTGGACCCAGGGGACGATGACTCTTTTGGTACTGCCACACTGAACGTGATCGCCAATATCCCCGCCATTCTTACCGCCTATCTGGTTTCTGCACATTTTGTTTTCAAAGAGGCGGTAGGGCGCCGTCGTCGTGTCGAACTTACTATGTTCTTTGTCGTGTCTTTTCTGGCGTTGGGCTTTCAGACGGCTGCTCTGTGGGTTGTGGAAAATATTTTGCGAGACGGGCGTGTGCTGAGTCTATTGCAGACGTATGTAGTGGTTTTTCTCGCCACGCTTGCGTCCTGGGGTGTGCGCTTTTTCATTGCCCGCCGCATGATTTTTCAGGCCCATCTTTCTTCTGAAGACGGTTTTGAAGACGGTCTTGTTATCGAGGGTCAGAGTGGCACTGGGACAACTGAGATGGTTGGGACGGCGAGAGAATAAAAAAGTGCTGTCCCCGGAGAAGCTTCTTTTGCTTTTTTTGCAAGTGGTCACAATGGGGCAGTTTTTGATTCTGAAGGAATACCGGCTTGCGTGCGATGAAGCACGCAAGCCGGGGAAGAAAGAAACCTCTGCAGGGAGGAGCAGGGCCTCGTCTCGAATTTTGCGTGCGCCAAAAGCCGAAGAACAACTATTGGAGGGGAGGGCCTGTGGGGTCCAGTGGGAGATTTCAGGCGGGAGACCCTCGACTTCCGACAGGAGGAGTGCGCAGAAGTCAGTAGGCGACGGCTTCGATTTTTTTTAGTTTTTCGCGGTCATGGTAAGATTTGATTTCTCGGATTGTGCCTGAACGTGAGCGCATGATGAGAGAGTTTGTTGTGGCACCGGAACCGCGGAAAACGACTCCGTTCAGCATTTCTCCGTGTGTGATACCAGTCGCGGAGAAAAACACGTCTTCTCCTGAGACCAGGTCATCTTTTGTGAGGATCTGCTGACAGTCGTGTCCCTGTTCTTTTGCTGCCTTGCGTTCTGCTTCGTTGCGGGGCCAGAAGCGGGCGAGGATCTGTCCGCCGAGGCAGTGTAGGGCGCACGCGGCAATGATCCCTTCGGCAGTCCCTCCAATGCCGATGAGGATGTCGCCGGTGAGATTTTCGTGTCCCGCCAAGATGGCACCAGAGATATCTCCATCCGGAATGAGCTTGACGCGGGCTCCGGCTTCGCGGATTTCGCCGATGAGTTCGGTGTGGCGATCACGGTCCAGCACTATTGCCACGAGGTCTGTGATTTCCAGGTCTTTCGCTTTTGCGACTTTCTGGAGGTTGTCCTCAATAGGCGCTTGGAGATCGATCACATCTGCGGCTGCTTTCCCCACCACCATTTTTTCCATATAGACGGAAGGTCTGGGATTGATCATGGTGTTGCGCTCTGACAAGGCCGCGACAGAAATCGCATTGTTGCGACCGAGTGTGAGCAGGGTCGTGCCATCGATCGGGTCGACTGCAATATCGGTTTTGGGGAGTAAGCCATTGCCGATCTTTTCCCCATGATAGAGACGATCGGTTTCGTGTTTGTCGCCCTCTCCAATGATGACAACTCCGTCCATGTCTACTGTTTGCATGACAGTGGACATGGCTTCAACAGCAGCAAGGTCCGCGGCTTTTTTGTTGCCCATACCCATCCAGTGGGCGGCAGCGATCGCAGCAGCTTCTGTGGCGCGACCTAGTTCGAGCGCAAGATTGCGATCTGGTGCTTTTGCCCTGGGTCTTCTATCTAGGGCCATACTGAGATTAGCTCCCTGTGGGGACCGTCAAGAATCACAGCGACATTAGTGGGGGGAGGGGCTATTTTCGAGTCTTTCTTTTTCTTTTCCAAACTCTTTTTCAAGGATGTCAGTGGACACTCCTCCTCTTTGCTCGCTTATCTGCGATACTTTGTGTCGGATGGGCTGATGTGAAGGGGTTTCCTCCTGCCTGCTGGTAGACTTTGCTTTTTCTCTTTGGAGGACACCATTACAACGGTCCCTTTGCCTCGTGCTAGAAGTACCGATCCTTTGAACCTGCTTGATCTCGATGATGACGCCTTACGTGTCCTTTGTGGTGGGCCGGCCTTTCGTGTCCGGCAAATAAAAGACTGGTTGTACGTGAAGTCGGTCTCTTCTGTGGCAGAAATGTCGAACTTACCTTTGGAGATGCGTGCTGTCTTGTCAAAGCATGAGGTAGGGCGTCTTCGAGAAGAACGACGAGAGGTGAGTGCCGACCACAAGACGGTGAAGTGGTTGTTTCGTTCGGAAGACGCTGAAATTGAAACAGTGCTCATGTGCTATCCCAAGCGCGCGACGGTCTGTGTTTCTGTGCAGGCAGGGTGTGCTCAAGGATGCCCTTTTTGTGCCACGGGCCAGAGTGGGTTTCAACGTCAGCTCAGTGCGGGGGAGATTGTTGAACAAGTGCTGCATGCCCAGCGCGAGTTGGGTGATTCTTCTCGCCGGCTTTTTGGTCCAGATCATGTGACAAATGTGGTTTTCATGGGGATGGGTGAGCCTCTTGCGAACTATAAGAATATGCTTTCTGCACTGCGGCGACTGCATGAGGACGTCGGTCTGTCTGCTCGCTCTCTTACCGTCTCGACGATTGGTATCCCTGATCGCATTCGAGCGTTGGCGCAGGATGCTCCTCCCGTGACGTTGGCGGTCTCTCTGCATGCCCCGGATAATCGCTTGCGTGACCTGCTTGTGCCACCGAACCGGCGCTGGCCTTTGCGAGAGGTGCTTGCGGCCGCGCGGGACTTTGCGGCAGCAAAGGGAAGGCGCGTGACTGCCGAATACACCTTGATTGAGGGTGTGAATGACAGTCCCGCACAGGCTTTGGCTTTGGCTGGTTTGGTAGGTCCTTTGGGGATGCATGTGAATTGCATCCCTCTCAATAGTACTCCTGATACTTCCTATCGTCCTTCCGGTCCTGAGACCGTGGCGCGTTTTGCGGCAGTGTTGCAAGACCGAGGAGTGAATGCAACCGTACGACAGACGCGCGGTCGCGATCTTGACGCTGCTTGCGGGCAATTACGCGCGCGGTCGCGTGCCGCTGCCGAAGCGACGCGACAGAGAAGCCAGGTGACGGGAGCGAGATAGGGAAGAGAAGACAGGCAAAGGATCAAGAAATTGGGGCAAAAAACAGAGACCGGGAGGCAAGAAGTGTGAACGAGTGGCGATGGTTCAACCAATCTCATCCCCAGACTTTACAGATTGCAGTGATGCTCTGTTACTTCCGTATTGTGTTTGGTCTGTTGTTTTTTTTCGCTTCCGGCCCCTTGTTCCTGTTGTCCGATATCTTGCTTGGGATGTGTGCCTTTGGTGTCGCGAACGACAAGAGAGTGGCCTGGCAGGGTGGTGTGGTCGTGTCGGGTCTGGTGATGGTGCTTTCCGTGGCGACTTTTCTGTTGGGTGGGGGACTCAACGTGGTGCTTTCGACTATGATTGCCGTAGCCCTTTTCGTACTCTTTGTTCACCCAGAGAGTCGGAACTATCAAAAAATATGGTTCAGCTGAAGTCTGAAGCCGGAGTGTTCCGCCCTATTTTTGGGGTGTTCGGAAGTCGGGGTCCGCTACTGTGAGAGCATGACTGCTGAGGAATTAGTCCGAGTTGTGGCGAATGATCGGCAGAGCAGCCCGTGTGACCTTGTGGCGGAAGCAGCACGGGCGTTCGTCATGCTCGGCAAAGAAAACGAGAACGACCGGGCATTCGAACGGTCTTTTGAAGAATCTGCACGTTTGCTGCTGCGAGGACAAGGCCATGTGGGGCCTATCTGGCGATTTGTGAATGCCTGTTGTCTTGCCGCGGGAAGCGCTGAGGGACCAGAGTTTGTCGTAGACGCGGTGTGGGATGCTGCCCGCAGTTATGGAATCCGCGCGGAGCGGGCATCGGAGACTCTGACACGGGCGCTGTTGGGTTTTATTCCAGAGTCATCAGTGATTCTGACAAATACCACGAGTGCGGGCATGCTCTCTGCTCTGGTTACCTTGTCGCGCAGCGGGAGGATCTCTCGTCTTTTGTGTTGTCAGTCTGCCCCTGGAAAGGACGGTGAGGCGTTTGCCGCCGAGCTGTACTGTGCGCGGGTCCCAACAGAAGTGGTCTATGACGCCATGATCGGTCCTGCAGTCGGTATTTCCGATCTGGTGTTGATCGGCACTGACTGTTTTAGTCCCGATAATGTGGCGGCGAAAGTGGGATCTCTTCCTCTCGCTCTTGTGGCGCGTGAAGCAGGAAAACGCGCCGTGATTGTTGCGGAGAGTATGCACCTTGTGCCACGCCGCGTCTCTTCTTTTTTGATGAATCAGCGTTTGGACGGGGGTGAGTTTGCGGCTGCCGAAGCTGTTTCCTGGCGGTATGCGCGAGGCTGGTTTTCAGAGGATGGTCTGGCAGAGAGCACAACGGTGGGGATTCTGGCAGATCAGCTTGCATTGCACCCGTGGGTGGCCCGCGAACTTGCCAACGCGGCATCAGAGACAAAGGTTTCTGTTGTGAATGAGATAGGGATGGTGGCTCGCCCTGATCCGGTGACCTACCGGCCGTTGCCCTAGTTTTTTGTTCATGGGGCTTGGATAGGTAGCCAGGGGAGACGCAACTGAGTGAGACAACAAACCTTTTTCGCATGTCTGGAACGTGGCAATACAATTTTCTTGCGGACCGTTTCCTGGCGGACTGTTATCTAGTGGGCGGTTTCTTGACCGTAAGTCCAGTGCCAGGGTTCTCGTGGCACGTTTTCAGTAAAGCCAAACGCTGGGGCGTGCTGTCGCATCCAAGCGAGTGCGGGCGCATTGAGGTCGAGATCGAGTGACAACCCCCAGCCGTGCTGACTTGTGCCAGGGCGGGCTGCGAGACCGCCCTGACTATAGAGCCCCTTGCGCTTTGCGAGCTCGACTTGGGCGGCATGGGAGCGATAACTGTCGGTCACGCCAATGTGCACTCCTGCGCGGGCTGCCGTGGCGCGCAGGGCAATAAACGCGCCGGCTGCCGGCGCGTGCAATCGGTGTGCTCCAATACCGATTGGCTGGAGCGCTTCGTGGGGGATTCTGCCGTTTCCATAGGCGGCGAGAGCAGCTGGTACGGAACGAGCGTGGCGTGCAGTTTGGCTCACAGAGGGGCCTGCCGAGGCATGTGGTGGGGAGAGGTCGGTCTCTTGGGGAGAAAGCAACTGGTCTATCGCGTGATTGAGAGCGTTGTTGAAGTCTGTTGAGAATGGCGGTCTTTTTGCGCCTGGGCTTTTTGCAGAAGAAAAGGAGAGGGGGGCATTGACGCGCAGGGGAGCAATTCCGGTGGCGGCCATGCGTGTTTTGATTTTCTGTATGCGTGTATTGATGTGCGCGACTGCAGTGCTCTTCCCGTTTTGCCAGGTTTTTCGTGGGGCGCGCGGTCTGTGCATGGCCACTCCGGCGGTTCTGCTTGCGCTCCTTGTGAGGGTGAGGTCAGTGCCCATTTTTCTTTCCGCGCTCGTCTCATGAGTGAAGAGGGGTTACAGGAGAAGATCGGGAGCGCGGGAGTGAGAATGAATTTTTTCGTTCTTCGTTTGTGGTGAGTGCTGTGGCAGGGAGGCGATTAGCGTTCTGTGATCATGCGTTCAAGCCGGGAGTCGTCTTGCGCGATTTTTTCCTCAATTGCCTGCAGACGTTCTGCTGTGGACATCTCAAGCAGCTCTTGACGATGTTGCATGTTGATCGGGAGCATGTTTGCCGCGAGGAAGGAAACCGTTTCAAGGTCTGCGTCGAACTGGGGCGGAATATACGTATCGATTTCTCCTGCTTCTGCAGCAAGCCCGATATAGCGTCGCATGCGCCGCTCAAATTGGTGTACGTATTTATTTTCTCTTTCTTTGGTGTTTGTGAAGGTTTCCGGGGAAAAGTTGATAAATGAGAAGTCTTCACCTTGGTCGGGTGACATGATTTCCACGTCTGCTTGTGGGAACTGGGCGTCGACACGCTTTGTGATATGAAAACGTTTATCTCCGCTTACGAGGATGAGGTACCGTCCGTCCGCGAGGAGGCGGTGTTGTTCGATCTGGGCCGTGACGCCAATGGATACTGTGGTTGCCGTGCCGCCGACAGTTTTTCCTGCCGTCGCATAGGCGATTCCAAAAGAAACGTCACCGGAGACACATTGCCCGATCATTTTCTTGTAGCGCTCTTCAAAAATATGTAGTGGAAGCAGCCCGTGGGGGAAGAGGACAAGGTCGAGTGGAAAAAGTGGGATGATCATTGCAGTTCAGAGTAGAGGCAGCAGGGATGGGAAGAGCAACGTTTTCTCCTGTCGTCGCTTCTTTTCTGCTCTTTTTGTAAGGCTTTCTCTGTTTTATTCCTGTTTTATGGTGTTTTCCTGGTTTGGATGTGTCAGTACGTATTTTCTGTACTTTTCTGTGTGCTTGTCAAGATAGGAATGTTGCTTGCCGATGTCTGGGGTGCGTCTGGCGCGTCGAACTGCTGGACACGCGGGCATCTTCTCTGATGCTGTGCAGTCCTGATTTTTCCACTGGGCCGTTTCTGTTGATTGTGCACGTGCGCAAGAGGGGTGCTTTGGTGGGTGCAAGGGAAGCTTCGCGAATGAGTGATACTTCGGATTCTATTGAGCAGGGCGGTCGTGAGTCCTTTCTTGAGAAAGGACGTGCTGCTCTCTCTGAACTTGAAAAGGGCAGCTTTCTTGGAGTAATCGTCTTGGATGTCGACCGATTTACGGCGATTGAAGCAGGGGTCGGCGCTGTTGCTGCAGATCTTCTCCTCGAGAATCTGAGGGAGCGTTTTCTTGAACTGGTCCGCAAACCGGACCTGGTAGTCCATCTTGGGCGTGATGAGTTTGGCATTTTGGCGGCAGATCTTCCGTCTGATGTGGCAGCTTTGCAGTTTACAGAGCGTATTACCGATGCTTTTTCTCGTCCCTTTCCGATTCCTCCGAATGAGATGTTTGTCACGGGCAGCTTTGGGATTTCGCTCGCTGTTTCACCTGATGACGATATCTCAGATCTGCTTTCAGAAGCATACGAGGCAGTCGAAGTAGCAAAGCGCATGGGGAGCGGATGTGTAGAAATGGCTGTGCGGAATCGGCGTGCGCTCGTGCGCAAGAGTCTGCACGATAAAAAAGACCTTGGGCGGGCCATAGAAGCAGATGAATTACGCCTTTATTATCAGCCCATTATTGATATTTCTACCTATAAAATATCTGGTCTGGAAGCGTTTGTGCGATGGGTCCATCCAGATCTTGGTGTGATTGACGCGCGTGAGTTTATTGAGCTCGCTGAGGAAACTGGTTTGATTATCCCTATTGGTAATTGGGGAATTCGGGCGACTGCGCAGCTCGCTGCGACCTGGCGGAGAGAACACCCTGAAACCGCTTCTCTTACGTATCATATGAATCTGTCGGAACGCCAGCTTCGCCAGGCTGACCTGTCTCGCGTCCTGCTTGAAACTCTGGAGGACACAGGTGTGCCGGCGGACGCGCTCTGTATCGAAGTGGGCGATGCCCTGCTCGCGTTGCATGCGGATATCCGCGCACAGACGAGAGTCTGTAAAGATTTGGGTTTCCAGGTTGCTATCGACAAGTTTGGCTCTTCTGTGGGGTCTTTGCACCTGATGAAGAAAGAGCCGGTTGACTATGTGAAGCTGAGTCGCCGCATGTTTGCGCAGCTCAAAACAGAAGACGAGGGTGTGGACGCTGCGATGGTTGAGGCTGTCGTGACTGTGGCCAAACAGGTCGGCTTGCGTGTGGTGGCGACAGGAGTGGAAACTGCTGCACAGGCGGTACGTCTTCGCGCTCGGGGAGTGGCCTTGGCGCAAGGTTTCCACTTTATGCCCCCCATGCCAAGCGAAAGCATTGAGCGTCTGCTCGGTGCGCCCCTTCCTCACCGAGATGCAAGCGTCGCCACGAATTGAAATGCGCATTGGTGCACGCGTCAAGAGAGCCTCAATGAGAAAGGGGAAAGAAAACAAATCAGAGCGGAGGAGAGAAAATTTTATTCTTCTGATGCGTGAGGGATGAACGAGAAGAGCAGGCTATTTTTTTTCGGTGTCTTCTTCTGGAAGGTCCTCTTCTGTTTTGCCTGTTTTGTCAGCAAGTTTGTCGACAAGATCTTTTGCCTTTTCGCTGCCTTTTTCAATTTTGTCAGCGTGTTTTCCGCCGGTTTTTTTGTCTGCAAGGTCGGCGATTTTGTCGATACCATCCTCGACTTTGTCACCATGTTCCTTTACCAGTTCGCCGGCTTTTCCTGTGAGGTTTTTTACTTTGTCAAAAAGGCCCATAGGAGTTTTCTTTCTGTGTTTTTTCGGTCAGTAGCAAAATGCGTTTGCCACTTTATCGGATACTTGCCCCGTACAAGCTGTTTGTTTTTTTGGGAGTATTGCAGAGGGAAAGGATTCTGTCGTTTTCGAGGAACAGGGGAAGATTACTGCGTAGAGGATGGTTTGCTTTTTTCTTCGATTCTACGGGGAATCCCGGCACTGTCCTGTCTGCGTGTCATTTTTTGTGTCACTTCTGAAAATATATTTGCAGAGAAATGTTGGGAAATAAAGGTATTTTGATACTTTTATTGCCTGGTCGTTCTGCTGGGTTATCGTAAGAAATCCGATAGGTCCTTCTCTTGCTGAGAGGCTTTGCCCGATCGAGAATGGCGCAATCTTTCGCACAGATTCCTTGTAAGAGATTCGTCTTAAGGGGGATTGATACCCTCTTGGAAAAGTCTGGATATTTTTCGGAGTGTTTTCCGGGGACACTTTTCCAAGTACATTTTGAGGAGGAGTGCGGAGCAGAAGAAAATTTCCTCTGCCTTTGGCACCTCTAGGCTACGCTTCCACGAGGTTTTCACAGGGTTTCCACGAGATTGGCTCAGTGTTCGATGGCGTCCTCTTGGCGGAGTCGTGTTTTGTTCGGGGCTTCGGGAAGTCCTGTGGTCTGTTCCGGCCTGCAAGTGCCCGTGCCGGAACACTGTTCCTGCTGATTTTCTGCTGATTTCTCTGCCGATCAATGCCCACCAATGAGGACTGAACGAGGATGCTGGCTGCTTACGATCTGCGTACGACTTCTGAGAAATTTTCTGAGATCTTGCCGCGACTCGTGGCGCGTGTGGCGGCTCGTCCGGCGAGTGTCCTTGCCGCTGTGCGCGAGATTCTGGCTGAGGTGGATGAGGGCGGTGATGCTGCACTTTGCGCTTGTACTGCTCGTTTTGATGGCGTGGAATTGGCGCCTTCCCAATTATGGCTCACTCCTGCAGAGGCAGAGGCAGCCTGGGACACTGCAGATCCCGATTTTCGTGATGCCCTCACACGTGCTGCGAGCAGGATCCGTGCGTATCATACTGCCTTTCGGCATACGGAGGGTTTCTGGGAAGAACTCGATGGTCTCATAGTAGAAGAACGCATTCTTCCTGTAGATCGAGCGGGAATCTATGTGCCGGGAGGCCGGGCCGATTATCCCTCAACAGTTCTGATGACCGTGATTCCTGCACAGGTTGCAGGAGTCGGTGAATTGGTTGTGTGCGTCCCCCCCGACAAAGACGGCCTCGTGCCCCGTTCGACTGCTGCTGCACTGCACCTGTTGGGAGTGTCCGAGGTTTACAAGATTGGGGGAGCGCAGGCAATTGCCGCCCTTGCGTATGGCACAGAGACGATTCGTCCTGTGGATAAGATCGTGGGTCCAGGAAACGTGTATGTGGCGCTCGCGAAAGCAGAAGTCGCGCACAGGGTGGGAGTGGAATCGATTGCCGGTCCAAGCGAGCTGCTCATTATTGCGGACGAGCTCGCCCCGCCCGATCAAGTGGCAATAGACCTCATGGCGCAAGCCGAGCATGGTCCAGGCGGTTTTATCATGCTTGTGACCTGGTCTGATGAGCTGGCGGACGCAGTACGCCATGAACTGAAACGTCTGGTCTCCCTCTCGCCGCGCCGCCGTGAAATTGAGGATACTTTCGTAGATGGAGGCAGGCTCGTCCTGTGCGCAGGTGCCACAGAAGCCCTCGACATTGCGAATGCTGCTGCGCCTGAACATTTGCAGCTCATGGTGACGACCCCGACTGCACTTTTGCCAAAAGTACGTCACGCGGGAGCGGTTTTCTGCGGATATGACACGCCGGTCACGCTAGGGGACTATGTGGCAGGGCCTTCTCATGTGCTGCCGACAGCGGGCACTGCTCGTTTTGCCTCGGCATTGCATGTTGCCGACTTTCAAAAATCTCTCCATATCGTGACAGCTTCCCGCAAGGGCCTGGCCGAAATTGCCTCTGTGGCTTGCAAAATCGCGGAGACCGAAGGACTGCAAGCGCATGCCGATGCGATCACTGTCCGCCTTGGTGGACAAGGTCCGGGTGCCGGGGAGAACGCGGAGAAGACTGGTTTCTAATGCCTTTGCAGCTTCGCTCTGATCTCACGGCGCTTACGGGTTACCACTCTCCTCAGGTTGCAGCGGATGTGCGTCTCAATACGAACGAAAGTCCCTACCCGCCCCCGCCCGGTTTTTTTGAAGCCCTGCAGCGTGCCCTGCACGAGATGCCTTTGCACCGCTACCCTGACCGGCACACTGTGCGGTTACGCGAAGCGATTGCGCACCATGAAGGGGTTCCACCGGCCTCGGTATTTCCGGCAAACGGTTCAAACGAAATTATTCAAACCCTGCTTTTAGCCTTTGGTGGTCCTGGTCGTACGGCTTGCGTGTTCACTCCTTCGTACACCATGCACACGCATATCGCGCAGACGGTTCTTACTCCTGTGGTAGAGGTCAAGCGGCGAGCAGATTTTCTGGTTGGGGGAGATCTTGTGGCCGCTACGGTGGCAAAGCTGGCTCCATCGATCATGTTTTTTTGCCATCCCAACAATCCGACTGGCTTGGCTGAAGACGAACCAGCCGTGCGGGCAGCCCTCGATCTCGATGACATGCTGGTTGTGGTGGACGAAGCCTATGGGGAGTTTCTCGGTACTTCCTGGGCACAAGAGGCTGTACGTCGAGAGAACCTTGCAGTCTGTCGGACTTTCTCAAAAGCCTGGGGTATTCCCGCGCTTCGTCTTGGGTATCTACTCGGCTCGCCTGCCTGGACCGGGTTGCTGGACCAGGTGCATTTGCCCTATCACCTCAATGCCTTTTCACAGGTTGCAGGGATGCTGTCTTTTGATTTTGTGGACGAGATGCGTGCGCGTGTGGCGACGCTGACGAGTGAACGCGATCGCTTGTATGATGCACTTGCGGCCCGTTCCGACCTTACTGTCTGGCCGTCTCTCTCGAATTTTTTGCTTTTCCGGCCAGTGTGCGATGCCGAAACCCTGTGGCGCGGTTTACTCGAACATGGCATTCTGGTGCGCAATTTCGCGTCTCGCCCAGGAATAGAGAACTGTTTACGGGTGACCGTGGGGACTCCCGCAGAGAACAGCCGTTTTTTGTCTGCTCTTGCTGCGGTCCTGTCTGCTGTGAAACCTGCGACAGCAAAGCCCGGTTTTGACGTGTCCAGCCCCGACTCGCTCGGAAGTAGTGCGGTTTGTGATGAACAACTGTGACGAAAAACTCGGACAAAAAGCGGAGACAAAAAGCAGAGAAGGGAGATTCGAGGTGATTTTTCGGATTGGCTTTCTGCGTTGTCGAACCGAGTGGATAGTCCCGGGGGACGCGCTGTGATACGCAACATTGGGTGTGCTGTGCGTGCAGGATTGCGTCTGTGAGGAGGAAACATGGCCGAACGTCGCGCGGTGCAGTCCCGGAAAACGGGCGAGACAGAAGTACATGTGACCCTGGATCTTGATGGTGGTCCAAGATCAATCGACACAGGTATTCCTTTTTTTGACCATATGCTGGACCAACTTGCCAAGCATGGGGGCATTGGCTTGGAGGTGAAGGCGCGCGGTGATCTTTCTGTAGACGCCCATCATACGGTGGAAGATGTTGGCATTGTGCTGGGTCAGGCGTTCCGGGAAGCCGTGGGGGACCGGGCTGGATTACGACGTTTTGGGTCGGCGGTTGGTCTGCTGGACGAGGCACGGATTTCCGTGTCGCTTGACCTGTCGGGCCGTCCCTTTTTTGTGTATGAGCTTGATCCTGGTCGTGAACGTATCGGTAATTTTGATCCACAACTCCTGGAGGAGTTTCTCCGAGCTTTTGTGACCGACGCAGGTATCAGCTTGCATATTGTGGCGGATGCAGGTCGCAATGCCCATCATATGTGTGAGGCGGCCTTTAAAGGGTTGGCACGTGCTCTTTCTGATGCTCTTTCCCCTGATCCGCGTCGAGATGGAGGATCACCCTCGACGAAAGGAATGCTGGCGTGAAGCAGGCGCGTGTAGTTGTTTTTGATTATGGCATGGGCAACATTCGTTCTGTGTCGCGTGCGTGCGCCAAGGCGGGCGGCGACGTGCGTGTGGTGACCGATCCTGGCGACTTCGACCCCTCCCTCACAGATGGACTGGTCCTGCCTGGCCAAGGACATTTTGGTGCGTGCGTGCAGCGTCTCCGTACTGTCGGACTCGATCAGGCTGTCCTGGACTGGGTGCAGGAAGATCGTCCTTTTCTCGGTATTTGTGTGGGAATGCAGATCTTGGCCGAGTGGTCCGAAGAGGACAGTGCGCCAGGGCTGGGAGTGCTCCCTGGACGGTGTGTCCGTGTGGGTGGCCCAGGCCTCACTGTCCCCCATATGGGTTGGGACTGCCAAACATGGCCTGTGCAGACCCGGCTTTTCGCGGGGACGGTACCTGGTACCCGTTTTTACTATTGCCATTCCTACGGCTTGTCGCCTGGTCTCGGGCACGGGGTGGAGGAAACTGTGTCCTCCTATGGAGTGCCCTTTCTTGCTGCGCTGGAGCGCTCAAATTTGTGGGCGACCCAATTCCACCCGGAGAAGTCCTCTGCAGATGGTCTTGTCCTCTGGAAAAACTTCCTCGCCTCCTGTCTTGCCGCACGATCCTCGCCTCCGGTGTCCGGGGCTCGTGTGTCCGAGCGTGAAGCGTGAGAGAGGTAAGGAAAATGCAGCTTTTTCCGTGTATTGACCTGCTTGGCGGACAGTGTGTGCGCTTGCGAAAAGGACGTCTTGCCGACGTCACCGTGTACGATCACGATCCTTTGGAGAGGGCGCGACGTTTTCAGGCTGCCGGCGCTGTCTGGGTGCATGTGGTGGACCTTGATGCCGCGCTTGATACAGGAACCAACAATCGCCAGATTATTCGTGCGATTGCGCAAGATATTGGTTTGCGTGTGCAAACAGGAGGGGGTTTGCGCGAGGCAGACCTCGTGCAGCGCGCGCTCGACGCGGGCGCGGCCAGAGTCGTGCTTGGAACGGCAGCAGTCGAAAATCCCACTCTTGTCGCGTCTCTCGCCCAACGGTACCCAGGCCAGATTGTGGCTGCGGTGGACGCCGTGCAGGGTGAAGTCGCTATCCGTGGCTGGACGCAAGGGAGTGGGATATCTGCTCCCGATCTTGCGTGCCGCCTTGCCGATGCCGGCGTGGCCGCTCTGCTTGCAACAGAAGTGAGCCGGGACGGCATGCTGGTTGGCCCTGACCTGGGAGGCACGGAAGCGCTTTTGGCTGCTGTGGATATTCCGATCCTGGCGTCAGGGGGTGTCTCCTCACTGGCGGACCTGCTTGCGTTGACGCGTCTTGAGGTGGTGGGACGCCGTGTGACTGGGGCTGTTGTGGGCAAAGCTTTGTATGATGGCCGATTTTCTTTGGAGGAGGCGCTGGCGCTCCTTTCCGATCCGAGCAGTGTCGACACTGTCGACACTGTGTCCGATATGGCTGTGGATCTGGAGGGTAGGGGAGAGAGGGATGTGGCGGGAGATGTGGTGGATTCCGACATGACGAGCCCCACGAGAACGAGTTCCACAAGAGAGAAGGGAAAGGACAGATGACGGGTAGTTCACTTGCAGTGCGTGTCGTTCCTTGTTTGGACGTGGATTGTGGACGTGTCGTGAAGGGCGTGCAGTTTGTTGAGATCAGAGACGCGGGAGACCCGGTGGAACTCGCGGCCCGCTATGACGAAGAAGGCGCGGACGAGCTTGTTTTTCTCGATATCACGGCGAGTCATGAACGGCGTGATACGATTTATGACGTGGTAGAGCGTACCGCAGACGAAGTGTTTATGCCCCTGACTGTGGGAGGAGGCGTACGCTCTCTTTCTGATGTCCGTGCACTGTTGCACTGTGGGGCAGACAAAGTCTCAATGAATACTGCCGCTGTGGACAACCCGCGGCTTGTGGCGCAAGCTGCTGATCGGTTTGGTGCCCAGTGTATTGTGGTTGCGATTGATGCACGACGCAACGAGCAGCCTGCGAGTGGAAGAGCCCAAGACATGTCTCCCACCGCGGCAGAAGATATATCTTGGACGGTTTATACCCATGGAGGTCGTACCCCTACTGGGTTGGATGTCCTTGGTTGGGCGCGTGAAGTCATTCGGTTGGGCGCTGGAGAAATCCTGCTTACCTCAATGGATCGGGATGGCACGAAACAGGGCTATGATCTTCCCTTACTCCGCAGTCTTCGCCAGGTCATTGATGTTCCCATTATTGCCTCGGGAGGAGTCGGAGACCTTTCTCATCTTGTCGAGGGAGTAGTGCAAGGGCAGGCTGATGCTGTGCTTGCTGCCTCGATTTTTCACTTTGGCGAATACACCATTACCGAGGCGAAGCAGGAACTGGCGAATGCGGGGGTAACCGTACGTCGTACAAAATGCATGTAAATCGTCTTGTTTTCTCCTTGAGACTCCAAGTATAATACTGTCTTGTAAATGAGAGCAGATGGCTATTGTTGACTGTGAGAAAATATAAGATTTTCTCACATCGAAAGTTTTTGACGAGCGGTCTTTCCGCAACACCCCTGCTTTTCCAGTGTCCTTTCCTGACTCCTCTTTGCTTTGGGAAAGAAACGCCGGCCCGAAAAATGACAGGCTTTTTCTCCGTAAGTTGTGTGTGAAGAATCTTTTTACAGCAGCTTTTAGTGGTGCTGTGCTTTTGGGCAGGGGCGAGATGGTGAGCGGTTTTCACATGACTTCTTCGGGCGATGTCTTCTTGTCAGCGCTTCTTCTGGCCTCTTCGTCGCAGTTTTGCTGTACTCTTTTTGCACTTTTCTTGTTTTTTTTGGCTCATTGCTTTTTATGGGCCTGTCTCGTCCAATGGATATTTCCGCAATGCACATAGATGGAACGACGTCGCCTGAAAACACTTTGCCGGTATTCTCGGCGGAACCGTGGGTCTGGGTTTTGTGGCAGGTCGCAGGCGGAGGAAATTGTGACCTTTCTCAGTATCCCCATGTGGTCACGTCGGAGATGTTGTCTGAATTGCTGGCTGTGATCCCACAAAACGGTCGTGGGTGGAGGGTGCTGCAGGACGCTAATTTCAGCTCAGTGACTTTTGCTTCGGGCACTGTATTTGAGAAAGTAATTTTCGCGGGGCGCGCTGATTTTTCTCAGGCTATTTTTGGGGCCGAAGGGGGCTTTGAACAAGTCAGGTTTGAGAATAAGGCTGACTTCAACGATGCAGTTTTTGCTGATCAGGCAGTTTTTGCGAGAACTGTTTTTTGGGATGGGACAAGCTTTGAAGGAGTGAGGTTCGGAAAGGGCACAAGTTTCGATGATGTGTCGTTTGGGAACGGGACGAGTTTCAACGGTGCTGTGTTCGAAGATGGAATTGGTTTCTTCGATACTACTTTCGAGGATGGAACGAGTTTTTTTAGCGCTTCTTTTGGGGATGGCGTTCTCTTTTTTGGTGCAGTGTTCGGTAATGGGGCCGATTTTTCTGGCGTGAAGTTTGGTCGCAACGCGCGTCTGCTCGAAACTTCTTTTGAGAACGGAACGAGCTTCTTTGCTGCTTCCTTTGGTGAGAACACCTCTTTTGAGGAAACTTCCTTTGCAGCGGGAACGAGCTTTCGTGAGGCATTGTTCGACACGGGTGCCCGTTTTCGATGGAATAGGTTTGAAAACGGAGCAGACTTCACGGCTGTTCGATGCGAAGACCTTGTGTTTGAGGGACGCACGAAGGAGGAAACTGGGCTTTTACAGCTTTCCTCACTCAGTGGGATGGATCTCGGCCAGGTGGTTTTGTGCCAGGTGGACGTGCAGACGTGTCGTTTCATCGGGGCAAAAAATCTGGACCGCTTGTCTCTGTCGGGAAAAGTAGTGTTGCCTGGAGCACACAAGCGGCGGGCTTTTCTTTTTGACGAGATGGAATGGCGGCGCAAGACGCGTTTTTTCCGATTTTTCTTGGGCTTGGTGCTCCCCCTCAGCCCAAGTTTTCTCTTCCCCCGATGGCGAGAAGATGCAGTTGAGATTGGCACGTTGTATCGAGAGCTACGCAAGGGGCAAGAAGAAGCGCTCAATGAGGTGCTTGCAGCAGATTTTTATTATGGCGAAATGGAAATGCGCCGCTGGAGCGCTGCCTGGGGCACTCGTTTTGTGACGACCTTCTATTGGCTTCTTTCCGGCTACGGAGTACGCCCCTTGAGGGCGTGTGTTGCCCTTGTCTGCCTTTGGCTATCCGGAGCTTTGCTCCTGCAGAACTGGGGTTTTGTTGAGAGTCATTCGTTTACTGATGCCTGGACGATTGCAGTGAGTGCCACGGTGTATCTTGTGGACTTTGAGACCGAGGAACTGACAATTCCGGGACGCAATATGCTGGCCGGTTTGCGATTACTTGGTCCTGTTGCTTGCTTGCTTGTGGCGCTTGCCTTGCGGGGTCGCGTGAAGCGTTGATTCTTCTCAATTTTTTGGGAAAGAGGAAGTTTGAGGGAGTGATGTCGTGCGAAAATACTTCTTGTAGTTGAAGGGGAAAGCGGGTCTTGCAGGACTCGCAAGAGTATCGACAGATATTCCTTTAAGGGGACTATGCTACCCTATGGCATTTTATGCAGGTTTTCCTCTATGCTTCCCTCCGATCAAGATGGGGGGAAATTCTTCCCGTTCTATGGAGGGAGTGTCTGTATGCAAGCTTTGACGCTGGTTGGCATTGTCTTCGCTGCCTTTCGGGTTCTCGGCCTGTTGGCCGGTGCCTGACACTACAGGAGACGGCGACTCACAGTAGAATTGCTGGTGAGACGCCTCTTTTGTTTTTCTTACTGCTTCCCAGGAGTCCCCTCCTTAAAACGGTTTTTGGGAAAACCGCAAGAAGTAGCTGAAGGCTTTTTGGATTATGTGGGAAGAACTGTCTCTCGTTGTCAGGCGTCCGGGTTTTCCAGCCGGCGCCCTGAAAGTTGTGGTGGATAAGACGGATTTGCCAGAAAAAATCGGCGAATCTTAAGCTTCTCGAGATTATGCGGCAAAAGCAAACCACTGGTGGCGAGAAGCAAATCTCATGTGAGTATTCTCACCTCTTTGCCCTATGTGCGTGGTGCAGGGAGTAGTGATACAGAGAAGAGAGGAAACTATCTCGTGGGTCTGGTAATCAACGTTCTAGCTTTCACTGTGTTGGGCTTTGCTGCTTATGACATCGCAAAACATATTGTGTAATCGAAGCAAATGATGTCACCTGAAAAAAGCTGACAAGAATCCTAGGAAAAACGTTCCGGTCATTTTTTCTTTGGCACTACGGGTTGGGAGAGAAGAGACCGGGGCGTTTCCTGCTTTTTGTAGCAGAAAAACGCCCCTTTTCGGGAATTCTTTTGCAGATGCCTTGGGAAAATAACAAGCATGCATTCCTTCGGACTTCTCTCGCGTAAAGCTGGGAATGCCTCTCGGGATGAGTATGCACTGTTGCGCGAAGTGTTGTGTGTCGTCCCTGGGTGGGTGGGGTCTCTGTGTTGTCCCTATTGTCGCTTCTGTGTGGTCTTTCTCTGGCGGCTGATGGCCATGCTGTGCTGTGAGTGGAGCGCGAGTTTACGCAGAGCAGCCACAAGCTTGTTCAGGGTGTTTGCCGATTCTTCTTCTTTTGTTGGGCGAGTGCTCGCTGAGCAGGGAACTCTCTTCTTCTTCTTCTTCTTTCCTGTGATGCCGTGCCGGATTAATCGGTGATTACCAGTAAAAATACTGTGTGTGTTCTATTTTTTTATGGAAGTTGCAGATTCTCGCTACTTTTGCGAAATATTGAGTTTTCGGTGCTTTATGTGGCAAGGGGTGATATGTCTCTCTATAATGTACCTTGCTCCTCGACACAATAAGGAGGATCGAGAAAAACAAAAGTGTTTTATCTTTTTGTTCTTCTTTTCTCTTTCCCTCTTCGTTCTTTTCTCGTTGGTGGTGTGTTGGAAGAGTGGGTCTGGCGTAAATGCCTTCCAAGGTCTATGCGTCTAGAAAAACCCTTTCTGGATGAAGGTTGGAAACAGTCATTCGTGTCTGAAAGGGAAGTGGAAAACTGGGAGTTTTCGATTTAGCAGAGTGGGACAACTTTTCTTGTGTACGGCTTGCTAATTGAGGCTTTACGGTCATGGGATTTACGGTAACACAGGAGAGAATTCAGATGGGCATTGGGACTATCCTCACCATTGTTTCCTTTGGACTTACTGCAACCAGTATTATGTTGCGTTTGTCCGGCAAGTAAAAAAGTGCTGTTTCGCCCTGTTCGTTGTCTACTGTTTTGCTGTTTGAGGCTTTGCAGTTGTGGGATTTACGGTAACACAGGAGAAAATTCAGATGGCTATTGGGACTATTTTCACGCTTATTTCCATAGGTATTAGCACGATAAGCATCATGGCCCGTTTGGCCAAATAAAAAGAAGAGCTGGAGAGTAGATTTTGCTCTGCATGCTGCCTCCTCTGTTTTTCAAGTAAATACGATAGTTTTGAGTGTTCCTCAGGTTTGTGGAAGAAAACAACAAACTTGGGGAACATATTTTTTTCTCTTTTGCTTTTGAGTCTGCTGGGCTTCGGGGAAGCACATGGAAAAGTGGCGGTAGGGTACTTTCTGTACGTATAAAGATACGTCTATGTAATTCGTTTCTTGAAAAGCAGCTGTTTTCTCTCCGTATCCCTTTATTTTTTCTCGTATTTGCAGAGAATTCTTTCTCTATTCATATCTCTGGATCCGATTTTTTCACCGATCTTATTTTCTCCTACTTGTTTTTTTCTGAAATGCAAATCCTTTTCTTGTATCTGATAAATTTCTTCTCCAAGCGCGTCATCTTCTCTTTACCTAGAGTCTGCATAGCTCCGGCTTGTTTGCGAGTCTGTTTCCGGGAAAGCAGGTTTTTTCGGCACTTCTTTTGTATTTTTCTTTCTCTTTTTCCGGCACGAGAAGTACTTGATTTTTCCGGAACAGAAAGAAGAGACGGCGACGAAAAAATGCAAAGAGTAGTCGGGGTTTTCCGGTTGTATCTCATTTTCCAAATGAGAGGTTCAGGATTTCCGTTCTTTTCTCTTTATGTATGCAAATAGTGTGGAAAAAAAGGGGAGATGAGAACAGGAATTTTCTTTTTTCTTCTGCTTGCCTGTTCAAAGGGATTTTTTCTGATATTAACAGGATGCTGAGTTTGTAAAAGGAAAAGAGCTTTGCAGCGAAGCAGCCTCGTCACGGGTGTTGTGGATAGGAAAATTTTCAGACAGATAAGGAGAACAAAGAGGCAAGGAGAGCGTTCCTCTCTGTAACTTTTCATCTTGGAAAAACGTCGAGAAACTATCTTCGTATGATGTTTACCCTTCGAGGAGATTGCAGTTCTTGTGACTGTTGAAGAAGGGCAAGAAAAGAAGTACTTGTGTTTTGCCTTACTCTTTATTGTAGCAACAAAATTGGCCTGCTGCAGTGTCCTACAGTCCTTCTCATCTTCAAGATTTTGCTGTTTTGGAGGGGAGAAAAAGACGAGAAAAAAGTGGATATATTCCTAGTGTGCCGTTTTTTATTTTCCAAGCGAGGGAGAGTACTTCTGCTTGAAAGCATGCTGCGGATACGGGAAACATCTAAAAAAATGCAGGTGAAAGCGGTGTTTTCCTTCCTCTCTCAAAGAATACTGCTGGTACAGTTGCGCTATTTCAGAAAATCTGCTTAGGTTTGCCCTGTTATCGACATTGTGACGGGTATGCCTGTCTCGCTCTGCTTTGTTACTTGTTGCTGACTTTGAAGGTCTGCAAAATGAAGGGTGTGGGTGGTTGGTATGCTTTGTTGTCATTGTCGGTGAAGGGCCTCCTTTGAGGAGGCATTTTTTAATCTGGGAACAGAAAGGAAGCCAATGCTGGCAATCATAGAACTTCTTATGCCTTTCTTGGACTTTATCGATGTGAGTCTGAGTATCCTCTCCTTCTTCCAGTGAGATGACCTGGAGAAAGGTCATCTCACTGTTTCTGGATGGCCTTTCTTTTAGTTCTCTTTTGGCAGAATGTTTTGTTTGCCGTGTAGAAGGATCTATCTTTTAGGTAAAAAGGATGCTCTCTATCCAGGTGAGCGGAGATCTTGCTACATGGTTCTTGCGGATGTCATGCGTGTCGTCGTGGGGTTTTTGTCTTTCGAACCTGTCCGAACAGCGTGAACAGCGCTTTGCGTAGCGTCGTCCTGAGAAGCGAGCAAGTGGGTCTGAAGTGAATAAAGCCGTTGGGGTGAAGCTCGGTTTCAGACCTTCGATATCTCGCGCGATTGTCAATAGTGGGAAAAGAGGGTGAGATCTATGAATTTCGGGCTTTGGGCTGCCATTTTTGGAGTTTTGGCAGCGGTTTTTAAGCTTCTTCCGTTCCTTTAGGTCGGACTTTTATTTGTCTTTCAGTATGGACCGGCTTCCTCGCAGGATGCTTTTGCTTTTCATGTGGGAAAGCCGGTCTGTTGTATTGGCTTTGTGGGCTTTTGTCAGGTGTTGCCCCTTTGCTGCCGTGTAGTGATGAACAATTGCCAGAGTGTGGCGCTGCTGTGTGGTAGGAAACCTTTTTCAGCTTTTGTGGGATGTATGAGGCCTCCTGGCTTTCTGCATTTTTTTCTTTCTTGTGTTCTTCTTCTGGATTCCTCTTGAAGAAAGTTTGACTGTTTTTTTCGTTTTGCCTTTGGAGTGCGAAAAATTGCAGTTTTTTCGGCAAGAAGTCGAGAGAATCCTCATTATTTTTCTATGGAAGACCTTTTTATATATAAGGGTATCCTGTCTTTATGTAGAAGGTAGTCTTACATGGGCGGGTGGAGACCTTCCTGCATGATTTTTTCAGCGGGTTTTCCTTGGGTCCTGTCCCGTGTTGCGGATGTCACGCGTGTTGTTGTGGGTTTTGTCTGCTGGTGTTTTGGGGGATGGCCCTTTTTTGCCCCTGTCTTCCCTCTCTGGATCTGAGATTTTTCTTCCGCTCAGGAAAGCGGGGAATTCTTCTTCTCTTTTGGCAGAATATTTTGTTTTTCTTGTAGAAGGGTATTTCCACTTTTGGGTAGAAAGGCGTCTCTATCTAGATGAGCGGAGATCTTGCTACATGATTCTTTGACCGGGTTTTGCCTGGGCCCTGTTTCTATGATGGATGTCATGCGTGTTGTTGTGGGGTTTTTGTCTTTGCAACCTGTGTGTGAACAGCGCTTTGTGTAGCGTCGTCCTGAGAAGCGGGCAAGTGGCTCTGAAGTGAAAAAAGCCTTTGGGGTGGAGTTCGGTTTCAGACCTTCGAGATCTCGTGCGATTGTCAGTAGTGAGAAAAGAGAGTGAGATCTATGAATTTCGGGCTTTGGGCTGCCATTTTTGGAGTCTTGGCAGCGGTTTTTCGCCTTCTTCCGTTCCTTTAGACCGGACCTCTGCGTTTCTTTTCATAAGAGCCGGCTTTCTTTGCAGGATGGGCTTGTGTTCATGTGGGAAAGCCGGTCTGTGGGATTTCTCTTGTGAGTTTTTGCCGGGTGCTGTGGGTTTTGCGGCCTTTGGTGGGGTTTGGTGAAAAGCGAAGAGGGTTTTCTGATTTCTCTGCCCAGTAGGGGCTTCTGTGGCTGAGCAGAGGAGTAGTGCTATCGAAACTATGCAGGTCTTTGGCCCGGTTTTATCGGGGTCATTTCCCTCATTATGGATGCGCTGCGTGTTGTTGTAGGATTTTCGCCCTACTAACTTGTGGTCGTTCTGAGAAGCGGGCGAGTGGCTGTGAAGTGAAAAAAGCCTCTGGGGTGCAGTCCGGTTTCAGACTTTCGCGATCTCCTGGGATCGCAAGTAGTGAGAAAAGAGAGTGAGACCTGTGAATTACAGGCTTATTTCCATCGTCTTTTCAGTCTTGTCAGTGGTTTTGAAGATTTTTGCCCTGTTCTAGGCTGGATTTTTGGATTTTCTTCGATGAGAAATCAGCTTTTTTGCATGAATCATGTGAGGAAGCAGATTCCTGGCATTTTTGTTGTGTGGTGATGGGGGACTGCCGGAGAATGGCAGTGATGTGTTGCGGAAATTTCTCGCATGCTTTTGTGTGACTTGTGAGGTCTCGTGGGTTTCTGCAGTTTTTCTTTTTCATCCTCTTCTGCTGTGTTTTTTTTGCTCTGTCTGGTTTTGTGGTGTTTCGGGAGCATGAAAATTCCTGTTTCTTTAGGGAAAAATCACGAAAATCCCCATGGTTCTCCTGTAGGAGGATATTCTGTTCTATATAGGGAAAGGTGGATTTGAGGGGCTATGTAATAGATGACCCTTTGTCTGGGTTTTGTCTGGACCCTGCCGGTTCTTGCGGATGCTATGCATGTTGTTGCGAGGTTTGGCCTCCGTAACCTGTGTGGGAACGGCATTTTATGCAGTGTCGTCGTGAGAAGCGGGAAGCGGGTGTGGAGGAGAAAAGACCTCTGGGGCGAAGTCCGATTTGAGACGTTCGAGATTTGGTGTGGTTGCAAGTAGCGAAAAAGGAAAACGAGACTATGAATTACGGACTTATGGCCGCTCTATTCACCGTTTTGGCCGCGGTTTCTCGACTCATCCCGCTCCTTCCCCAATGATCTCTGTATTTCTCCCAACCATGTAGCAGGGCGCAGGAACCGGCTTTCTCGCAGAATGCGTGTTTTCATGTGGGAAAGCCGGTATCACAAGGAATGCAAAGAGAGGTTTGTGCCTCTGGGGAGGAGCGATTCGGGGCGAGAAGTCGGGAGGCAGCAGTTTTCTCCTGTGTTGCTCGTTCTTCTGCCTAGTCTCTTCCTCTCTCAATTGTTTCCCGCATGGCTGTTACTTTTTGCTGGGTGCCAATCACGATGATGGTGTCGCCTGCTTTGAAAAGGGTGTTGGCGCTCGGTTGTTTCCACTTTCCGTTTTTTTCGCGGATCGCGCAGACATTGCAGTCGTATTTTTCGTTGAAGCGAGCATCGCGCAGTGCGCGTCTTTCGAGTTCTCCATTCTGATAAACGGGTATTTCCTCCATGGAGAGATCAAGGAAATCGCTATCCGATATTTCGAGAAACTCAAGGACATAGGGGCGCGTAAGGGCGTGCGCGATTTGGCGTCCACCAATAGTGGTGGGTGCAATGACTCTGTCTGCCCCAGCCCGGCGCAGTTTGGCATGGTTCTCGTCCATTTTCACCCGCGCAATCATATTGACTTCGGGAGTGAGCTGTTTCACTGTCAAAGTGATGAGCAGGTTGTCGGCGTCTCGTTCTGCGCATGCGACCACGGCGCGTGCGCGCGTCACATGGGCGGTTTGTAGGACGCGTTCTCCGGTGGCGTCTCCCTCAACTGTGGTGAAGCCTGCCGCCTCTGCTGCGAGGATTTTTTCTTTATTGGTATCAATGACGACGCATTCGCTGCCTTCACGTTGCAGTTGTTCTGCAACGTGCACGCCGACTGAGCCGTAGCCACAGACGATAATGTGCCCTTGCAATCTGTCGAGCTCCTTGTTTGTGCGCCGTCGCTTGAGGAATTCTTCCAGGTGGCCTTCGAAGATGAATTCCACGCCTGTAACCACCGCGTAGGTGAAGCTTCCGACTCCCAAGGCGAGCAGGACCATAGTGAATATCTTGGCCTCTGCCGACCGCTCAAAAAGCTCGGAATATCCCACTGTGGTAATGGTGATTACTGTCATATAGAGGGCATCGAGTGGAGCGAGCCCTAAAAGGATATAGCCGATGAAGCCCGTCACAAGGACGGCCATCACACTGATAAACGCGAGATTGAGTCTTCGGGTGGAGATGGGGTTTCGTCCTCATGTGCGGTCTGGGAATTGATTCTGTGTGTGCTGCAGGAGGCCATGTGGCGAGTGCTGCTCGTACCCGGGCAATGCTTGCCCAATGCAGAGACTGTGCAGCGTAGGTTGTGGGTGAGGGGGTGCCGGCTCTTGGCCTCAAGCACAGAAATTGACCGTGCAGGGGAGGAGCTCGCCTGGGAGTTGGGGGGTAAGGTGTTACTTGGGCTTGATGGGATTGGCTGATGTGCGTTCTTTCCAGTGTCAGCATCGTAATCGATGAGTGGCTTTCGTGCCTCCCGCCTACACTGTCGCACATGGCACAGCAGTGGCTTCAAGAAGAGATCGACGCAGTGAAATTTGATGAAAACGGGCTGGTGACAGTTGTCGTGCAGGATGCTGATCAGTTCGATGTTTTGATGGTTGCGTATATGGATGCCGAGGCGCTTCGTCGCACCCTACAGACAGGGAAAACATGTTTTTGGAGTCGGAGTAGACAAGACTATTGGGTGAAAGGGCAGACCTCAGGAAATATACAGTCGGTGGTAGATGTGCGATACGATTGTGATAGCGACGCTCTTCTTGTTTTGGTGCGTCAGCATGGTGTGGCGTGTCACACTGGTGACCGTTCCTGTTTTTCGCGTTCTTTTGGTGAGGGTTTACGGCAAAAGCCGCTGTCTTCGTTTGCGGTTTCTCGAGTTGTCCCGGACGCGCTGCACCCACCTTTTTCGCTTCCGGGATCTTCGGCAGGTGCCACCTCATGACAGTTTCATCTGGTTCTTTGCCGAACTCCTTGAACGAAAGGCGAACCGAGACGCCCGCCGCGGCGGACAGTCTCCGGGTTTCTCCCGATTTTCCAACTTTCTGCGCCTTGGCTGCGAAGCACAATGTGCTTCCTGTCTGGTGTGAGCTTGTGGGCGATCTGCATACTCCTGTCGGAGCTTTTTTGCGTTTGCGTGATGATCGCAGTTTTCTTTTGGAATCTGTCGAGCGAGGAGAACAATGGGGACGGTTTTCGTTTGTGGGATGTGATCCCCAGTTTGTTTTGACGGCGCACGATGGCGATGTGGAGGCTGAAGGAGATTGTCCTTTTTCTTTCCGGACGGGTGACCCGTTGCGCGCGGTAGAGGATCTCTTGGCGCAGCTCTCTGTGCCTTCTGATACTGACCTGCCAGGTCTTCCCCCCTTCTACGCCGGTCTGGTGGGATATTGGGGATATGAGACGGTGCAGTTTATGGAGCGGGTGCCGGTGACGAACCCGCGTGCACTTGATGTGCCTGATATGCTGCTTTTCGCTACGGGTACGATTGTGATTTTCGATCATTTTCGTCAGCGCCTCCTCCTGGTGCGCAACTGTTATATTTCTGACTCGGTGCGGGACGCGGGGCAGGAAGATGCAGGATTGGCCGGATGCTATCGAGATGCCCTCGCCAAACTAGAAGGCGCGCGTATTGCTTTGGCGGCACCCTATGGGGAGTTTTCCCCCACTCCACTTATTTCTCGTGAAGTGCAGGAGCCTGCTGCAAATGTGACGCCTGAGGCGTTCATGGAGTCGGTGAAAAAGGCAAAAGAATATATTCTTGCCGGAGATGTTTTTCAGGTTGTCGTGAGCCGTCGCTATCACTGTGCCCTGCAGGCAGACCCTTTTGATGTGCACCGGGCCTTGCGTCTTGTGAACCCGTCCCCTTACATGACCTACCTCGAACACCCCTCTGTGACTATTGTCTCAGGTTCTCCTGAGGAGCTGGTGCGTTTTGACTCCGGTTGGATTTTGACCCGCCCTATCGCAGGGACGCGCTGGAGAGGCGCAACCGACGAAGAAGACCGCGAATTGGCGGCAGATCTTCTCGCTGATCCAAAGGAACGGGCGGAGCATGTCATGCTTGTTGATCTCGCGCGGAACGACCTGGGGAGATTGGGGAAACACGGAAGTGTGCAGGTCGAGAATTTCATGACTGTGGAACGGTACAGTCATGTTATGCACCTTGTCTCGACGGTAGTATGCGAGGCTCGACCCGATGTTGGACCAATGGACGTGCTACGTGCAACTTTTCCTGCAGGTACCGTCTCCGGGGCCCCAAAGGTGCGGGCAATGGAGATTATTGATGAATTGGAGACCGACCGGCGAGGTCCTTACGCGGGAGTGGTCGGTTATGTGGATTTTTCTGGCAATCTCGACACGGCCATAGCGCTTCGTACTGCCGTAGTGGCTGATGGGGTTGTGACCGTACAGGCGGGAGGTGGGATTGTGGCTGATTCTGACCCGGCATATGAGCTGAACGAGAGCCGGAACAAAGCGCGTGCGGTGCTTGTTGCAGTGGAGGCCGCGACCCGTATGTGGGCTGCGCCGGAAGACCCCAGGAAAAAAGACCCCAAGAAAAAGGACATTGGCAAGAGCGGTTAGCAGAGCGGCAGTCCAACCTCGCTGCCCCACTGCACGAGAGATACTGGCGAGAGACGATGAAGCTGGAGAGTCCATGAGTATTTCTTCTTGGGAGGAACTTCCTCTTGACTGTGGTGACCCCGCGGGTGAACACGCGGCTCTTGTTGGGGCCGGCGCATTCTTCGATGTGGCCGCAGGCTTTTTTCGTGTGCAGGGGCCAGATGCCTGTGATTTTCTCCAAGGACAAGTTGGCGCGGACATTG
>Ga0209344_10000935_pt1 | contig 43405 bp, 29 predicted proteins | sample Cruoilmetagenom6_FD_187293 | JGI IMG/M metagenome (GOLD analysis project Ga0209344, IMG submission 187293) | Oil polluted marine microbial communities from Coal Oil Point, Santa Barbara, California, USA - Santa Barbara Oil Seep Sample 6 (SPAdes)... | ecosystem: Environmental > Aquatic > Marine... | reverse complement strand
GGCGCGGAAATCGCCGAAATACTTGGTGATCGCCGCCGTCAACGTCGTCTTGCCGTGGTCAACGTGACCAATGGTGCCGATGTTTACGTGCGGTTTTGAGCGGTCAAACTTTGCCTTAGCCATGGTGGCCTCCTTGATTGTCGTGTGCGGTGCGTGACCTCACGCACCCTACGGGGGATGGTAGGGTGGGCCAGTGGCCCACCGCAGTTATGCGTATTTCGACTGGATTTCTTCCGAGATGTTGTGCGGGACCGGGTCATAATGCGAGAATTGCATCGTGAACTGGGCACGCCCCGAAGACATCGAGCGCAGCGTGTTGATATAGCCAAACATGTTGGCCAGCGGAACCTTCGCATCAATCGCGATGGCATTGCCGCGTTGTTCCTGGCCAGACACCTGACCACGACGCGATGTCAGATCGCCGATGACGTTACCGGTGTATTCTTCCGGTGTCACAACCTCGACCTTCATGATGGGCTCAAGCAGCTTGGCCCCCGCCTTGCGCAGACCTTCCCGCATGCCCATGCGACCGGCGATTTCGAAGGCCATGACGCTGGAGTCAACATCGTGGAACTTGCCGTCGATCAGGGCGACCTTGAAGTCGATGACCGGGAAGCCGGCCAGCGGGCCGCTGTCCATCACCGAACGGATACCTTTTTCAACGCCCGGAATGTATTCCTTGGGCACGGCACCGCCGACGATACGGCTCTCGAATGAGAAGCCTTCGCCCGGCTCTGTTGGCGAAATGATCATCTTGACCTCGGCGAACTGACCCGAACCACCCGACTGTTTCTTGTGGGTGTAGGTATGCTCGACCTCGTGACCGATGGTTTCACGATAGGCCACCTGAGGCGCACCGATATTGGCGTCGACCTTGAATTCACGGCGCAGACGATCCACCAGAATATCGAGGTGAAGTTCGCCCATGCCCTTCATGATGGTCTGACCGGACTCAAGGTCGGTCTCAACACGGAAGGACGGATCTTCTGCGGCAAGACGTGCCAGACCGGCAGACATTTTTTCCTGGTCGCCCTTGGTCTTCGGCTCGACCGCGATTTCGATAACCGGGTCGGGGAAGGTCATGGTTTCCAGAACAACCGGCTCTTTGGGATCGCAAAGCGTGTCCCCGGTTGTCGTGTCCTTCAGGCCCGCAAGTGCGATGATGTCGCCAGCAAAGGCTTCTTCGATCTCTTCACGGTTGTTGGAGTGCATCATCATCATACGACCGATGCGCTCTTTCTTGCCTTTGGTGGCGTTCAGAAGCGTGTCACCCTTTTTCATCACACCGGAATAGATCCGGGTGAAGGTCAAGGTGCCGACAAAGGGGTCGTTCATGATTTTGAACGCCAGACCCGAGAACGGCATGGTGTCATCCGCGCGGCGCGGGATGTCGCGTGTCTCGGTTTCATCGTCAGGCGCAAAGCCCATGTAATCGACAACGTCCAGCGGGCTGGGAAGGTAATCAATCACGGCGTTCAGAAGCGGCTGTACACCTTTGTTCTTGAACGCAGAGCCAGCCAGAACCGGCACAAAGCTCAGCGACAGCGTACCCTTGCGGATCAGCTTGCGAAGAGTCGGCAGATCGGGCTCTTCGCCTTCAAGATAGGCTTCCATCGCGACGTCGTCTTGTTCGACCGCGTTCTCGATCAGCTTGGCACGCCATTCGTCAGCCTGATCTTTCAGGCTGTCGCGGATCGGCTTCTTAACCCAGCTTGCGCCAAGATCTTCACCTTCCCAGACCCATTCCGTCATGGTGACGAGGTCAACGATGCCTTCAAGCTCGTTCTCGGCACCGATCGGGATCTGGATCGGGCAGGCGATCGCGCCGGTGCGGCTTTCGATCATGTGCACACAGTTGAAGAAGTCTGCGCCGATCTTGTCCATCTTGTTTACGAAAACAATGCGCGGAACCTTGTAGCGGTCGGCTTGACGCCAGACGGTTTCGGTCTGCGGCTCGACACCGGCGTTGGCGTCGAGAACACAGACAGCGCCATCAAGCACAGCCAGCGAACGCTCGACTTCGATGGTGAAGTCGACGTGGCCGGGGGTGTCGATGATGTTCAGACGGTGCTTTTCGGAATCGGGCTCGGTGCCGGTCTCGGTACGTTCCCAGAATGTGGTGGTCGCCGCCGAGGTGATCGTGATCCCGCGTTCCTGCTCCTGCTCCATCCAGTCCATGGTGGCCGCACCATCGTGCACCTCACCAAGGTTGTGGGATTTGCCGGTGTAAAACAGGATCCGTTCCGAGCAGGTGGTCTTGCCTGCGTCGATATGGGCCATGATGCCGAAGTTGCGATAGCGGTCGAGCGGATAATCGCGTGCCATGATGAATTGCCTCTAGGGTTTACCAGCGGTAATGGCTGAAGGCTTTGTTCGCCTCGGCCATCTTATGGGTGTCTTCGCGCTTTTTAACAGCCGAACCACGGCTCTGAACGGCATCCAGCAATTCGCCGGCAAGACGCTCTTCCATCGTGTGCTCGTTGCGGCTGCGCGAGGCGTTGATCAACCAGCGGATCGCCAGAGCTTCCCGACGCTCGGGACGCACTTCGACCGGCACCTGGTAGGTGGCACCGCCCACACGGCGCGAACGGACTTCGACCGAGGGTTGGATGTTTTCAAGTGCTTCGTGGAACACTTCGACGGGGGCTCGCTTGATCTTGTCTTCGACGCGATTGAGGGCGTTGTAGACAATTTTCTCGGCGGCAGATTTCTTGCCGTCGATCATCAGGTTATTCATGAACTTTGTCAGAACCCGATCGCCATATTTGGCGTCGGGCAGAACTTCGCGTTTTTCTGCTGCGTGACGGCGTGACATCTTTTAATCCTCTTATTTCGGACGCTTGGCGCCGTATTTGGAACGGCGCTGTTTACGATCCTTGACGCCCTGAGTATCCAGAACACCGCGCAGGATGTGGTAACGCACACCGGGAAGGTCTTTTACACGGCCGCCACGGATCAGGACAACAGAGTGCTCCTGAAGGTTGTGGCTCTCACCGGGAATATAGGAAATGACCTCGAAGCCATTGGTCAGGCGCACTTTGGCAACCTTCCGCATGGCCGAGTTCGGTTTCTTCGGCGTCGTGGTGTAGACGCGTGTACAAACGCCACGTTTCTGCGGGCAACCCTGCAGGTGCTGTGACTTTGTGGTTCTGACTTTTGGCTGCCGCGGCTTGCGGATCAGCTGTTGGATCGTTGGCATTCCGGTTCTTTCCCCGTCTCTCAACACATGTGTCTGCACGCTCGCACGTGCGGTTAATCAAATACATATCGCGCGTCCGCAATACGCAAAGACCGCTATCGCACCCGGTAAAATTGGGTCCGACGCGGTGGGTTTCCAGAGGATCGGGGCACAGGCCCGGATCTTGACCACTTCAGTTCTGATATCGGCGACGGGGCGACCCCCAGTGCCGGGATGGGGCGCGTATATGGGGAGTCGCAGAGCTTGTCAACAGCCCGAACCGCGCTTGCACCAAAGCCCTCTCGGTGCGATGTATCCATCACGAGAGCGGACAACAAGGGCCGCCATCTGGAGCGATTTGCGATGCGAGTGATCGGAATTTGCCGGTTTTCCTATCCTGCCCTTGGCGGATTCAAGCGGATGCATGACACGATCGACGATCGTGAGGCCTATTTATATGCGCCGGAGCGTATGGAACTGCGGTTTCGCCACTTCGAAACCCTGACCCTGCCGTCGATTGCCGGCCAGAAGCGCAAGGATTTCACCTTTCTGGTGCTGGTCGGCGAAAGTCTTCCGAAACCTTACCGCGACCGGCTTCATGATCTGACCTCGGGGATCGAGCAGATCAAGATCGTGGAAAGCGAGCCGATGCGCCACCGCCTTGCGATGCAGCTGGCGATCAAGGAAGAGCTGGGCGAGGACAAGACCGAATCAATCCAGTTCCGGCTTGATGACGATGATGCGGTCGGCGTCAGCTTTGTCCGCAGCCTGCGCTGGTTCGTCAAGCAAAGCGCCGCGATGCGCCGGAAATGGCGCTATATGGCGATAGAGTTCAATCACGGCTATTCGGTGCAGCTCTCCGATCAGGGGATCATGGCCGAAGACGTGCTGACCCCGTTCTGGGCCTGCGGGCTGGCGGTTCTGTTTCGCGCAGGCGATCCGCGTACGGTAATGAATTTCGCCCATCACAAGCTGCATCACAGCATGCCCACGGTGATCAATCCGACACCTTACATGTACCTGCGCTCAAAGCATGACGACAATGATTCCGCCGCCAATTACAAGACCGGCCCGTTGCATCCGCTTACAAACAAGGAACGCGCCCTTTTCAAGGCACAGTTCAACGTGGACGAGGACCAAGTGAAAGCTGTCTTTTCTGCGCCGCCCGCGCGCGTCGACTGACCTGCATTTCGCGGTAAAGGGTGAAAACCCCGCTTGTCACCACGATCCCTGCGCCGATCAGAGTAATGGTCTGCGGCCAGTCGCCAAACACCAGCCAGCCAAGCGCAAGCGCCCAGATCAGGCTTGTATAGCGGAACGGTGCGATAAACCCGACCTCGCCCACCCGCATCACCATGATCGAAAAGAGATACCCGCCGACGATCATCAAGGCCGCCCCGCCTGTCAAAAGCGCGGCGCGGGCATCGACCGGCGCCCAGGGGTCGGACAGGCTGGCCAGGCCAAAGAAGGTCATAATGAAAACCGAGGTGATCAGCGTTACCGTCATCGACGGCACCTCGCGCGACAGGCGCCGGGTGGCCATGTCGCGCAGGGTGACAAAGGCCACCGCCGCCAGACCGTAGAGCGAATAGACATTGAAGCCCTCGGTGCCAGGCCGCACGATCAGCATCACCCCGACAAACCCCATCCCAATCGCCAGCATCCGCCGCCAGCCCACCGGCTCGCGAAAGAACAAGGCGGCGGCAAGCGTGATGGTCAGCGGCAACGCCTGCATGATCGCGCTGATATTGGCGATCGGCATGTTGAAAAGCGCGGTGACAAAGAAATAGGCCGAGCCGATTTCGCCCACCATGCGGAAAAATACCGGCCCCCAATCCGCGCGCGGCAAAGGCCGCCGCAGAACCCCCATGCGCCAGGCGATCATCGCCACCGCAATGGTGGTGAGCACACCGCGCATGAACATCACCTGAAATAGCGGGATTTCCCCGGCAAGCATTTTGATCAACGCGTCGTTGAACGTGAAGGCCGCCATCGACGCCATCATCAGCAACGCGCCTGTAAGATTGTCCGAGCGGGTCATTTCTGCCTGTTTTCCAGTCACCAGTCGGCGCATTGGACCCGGATCAGGGCGCGATGCAAGCAGAATTCCAAATGACCGGGCGGGCGCGCCTATTTGGCCAGGGCGCTGTGCAACGCAAGGTGGAGCGCCGGGTTGGCGGCGACCACACCATTCACCTGCGGCACCGGATTGTTAAAGAGCAGCCGCCCCGCCTTGCGGTCAGAGGTCTGCGCGCCCGCCTCGCGCAGGATAAGATCACCGGCGGCGATGTCCCATTCCCAACTGGGTCGCAGGGTCATCATCGCATCATACTTGCCCTCGGCCACAAGGCTAAGGCGATAGGCCAGCGACGGGCGATGGGCGCGCTTGAGGTCTGGCACGATGCCGCCAAGCCAGTTTTCTGCGGTGAAATTGGCTTTCGTCGCCAGGATTGAGGCCCCGGCAAGATCGGCCCGCTCGGCTGCGCGGATCGGCTCACCATTGAGAAAAGCCCCCTGCCCCGCAGCCGCGGAATAAAGCTTGTCGCGCAGCGGCAGATAGATCACGGCGGCCACCACCACGCCCTTTTCGGCCACCGCAAGCGCATGCGCCCAGGTGTCAGACCCCTCGATAAAGCTTCGGGTGCCGTCAATCGGGTCAATGATGAACACCCGGTCATGGCCAAGCCGCGCGGCGGTGTCCTCGCTTTCCTCGGAGAGCCAGCCATAATCGGGCCGCGCCGCGCGCAGGCTCTCGGCCAGCATCGCGTTCACCGCCAGATCGGCCTTGGTCACCGGCCCGGTGCCATCCGGCTTTTCCCAGGGATCAATCGGCCCTTTGGCATGGTGCGTCGCGATGCGCCCCGCCTCTTGGGCGGCCTCGATCAACAGGCTCAGATCAGGTGCCGGCAAGCGTCAGCCCCTCGACCAGAATTGAGGGCACGACGCGGCTTAGATGGGCGCGCGCGTCATTGGCGGGGATGATCGCCTTTAGCATCTCGGGCAGGCTTCCTGCGATGGTGCATTCGTTCACCGCATAGGTGATTTCGCCGTTTTCCACCCAGAACCCCGCCGCGCCGCGTGAATAATCGCCGGTATTGGCGTTGATCGTCGAGCCGATCATCGAGGTCACCAAAAGCCCGGTGCCCATCTGCGCGATAAGATCGTCACGGCTATGCGGCCCTTGCGTCAGTGCGATGTTCCACGTCCCCGGCGAGGGCGGCGCGGACGTGCCGCGCACCGCGTTTCCGGTGGACTGCATACCAAGCTTGCGGGCATTCGCCAGATCAAGCGTCCAGCCCATGAGTACGCCATTTTCCACAATGCTGCGGGCGCGTGTCGGCAGGCCCTCGGCATCAAACGGACGCGAGCCGCCGATGCGGGGGCGATGCGGATCCTCGATGATCGACAGGCCCTCGGGCAGGACAACCTCGCCCATTTTGTCGCGCAGCCAGGACGAGCCACGCGCCACCGACGCGCCATTGACCGCCGCCAGAAGGTGACCGATCAGAGTGCCCGACACGCGTTCGTCAAACAGCACCGGAAAGCTGCCCGTGGGCGGCTTGCGCGCGCCAAGGCGCTCTACCGCGCGCTCGCCTGCGATCCTGCCAATATCGGAGGTCGGGCGCAGATCATTGGCGAAAATCCGGCTATCGCCATCATAATCGCGCTCCATCCCGGCGCCGGTGCCCGCAATCGCCACACAGGACAGGCCGGTATCGGTGCGCGCATAGCCGCCGGAAAACCCGTTGCTGGCCGAGATATGCACCGTCCGCCCGCTAAAGGCGGCACTGGCCGATTGCACCTGTGTCACGCCACTCACGCCAAGCGCCGCCGCCTCGGCCTCTTGCGCCATCTGCGCAAGGGCATCGGGGGCGGGTTCGTCTGCCGGGTCACACAACTCCAGCGCCGCTATGTCCCACCTGCGCGCAAGCTGATCGGGATCGGCCAGCCCGACATTGGGGTCTGCGGGCGCCTCATGCGCCATGGCAACGGCCCGCTCGGCCAGGGTGGCAAGGGTTTCGGGGCGGGTATCAGAGGCCGAAACATTGGCCTGTCGCCCGCCGATCAACACCCGCAACCCAATCTCGACCCCTTCGGCGCGCTCGGCCTGTTCAAGGGTGCCGCCACGCATGTCGATGGTGACCGAGCTGCCTTGAACCGCGATGGCATCCGCAGCCCCGGCACCGGCCTTGAGGGCGGCCTCAATCAGGGCCTGGGTCAGATCGTTGAGGGGTTCGGACATGACGCTCTCCTTGTTGCGGCTCAGAGGTAGACCGCGCCGCAGGGTCGCGCAAGGGTTGGGCCTGCGAAAAGGCCGCAAGCGGTGCTTGCGGCCCGATCCCCTGCAAGGCTGGCGCGATTACCTCAGCCGCTGACCATTGGCCATAACATGGCCCTGTTCATTGACCTCAATCCGCGAGGTGAGCGTATCCTCCCCCTCGCCGGCAACGGCAAACATCCCCACCATCATGCGCACGGTCATCGCCTGTTCCTGAGGCACAAAACCCATGGCGATCAGCCGGTCCAAAAGCCCGTTGCCGCCCACCAGCTTGAGATCAACCGCCCCTTCGGGGGCCGGCACACCGCCAAAGCTTGTCAGGTCGGAATTGTCAAATGTGACCGCGCCATCGCCGGTCAGAATGGCCCCCGCCGCCGCGACAACCAGACTATTGAGGTTGAGCGACTGAAGCTCGCCGGGCGTATCGCCACTGGCGCCAAGGTCTTCCATCTGCTCGGCATTCAGAAGATCGACAAACAGCCGCCCCTTGCCGCTCAGATCAAAGGCAATCGTCGCGGGATCGCGCGGCAATTGGCCCGCCGGATCAAACACCGACCAGATCGTATCGGACAGGGTGAAATCGCCAAGGTCCATCGCAAAGGCAAAATCCTGTGCCTCTTCGCCCTGAGACACCGGCATTTGCATGCGAAAGCCGCTACGCGCCATGCCAAAGGTCACCGGGAACGGCAGGTCGCTACCGGTGAGGGCGACGCTGATATCGCGCCCCTCGGCCTCATACTCAAGGCCATCGACGCCAATGGCGGACCTGATTGAGCCACTTGCCGAGGCGGTGGTTCCCTCAAGCGTGTCGCCATCGCCCTCGATCCGATAGGCGGCGCCGGCATCCTGATAGGTCATGCCGCTGTCAAAGCGAAACCCGGCATCCAGGCTTGCGGCAATGTCGGTGTTGTCGATCTCTGGCGGCAGGCTGACCTCGCTGTCAAACGCGGTATTGGCAAATGATCCGGTGAGCGCCAGATGACCACCCTCGGTCGGGTCGGTAAAATCCAGTTCATAGGTCACAGGGCCCGCCGTCATTTTCTGGCGGACATCGCGGGTCTCGCCTGCGTCAAGGCTTGTGCTGCTGCCTTTGATGTTGGCGAGGGTGATGTTCGCCGCGCCAATATCAATCGTTTCGCCATCGACATCCAAAGCGTTCAGAACAAGCGAGATCGCATCAGCGGCGTAATCATACTGCATCGCATCCGGCGTGCCCGAGACCGTCATATCCAGTTCGCTTTGCCCAAATTCCATCGTGGCGGTCGTGGTCTTGCCCGGCTCGACCTCGGTTACAAGGGCAATCGGGGTGGTATCGGGCAGGACGATCGACACGGTGCCATCGTCGTTCTCGATCAGGTCCATCCGGCTCATGCGCAGGGTGGCAAATCCGGATGTGTCGGGCACACTCACTGTCATCGCGATATTGCTGATGGCAAGGGTGTTGCCCGACTGTTGCTCGTCGCCGCTCACCTCATACCCGAAGGTGGCAAGATAGGCCTTCCAGTCCTGCCAGACCTGATCAGCCGTCACATCGGCCAAAGCCGCCGTGCCGGTAAACGCAAAAGAAACCAGCGACGCCGAAGCGATGAGGGAGCGGAGAGCGACCATGATGACACCTTTCAAATTCGAATTCGGCCATAGCTTCGGCTGTCGCGCCGGTCGGGTCAAGTGGCGATCTGGCTGGAACTTGGGCAGGGCAGGGATTAAGTTGGGTGCAGACAAAAGAGGGGATGACCATGACCATGCAGGGCAAATGCGTTTTGATCACCGGCGCCAGCAAGGGAATAGGCGCCGCGACTGCGCGGGTTTTCGCCGCCGCCGGGGCCAATGTGGCGCTTGCCGCGCGCAACGGCGATGCGGTGGCAGAGCTTGCCGGTGACATCGGTGAGCGCGCCATCGCCATCCCCTGCGACGTCAGCCGCTATTGGGAGGTCGAGGCGGCGGTCGCGGCCTGTCACACCGCCTTTGGGCGGCTTGACGTGTTGATCGGCAATGCCGGGGTGATTGATCCGATCTCCTCGCTCGGCACCGCCGATCCCGAGGCCTGGGGCCATGCGATTGACGTGAATCTCAAGGGCGTGTTCAACGGCATGCGTGCGGCGCTGCCCGGCATGCAGGCGCAAGGCTCGGGCACGATCATCACCATAAGTTCCGGCGCCGCCCACAACGCGCTTGACGGCTGGAGCGCCTATTGCGCCTCCAAGGCGGGGGCGGCGATGCTAACCCAAAGCGCCGACCTGGAAAATCGCGATCACGGTATTCGTGTCATGGGCCTTTCGCCGGGCACGGTGGCCACCGATATGCAGCGCGAGATCAAGAAAAGCGGCATAAATGCCGTCAGTCAGCTTGACTGGTCCGACCACATCCCCCCGGAATGGCCCGCAGAGGCGCTTTTGTGGATGTGCTCGGCGGCCGCGGATGAGTTCATCGGCCAGGAAATCTCGCTGCGCGATGCGGATATCCGCAAGCGCGTTGGCCTGACATGAGCGGCTCTGAGCGTGTCACGCTGACGCGCGTTGGCGGGCTCTGGACAGCTACTCTCAACCGACCCGACAAGGCCAATGCCCTGACCGAGCCGATGCTGGCAAAGCTGGCCGATATTGCCGAGGCCGCGCAAGAGGCGCAGGTTTTTGTGCTGACCGGCGCGGGCAAGGTGTTTTCCGCCGGCGCCGATCTTGACGCGGCGCGCGCCGGTCTGGCCACCAGCCCGGAATGGGAACGCCTGTCCGGCGCGATTGCCAATCTGCCAGGGCTGAGCATCGCCGCGCTCAATGGCACGGTTGCAGGCGGCGCGATGGGCATGGTTCTGGCTTGTGATATTCGTATTGCGGTTGAGGGGGCTGGTGCGTTTTATCCGGTGATGAAGCTTGGCTTTTTGCCGCAACCCAGTGATCCCGCGCGCCTTGCCGCGCTGATCGGGCCTGCGCGGGCGCGCATGATTCTGCTGGCGGGGGCGAAGATAAAAACCGATGAGGCGCTTGGCTGGGGCCTGTTCGACCGGGTGGTGCCACGCGACACCCTGATCGGGACGGCGCATGAGCTGGCGAGGGATGCGCTGGCCGCAAGCCCCGATCATGTAGCCGCGATCAAACACCTTTGTCCCGGCATGCACTGACATTGCGGGCTGACGGCCATTTTCTTTTGAAAAGAAAATGTTCCAGAAAATTCCTTTAATTTTCTGGGCTCTCCGTGGCTAGCGCTTGCGCCGACCGCCCGGTGTTTTCGAGTGGAAATCGGGCGGGCGTTTTGCGACCCAGGCGATGAATTTTGCGAGGCGCGGCTGCGCGCGCAACGCGGCGATCGTGCTATAGTCGCGCGCCAATTCGGCCTCGGTCAGGGTTGCGTGTATCTCATTGTGGCAAATCTGATGCAATAAAACGGTCGCGCCGCCCTTGCCGCCCTTAAGTTTCGGCACAAGGTGGTGCAGACTTTGCCGCGCGCCCGGCGGAATGGCACGGTCACAAAGCGGGCAGATCGGGAATTCTGACGCTATGACTTGATCCTTTCATCCACTGCGGGCAAGAGGATGGCGCGCAGGGCGCGAAAGACAAGAGGTATGTGATGGACGGGCAGCCAGAAATTATCACCCAGGCGATGGGATATGCCCTTGAAGGGTGGGAGATGGCCCAGGGCTGGCTGCTAAGCCCCGCCGCATGGTCGCAGTTCGCGCTTTTGGTTGCCGCCTATCTTCTGGCCGTGCTGATCAGCCGCCGCCTGGCCCCAGGTCTGACCCGTCTTTTGACGCCACCCGCAGGGCAGGACAACATCCTCGCCTCGGCGCGGCGCTCTGTGCTGATCTTTCTGCCGCTGTTGATGCCGCTTCTGGCCTATGGGTTGACCGGGATCGGCGAGAGTGTGACCCGCTCGATCTTTGGCTCGGGCGAGGTGATTGCCTTTGGCAAGCGCCTGTTCCTGTTTCTCGCCGCGCGGCTTTTCGTGCGTGACATTCTGAGCGACCCGTTCCTGCGCATGCTGGGACGGTTTGTCCTTATGCCAGTCGCCATTCTTTATCTCTTCGGTCTGCTTGAGGTCGCCAATGCCAGGCTTGCGGCGATTTCGGTCAATCTTGGCAATATCAGCTTTTCGGTCCTTGCGCTGATCCGCGGCGCGGTCTCTGGCGCGCTCTTGTTCTGGCTCGGGCGCTGGTCGCACACCCAATCCGAGGATTACATCAAACGCCAGGAAGAGCTGCGCCCCGCCACGCGGGAACTGGCGATGAAGGCCAGCCAGATCGTGATCTTCGGTGCGGCCTTCCTGTTGCTGATGTCGATCATGGGCATCGACCTGACGGCAATCGCCGTGTTGGGCGGTGCGCTTGGCGTCGGCATCGGGCTTGGCCTGCAACAGATCGCGGCGAATTTCGTCTCGGGTGTCATTCTGTTGCTTGAGGGCCAGACCACGGTTGGCGATTACGTCGTGCTGGACAATGGCGAAGAGGGCACGATCTTTAAAATGACCGCCCGCGCCGCCATTCTGGAAACCATCGACGGGCGCTGGATCGTTGTACCCAATGAGGATTTCATCACCAGCCGGGTGGTGAATTATTCCGATGCCGGCACGCGCCATCGCTATGAAGCGACGTTTTCGGTGAGCTATGAGACCGATATCAACCTCATTCCCGAGATGGTCGAGGCCGCCGTGCGCCAGCTTCCCTTTATCCTGCAAGAGCCCGAAGGCCCTGAATGCGAACTGAAGGCCTTTGCCGATAGCGGCGTGGAGTTCAGCGTGGAATACTGGGTCGAGGGGATAGAGGATCTGACCGGAAAATACCGCTCTGACGTATTGTTCGCAATCTGGAACGTTCTCAAGGCCAATACTATCGAAATCCCTTATCCGCAGCGCGTCGTGCATCACAAAGGGGTCAACCCGCCGTCATGACAGGGGCGCTTGTCATCGGCGCCGGGCCTGCGGGGCTTATGGCAGCAGGCGAGCTTGCGCGCGCCGGGCACCGGGTTGTGGTGGCCGAGGCCAAACCGTCGGTCGGTCGCAAGTTCCTGATGGCGGGCAAATCGGGGTTGAACCTGACCAAGGCGGAAGAATTCGGCGCTTTTCTGGCCGCTTACGGCGCGGCCGCCCCCAACCTGCGCCCGATGCTGGCCGAGTTTGGGCCAGAGGCGGTGCAGGCGTGGGCGCGCGACCTTGGGCAGGATCTTTTTACCGGCACCACAGGGCGGGTTTTTCCGCGCGCGATGAAGGCCTCGCCGCTGTTGCGCGCCTGGCTAAATCAGCTGCGCGCCGCCGGGGTTGATATCCGCACCCGCTGGTCTTGGAGTGGCTGGGATGAGGGGTTTGTCTTTGACACGCCCGACGGGGTTCAACGGCTTACGCCCGGTGTGACGGTTCTGGCCTGCGGCGGCGCAAGCTGGGCGCGGCTTGGATCGGATGGGGCCTGGGTCAAATACCTCGATCCCACCGATATCGCCGCGTTTCAACCGGCGAATATCGGTGCTCTCGTCGAATGGTCCGCGCATATGAAACGCCATTTCGGGCAGCCCGTCAAAGGCGTGGCGCTTGGTGCCGGGGCGCTCCGCTCGCGCGGCGAATTTGTCATATCCGCCAGCGGATTAGAGGGCGGTGGCATTTATGAGGTAAGCGCCGCACTGCGGAGCGGCGCGCCCTTGGTGCTTGATCTCTTGCCCGATATGACAGAGGCCCAGATCGCCGACAGATTGAACAAGGCCCGAGGCCGCGACAGCCTGCAAAACCGGCTGCGCAAGGCGTTGAACCTTGATCCGGTGAAACAGGCGCTGTTGATGGAATTTGGCCGCCCGCTGCGCGATCACCCGGCAAAGCTGCTGAAAGCCCTGCCCATCCGTCTCAGCGGCATGCGCCCGATGGATGAGGCGATTTCAACCGCTGGCGGTCTGCGGTTCGAGGCCCTCGACGAGGGCTTGATGATCCGCCACCGCCCCGGCGTTTTTGCCGCCGGAGAGATGCTTGACTGGGAGGCGCCGACAGGTGGATATCTGTTGACCGCTTGCCTCTCGACCGGGCGTTGGGCCGGGCGCCACGCCGCTGCCTATCAGGGCAAAGCAGCCGCCTTTTGAAACGCCGGACGCGCCATGATGGCCGCCGCGTAAGCGTTCAGTTTCTCACCCGCATCGGGAAAGCCCGCCTTTTGCGCCCAGCCCAAGCAATGGGTCAAAAGCATATCCGGAACAGTCATCTCTTCGCCCATCAGAAACAGCCCCTCAAGGGCGTCGGACAGGCGCGCGATATTGCGGGCATATTCCCATTTGAGCGAATCCTTTACCTCGGGCACGCGCTGTTCTTCGGGCAGGATAAAGCTGTGGCGTGCGGCGGCCCAGAGAACGCCGTCGATATCATCCAGAATCTGATGGGTGAACGCATCCTGACGGGCGCGCGCAATGGTGCCGGGCGCATTGGTCAGCGCGCGATGCTTGTCGGCCAGAAAGGTCATGATCGCGGCGGAATCGGTCAGCACCGCATCGCCATCGCGCAGCGCCGGAATCTTGCCCGACGGATTGGCGGCAAGCGCCTCTTCCGAGCGGGGGGCGGCCGGGATGTGGGTATACTCCTGACCAAGTTCTTCTAGCATCCAAAGCACGCGAAAGGCGCGGCTGGCGCGGGTGCCGATGACGTCATACATTACGATATATCCCTGTTTTTGAGTGGTTGGCGCAACTTCGCCCAAACGACGGGCAGGCGCAATGCCATAGCGCCTAGCGCATTGCCGCCAGCATCGCCAGACGGATCAACGCGCGCTCGACAAGGGCCATGCCCGGCGCGCGTTGCCCGGCCGAGCGCAATTGCAGATCGGTATCGGTCAGGATCGTCAGCGCCTGCTCAAGCTTTGGCGCGCCCCAGCCCTGCGCTTGACGCAGCATGCGATCACGGCGCGGGCCAAAGATCGGCGGGCGCATGCGGCCAATGCCCTGCGCCGCACCGCCCGGATCAGAGGCCGCCGTGTAAAGCGCCCGAAAGTGGCGGGTGGCACCGATACAAAGCGTCACCGGCTGTGCGCCCTGCGCCTTGAGGCGGCGCATCACCGGGCCGATTTCGGGCGAGCGGCCCTCGGCGACGATATTGAGCACGTCATCAAGATCGGCCTCGGTCGAGGCCGGCGCGCAGGCGGTGATGTCATCGGCCGTCACCGGCGTGTCATCGCCGAGCTTGTAGAGCGCCAGCTTTTCCATGGTCTGGCGGAAGTCGCCGGGATCAATATCCTGCGCAAGCGCGGTAAGATCGGTCATCGCACCCGAGCCGACATTGCGCAGCCCGGCCTTGGCGAGCGCGGCCTCGATATCGGCGCGCGACGGCGGATCATCGTAAATTCCGACGGCATAGGCGTTTGCATGCGCCTCGAACGCCTTGCGCAGTTTCGAGGTCGCCTTGAGTTGATTGGCGCTTACGATGATCTGGGCGTCGCCCTCGGCCCAATCGGCAAGGGCGGCGAGAATCGGCGCCGACAGCACCTCGGTCGCATCCTCGACAAAGGCGACACGGGGGCCGGGGAAAAACCCCTGCGCCTTGATCGCATCCAGCAACAGGGCCGGGTCCTTGCGCAGATCGCCCGCCGACATGCGGGTTAGGCGCATTTCCTCTTCGCCGGTGGGGCCAATGAGGGCGGCAATCACCTCTTGCCGTTTAAGGGCGATGCGCATGGCATCGGGGCCATAGATCAACAGGCCGGTGCGCCCCGGTTCGGGCCGCGTAAAATAGCGCGGCGCATCGCGGGGCGAAAGCTTCATTGCGCCGGTTCTGGCGCGGCGGCCAGAAGGCGGGTGCTTATCTGTTCGCTGAGAATGTTCATCAGGCGCGTTTCCGCGTCGCGTTCGGCGGCGAGGGTGGCAACCGGCGTGCCCGCGGCGGAATAGCTAGTAAAGCTGTCAACCTTGCCCGAGGTTACAACCGCCCCGGTTTCAAGATCGCGCAGGACATAGGTCACCGTGCCCAGCATGTTGAAGCGGGTGGCCACGTTGCTGGCGCTGATCGCAATCGAATCCTGTCGCAGATCAATGCCATAGCTAAGCCCATAGCGCGCCGCTGAGGTCCGCCCAAAGCGATCCTCAAGCGCACGCGTCAGAAGATATCCCGCGCGCGAGTTGGGCGCATCGACCTCGACCTGCCCGCGAAGGGCATCGCCCGCCCCGCCGGGCGCATAGGCCGGGGTGAACCCGCAGGCCCCAAGGGCAGCGGCCCCAAGCAAAAGCAGATGGCGGCGGTTAAATGACAACATTCACGATCCGTCCGGGGACGACGATGATTTTCCTGGGCTGGGCCCCATCCAGCGCCTTGATCACAGCATCATGGGCCAGCGCGACTTTTTCAACCTCTGACTTCGGCATATCATGCGGCACGCTGATCTCCGCGCGCCGCTTGCCGTTGATCTGGATCGGCAGAGTGATGTTTTCATCCACCAGCATCGCCGGATCTGCCAGCGGCCAGGGCGCGGTCGCGACAAGCCCCGTGCCCGCCAGCATCGCCCAGATATCTTCGGCAAGATGCGGGGTCATCGGTGACATAAGCTGGGCCAATGTAAGGGTCGCCGTGGTCTTGGCCGCCTTGCCCGCAGTTGAGCGCGCAAGCGTGTTGGTAAAGGCGTAAAGCCGGGCGATGGCGGCGTTAAAGCCAAAGGATTCAACGCCTTTGGTGACCTCGTCGATGGCCTTGTGCATTTCGCGCAAGAGGGCCTCGTCGGCCTCTGGCGTGGCCGTCTCGGGGGCGTTGGCGACCTCGGAGGCAATGCGCCAGACGCGGGCAAGGTGTTTCGAGGCCGCCTCGGCGCCCGAGGCGGTCCATTCCACATCGCGCTCGGGCGGGCTATCGCTCAGCACGAACCAGCGCGCGGTATCGGCGCCATAGGACGATATGATGCTGGCCGGGTCGACGACGTTTTTCTTGGATTTCGACATTTTCGCCGAAGGAATGATCTCGACCGGCGTGCCATCAGCCAGCTTGCCGTCGCTGACGTCTTCGGGCAGGTGATAGACCGGGCGACCCTTGGCATCACTGGTCTGGTAAATTTCATGCGTCACCATGCCTTGGGTGAACAGCGCATTGAACGGCTCAATCGCCTTTTTCGGCAGATGGCCGGTGATCTGCATCGCGCGGGCAAAGAAACGCGAATAAAGCAGGTGCAGGATCGCGTGTTCGATGCCGCCGATATACTGATCGACATTCATCCAATATTCGGCCTCGGCCAGATCGGTCGGCGTCGCGGCATGCGGCGCGGTGAAGCGCGCGTAATACCAGGAGCTATCGACAAAGGTATCCATCGTATCGGTTTCGCGGGTCGCGGGCGCGCCACAGGCCGGGCAAATGCAATCGCGCCATGTGGGGTGGCGATCAAGCGGGTTGCCGGGAACCCCGAAATCAATCGGCGTGCCGTCCTCGTCATAAGGCAACTGGACCGGAAGGTTCTCTTTCTTCTCGGGCACCACGCCGCAGGCCTCACAATGCACCACCGGAATCGGACAGCCCCAATAGCGTTGCCGCGACAGGCCCCAATCGCGCAGGCGGAACTTGGTCACGCCCTGCCCGACGCCATTCTGCTCGCAGAACTCAATCGCGGCATTGACCGCCGCATCGCCGGTCTGCACCTCGTCGCCGGCAAAGCCGCGCACAAAGCGGGCCTTCTCGGATTTCGGCGGCACAAAGGCCTCGGTCAGCGGCTTGCCCGTAGCCTCGACCGGCTCGAACACCGGGATGATCGGGAGACCATATTTGGTGGCAAATTCAAAGTCGCGCTGATCATGCGCCGGACAGCCGAAAATTGCCCCGGTGCCATAGTCCATCAGGATGAAGTTGGCGATATAGACCGGCAATTCGCAGGATGTGTCAAACGGGTGACGCGCGCGCAGCCCGGTGTCGAAACCCATCTTTTCGGCTTTTTCGATGGCCTCGGCGGTGGTGCCACCCTTGCGGGCCTCGACACAGAAGGCGGCCACATCCGGGTTGTCGCGCTCAAGCGTCTTGGCAAGCGGATGATCAGGCGAAATGCCGACAAAAGACGCCCCCATCAATGTATCAGGGCGGGTGGTATAGACCTCAACCCGGTCGTGCCCGTCGGGGCCCTCATTCAGGCCAAAGGCAAACTGAAGCCCGCGCGATTTTCCAATCCAGTTTTCCTGCATCAGGCGCACCTTGGCAGGCCAGTTTTCAAGCCCGTCAAGCGCCTCAAGCAATTCTTCGGCCATGTCCGAAATCCGGAAAAACCACTGCGTCAGCTCGCGCCGCTCGACCTCGGCGCCCGAGCGCCAGCCCTTGCCGTCAATCACCTGTTCATTGGCCAGAACGGTCATATCGACCGGATCCCAGTTGACCACGGCGTTCTTGCGATAAACCAGCCCCTCGGCCAGCATATCGAGGAACAGCGCCTGTTGCTGGCCGTAATATTCCGGATCGCAGGTCGCGAATTCGCGGCTCCAGTCAATGCTGAGACCGAGCGGCTTCATCTGGGCGCGCATGTCGGCGATGTTGCCATAGGTCCAGTCCTTGGGATGACCGCCGCTCGCCATCGCGGCGTTTTCGGCCGGCATGCCAAACGCATCCCAGCCCATCGGGTGCAGGACGTTATGCCCGGTCGCGATCTTATAGCGCGCGACCACATCGCCCATGGTATAGTTGCGCACATGGCCCATGTGGATGCGCCCCGACGGATAAGGGAACATTTCCAGCACATAGTATTTCGGCTTGTCGCCCTCGCGGGTGGCTTTGAAAATACCGGCCCGATCCCAGGCCTGTTGCCATTTCGCTTCGATTTCAGCGGCTGAATAGCGCGACATGGACGGCGCCCCTTATCTGTGATCACGGTGTTGGGGCGGTGATAGGCGCTCGCTGCGCGCGGGTCCAGTGGTTAGGGCCAAAAATGCGGGGCTTTGCAGCATGCAACAGCCACATTATAACCCCCGAACGACAGAGGCAGCGGCAGAATTCATGAAAATCCTTTTTATCCATCAGAATTTCCCCGGACAATACAAACATCTGGCCCCGCTTTTGGCGCGACAGGGCCATCAATGCGTGGCTTTGACCCTGCGGGTGAAAAAGCCGACCGACTGGCAAGGGGTGCGGGTTCTGCCCTATTCCCTGCCGGATCGCGATGGTCAGAAACTGCACCCCTGGCTTGTCGATCTGGATACCAAGGTCACGCGCGGCGAGGCCTGCTATCGCGCGGCCTGCAAGATACGCGACGCGGGGTTTGACCCGGATCTTATTCTTGCGCACCCCGGCTGGGGCGAATCGATGTTTCTGCGCGATGTCTGGCCAAAGGCGCGGATGGGGCTTTATTGCGAGCTTTATCATCACGCCGGCTTTCCGCATCTTGACTTTGACCCTGAATTTGCCAGCAAATCCCCCGAGACCGAGCCGCTGCGCATTCGGCTCAAGAACCTCAACAATCATCTGCATTTCGACTTTGCCCATGCCGGCATCAGCCCGACAGCGTTTCAGGCCAATACCTTTCCCGCCCCCTTCCGCGAGCGCATCACCCTAAGCCATGATGGAATCAACACGGTTCAGGCCTGTCCTGATCCGGATGTGCGCCTGACGATCGACGGGCAATGCGACGTCACCCGCAAGGATGAGGTAATCACCTTTGTGAACCGCAATCTGGAACCTTATCGCGGCTATCACATTTTCATGCGCGCCCTGCCCCGGCTTTTGCGCGAACGCCCGAATGCGACCGTGCTTGTCGTGGGCGGCGACGAGGTAAGCTATGGCGCGCGCGCGCCCAAGGGAAAGACCTGGAAACAGATTTTCATCGACGAGGTGCGCGATCAGATTTCAGATGCCGATTGGGCGCGGGTCCGGTTCCTGGGGCGCATCCCCTATGATCAGTTCTTGCGCCTGCTTCAGGTCACCCGCGCCCACGTCTATCTCACCTATCCGTTTGTCCTGAGCTGGAGCCTGCTTGAGGCGATGAGCTGTGGTGCGGCAATCGTCGCGGGCGATACTGAACCGGTGCGCGAGGTGATCCGTGATGATGAAACCGGGCGGCTTGTCGATTTCTTTGACGGTGATGCCCTGGTCGATCAGGTCTGCGATCTGCTTGATGACGATGCGGCGCGCAGCCGTTTGGGGGAAACGGCACGTGCGATGATCCGCGCGCGCTATGATCTTCAAACCATCTGCCTGCCGCGACAGGTCGCTTGGGTCGGTGATGTGATGGACCAGCCGCTCTAGCCGAGGACCGGCTTGCGACTGCCCCGACACGCCACACCGGGGATAGCGCCCCGGCGTGCCCGCTCAGGATCAGAACCGCGCCGCGTTGATCCGCAACTGACGCGCCCGGCTCAGGATCGCATCCTCAACCGCGCGCTCGGTGGCGGCGCTGACCGGTCCGCCCCGCGATTGCAGCGCCACGTTCAGAGACCGTGCATCCAGCGCCGGATCACTGATCAACACGGTGGCACGATAGGCCTGACCACCCCCCGGAGGTGTACCATAACCGGTTGAAATCACACCTGTAAACGGATCTGCGGCCTCAACAGGCAGGAAATCGAGCACCTGAAGCGTCGCCGTCCAGAGAAAGCGGTTTACCTGGACCTCATCCTTGGCCCCCTTGAAGACATCAAAAACCGAGCTGCCATCGCCTTGCCGCCTGGCCTCACGCCCGCCTTTGACGGTCATGGCATCCGGGTCAAGCCTTGCATCCTTGACGCCACCGCATCCGGCCAAAAGCACAAGGCAAGCCACACAAAGGCCAGCAATATTCATACGGGATTTGATCATGGTACCGTCCGACACTGTTTCTCTTCCCTACTATCCAAGCTGGGCCAGAGGGGCAAGGCGTTTGACAGGCTTGCGTGGACTTGTGCCCGCCCCGAGGGCTGTGGCATGGGTAAAACACCGCCACTTCTGAAAGGAAATGACCCGTGGGCCTGAGCGAGATCAAAGACCGCATGCGCAAAGCCGAAACCGATGCAGGGCGCGCGCCGGGTTGCGTCACCCTGATTGCCGTTTCCAAGGTGCAGCCCGATGCGCGGGTCGAGGCGGTGCTGACCCAGGGCCAGCGCTGCTTTGGCGAGAACCGGGTGCAAGAGGCGGCCGGCAAATGGCCCGGCTTTCGCGAACGTTTTGACGGGATCGACCTGCATCTTATCGGCCCGCTCCAGACCAACAAGACGCGTCAGGCCTTTGATCTGTTTCAGGCGATCCACTCGGTCGACCGCCCGAAACTGGCCCGCACCATCGCCCGGCTGGCGCAGGAGGTCGGTCATTGCCCCGATCTGTTTCTTCAGGTCAACACCGGCGAAGAAGACCAGAAAGCCGGCGTTCTGCCGGGCGACACCGATAGCTTTGTGGCCGAATGCCGCGCGCTTGATCTGCCGGTCAAGGGCCTGATGTGCATCCCGCCGGTCGATGAAGAACCCAGCCTGCATTTCGCGCTGCTGGCAAAAATGGCGGCGCGCAACGGGCTAAGCGGCCTGTCGATGGGCATGAGCGGCGATTTTGAGCGCGCCATCGCCCTTGGCGCGACACATATCCGCGTCGGAAGCGCGATCTTTGGCGAACGCGAGTACGGCTAGCCCTTGACGATCAACCGCGACCCACAGGTGATCTTCCCGGCAATCCGGCGCAGGTGATCGGGGCGCAGGCCGATACATCCCGCCGTCGGATACCCCGGTCGCCGCCAGCGATGGATAAAGATGCACGACCCCCGTCCCGGCACGGCATAGGGCCAGTTCCAGTCGGTCACCAACACAAGATCATAGAGCGGATCGCCCCGGCGCAGCGCCTCGTGGCTATGGCGATAGGGCGCGCGCACCATCCTGTTGTAATCGTCATCGCCCGGATCATCCGACCAAAGATCGCCGGGCCGGATTGGCACCGCCCAATCGGCAGGGCGGACCATGCGATCAGGCCGATATATCATGCCGACAATCCGATGCACCCCGACCGGCGTCGCCCCGTCGCCCTCGCGCTTTCGCGCCGAGATTCCGCCTCGCCCGATGCTACAGGGATAGCGCGCCCCGCGAAAGCGCAGGCCAAGCGGACTCAGAACAAGATCATCAGGCGTCATCCCGCCATTTTGTCGGAAATCGCACCTCAGGGAAAGCCGCGACAGAGCTGTTTTTCACAGAGCTATCTTTCATCTTTCCAAAAATACTCAAAACCCCTGCCTGCCTCGGGCGATACCGACTGTGGCAAGGCACAGCCACTGCCGCTATATTGCCCCAGGTAGGGGTTCGTGGGGGCTTTGGAACAACATGCACTGGATACGGATTTTGCTGACCGGGCTCGCCGTGCTGACGGCGGGCGCCGCCCCGGCCCTGGCCGAGCGTGACAGCGTCAAAAGCTATATTTTCGGCAATAGCCTGATCAATCACCTCAGCGACAGCCCCGGCACCGCGGTGCCCTATTGGCTCGCCCAATTGGCGCGCGCAGATGGCAAATCTTTCGCGACGGCGGGTCAATGGGGCTTTCTGCGCGACTTTACCGATCTGCCGCCCAAGCCGAACTGGTCCTTTCCCGACGTTACATCGGCGGGCGCGCCGCGTGCCGGTGCCGGGTTTGACACGGTGATGATCAACCCCGCGAATTTCATTCAGTATCAGGCGCCCGATGCGCCCTATGAGGGTGAAAATACCGACGCCCAAAGCCCGCTTTCCGCCACACTCAAGGTGCTGGACTGGACCCAGGAGGCCTGGCCCGGCGCGCGGGTGATGATTTATGAAGGCTGGCCCGATATGGCCGGATTTGCCCGCAATTTTCCGCCCTCAAAGCGGGGTTTACGGCGTTGGCATGCCCATGCGACGGGCGAGTATCGCGACTGGTATGACGGCTATGTCGCGGCGTTGCGCGCCGCGCGGCCGGGCGTGGATGTCACCTTGGTTCCGATCTCGTCGGCCCTGTCGGGCCTGCAAACCGGGCTTTTGGCCGATATGCCCGTCGAGGCGCTATTCACCGACAATGCGCCGCATGGCACCGATACGCTGTATTTCCTCGCCGCCCTCGTCACCTATGGCGCGTTTTACGAGGCCCCCCCGCCCAGGGATTTTGCCCTGCCCGACACATTGCACCCGCTGGTGCGCGAAACCTATCCGCAGATCGTTGACGAGATATCAAAGGCGCTCGAACTGAACGCCGAGCAGGCAAATGCTGCTCCTGCCGCCGCAGACCCAAAGACGGCAAGCGCCGTCCTGCCCGGCATCGGGGTGCAGAACCCAAGCCTTGGCATGGGTCTGAATGGCATATCCGACTGGTCAAGCCAGCATCCCTTTCTTGACGTGATGAAAACCGCCCGCCCTTGGATCGGCCATAGCGACGACCAATGGGGCGCCTTCAGCACCGAGGCGCTGCAAGCGGGCGGATATCTTGACGCCAATGGCTGGCCACTGGCAATCCCCGAGGGCGCGCGGGCGCTTGAGGCGTTCATTCTGACCGACCAACCGACCGGCGCCAGCCATCTCAATGGCCGTTACCTGTTGCGCTATGAGGGTGAAGGCGTGATCCGGGTGACCGGGCGCGCCGACAATCTGCGCTATAACTATCGCCTGCGCGAGGTGCGCTTTGACCTGGCCCCCGGCGACGGGCCGGTCGCGCTTAGCCTGTTGAAAACCGATCCCGACGATCCGCTGCGCAACATCACGATTGTGCGCGAGGATCAACTGGCGTTGTTTGACCTCGGTGTGATCTTCAACCCGCTCTGGCTCGATCGCATCGCCGACATGCGGGTGTTGCGGTTCATGGACTGGATGTTCACCAATGGCTCGGTTCAGACCGCATGGCAGGATCGCCCGGCGCCAAGCGATGCCAGCTATGTCTGGCGCGGTGTTCCGGTCGAGGTAATGGTGGCGCTTGCCAATGAGGTCGGGGCCGATCCGTGGTTCAACATGCCCCACGCCGCCGATGACGGCTATATGCGCGCCTTCGCCGAATATGTCCGCGACCACCTTGACCCCAACCTGCGCGCGCATGTTGAATATTCCAACGAGGTCTGGAATTTCATCTTTCCACAGGCGGTCTGGGCCCGCGACGCCGCAACCGCCCTTTGGGGCGAAGAGGCGGGCGAGGATGGCTGGATTCAATACACCGGCCTGCGCGGCGCGCAAATGTCGGCGATCTGGCGCGAGGTGTTTGGCGACGCAGCCAAGGCGCGTCTGATCATGGTGGCGGCCACCCATACCGGCTGGCCCGGTCTGGAAGAGCCGCTGTTGCAGGCGCCTTTGGCGATCAAGGCCGGGCAGCTGAAGATTCCCCCTGCCGCGGCGTTCGATGCCTATGGCGTCACCGGCTATTTCGGCCATGATCTCGGCGGTGAGGACACGGTTGAGCGCGTGATGTCATGGATCGCCGCAAGCCGCGCGGTGGCCGAGGCAAAGACCGTCGAGACCGGGCTGTCAGGCGCCGCGCAAGAGGCGTATCTTGCCGCCCATGCAAGCGATCTGGCCTATGATCTGGCGGCGGCAAGCCTGCGGCAGGGATCGTTTCGCGAGCTGATGCAGGAGCTTTTGCCCTATCACGCCGAAGCGGCCCGCCGCCACAACCTGCGCCTTGTGATGTATGAAGGCGGCAGCCATGTGACCGGCCATGGCGCGGCGGTGAACAACGAGGCGCTGACCGGCTTTTTTACCGCATTCAATTACAGCCCGCAGATGGGCGCGCTTTATGACGACCTTCTGGCGGGATGGTCAGAGGCGGGCGGCACCCTGTTCAATGCCTTTGTCGATGTCGCCGCGCCCTCGAAATGGGGAAGCTGGGGCGCGCTGCGCCATCTCAACGACACCAACCCCCGCTGGGACGCCTTGATGCGCGCCAATCAGACCGCTCCGGGTTGGGCCGCCGCCCGCGCACCAGGCACGTTTTTGCAAGGCCTGACGCGACGGGCGGGTGACAGCGGCGCAATGCTGAATGGCACCGCCAAGGCCGATATCCTGTTGGGCGGGGCGGGCGATGACATCCTGCACGGGCATGGCGGCAATGACCGCCTGCATGGCGGGGCGGGGCGTGACATTGCGATCCTGACCGGCGCGCACGCCGATTACACAAGCCGGCGCGATGGCCCGCGCGTAATCCTGAAAGGCCCCGAGGGCGAGGTCACGCTTGTGGCGATCGAGGCCGTGACATTTACCGCCGAGCCGGGCGCGGAATTTGCCATTAACGATCTGATCTAAGCGCGCGCCGCGTGCCTTTGATCAACGCGTCGGCGCCCAAGGACGAGCGGAACTGATCCACAACCTTTTGTCGACCCGCCTTTGACAAAGCCGCGCAAAGCCCCGGATCGGCGGCCAGAGCGGCAATTGCATCGGCCAGCCTTTCCGGCTCTTTCGGGGGCACAAGCATGCCGTCGCGCCCATCGGTGATCAGCTCTCGCACGCCGCCCGCATCGGTGCCGATGGTGGGCACGCCACAGGCCATCGCCTCCATATAAGCGACGCCAAGCGGTTCGTGCCAGCTTGCCAGCACAAAGACATCCGCCGCCAGCAGATGGCGGCGCACCTCGGCGGCACTTATCGCGCCCAGAAGGCGGGCGTTCTGGCCAAGGCCAAGCGTTTCAAGGTGCGCCTGAAGGGTTTGACGATAGCCCGCGCCACCGGCATCATCCTCGCCCGCGATATCAAGCTCTACCTCAATGTCACGATCAAGCAACAGGCGCACCGCCGTCAGCAAATCCTGATGGCCCTTAACCACATTGAGCCGCCCACAGGCAAAAAGCCGCAACGGCGCGCCGGGTTTGGGCGGAGCGTATGGCGTCGTGCGCTTGAAATCCTCCGTATCGACGCCCATCGGTTGGATCATCACATCGCGCGGAAGGTCGGGCCCAAGCACCGCCTCGGCCTCGGCCAGCAATTTGCGGGTGATGATGGTGGCAAAGCTGGCATGGCGCCACTTGAAGCCCTGACCGGGGCCATAATCGGACAACGGCCCATGCAGCGTCAGGCTATAGCCCGGCCCGCCCATCCGCCGGGCAAGCGCACAGATAAGCGCGGCGCGACCACAGGAATGGGCATGCACATGATTAATCCCGTGCGCCCGGCACTCGGCCATCAAGCGTCGCGCAGCGGGCAGACAGATCAGAGCGTCGCGTAAAAACGCCTTGCCGCCGCCCTCGCCCAGAATATCGCGCCACGGCGCATGAAGCATGCCGCCAAGCGCCGGACCCGGCGCAATTTCACCAAGATAGGTGGTGCGCGCCATCGCCTCGGCCGACCAGTCATGCGAGATAAGCCCCGGCGGCGGCGGGCGGGTGCTGAATAGCGTGACCTCGACCCCAAGCCGCACCAGATCGGCCAGCTCGCGCCAGAAAAAGATATGCGTCTGGCCCGGAAACTGTGGCACGAGATAGCCAAGTTTCAGCGGCGCATCCTGTTTTATCGTCCGGGTTTCGGGCATCTGCTGTTTCGCTTTTGAAAGGTTTTCTAAATAAGGGCTTAGCACAGGCCGCGCGGGCGCATAAGATTTGCTCGCAAAAGAATTGGAACCCCTCTGGTGACGGATCACGCCAAACCCACGCTTAGCGTCATCATCCCCGCCCATAACGAGGCGGGGTTGATCGGGCCCTGCCTTGACGCGCTTTTGGCCTCGGAGTGGGCCGGGGGCGGGGTCGAGGTGATCGTCGTCGCCAATGGCTGCACCGACACCACCCTGGCCGAGGCCGAAACCCGGCGCACCGCCGCAGAGGCGCGCGGCTGGAGGATGCAGGTCCTTGATCTGGCTGAGGGTAGCAAGCCCGGCGCGCTCAATGCAGGCGAGCGGGTGGCGAGCGGCGCGATTCTTGCCTACCTTGACGCCGATGTAGAAATCGCGCCCCCCCTGCTGGGACAGATCGCGCAGGCTCTGGTCGGCAGCGCCCCCGCCTATGCCAGCGGGCAGGTGATCATCCCGCCGCCGCACAACGCCTTTAGCCGCCTCTACGCGCGGTTTTACCGTCAGGTGCCGTTCTTTCACCACGGCGTGCCGGGATGCGGTTTTTTCGCCATGAACCGCGCCGGGCGGGCGCGGTGGGGCGATTGGCCCGTGATCATCTCGGATGACACCTTTGCGCGGCTCAACTTTGCCCCCGAGGAGCGCGTCGCGGTCAGGGCCGGGTATCGCTGGCCCATCGTCGAGGGCTTTGGCGCATTGGTCAAAGTGCGCCGCAGGCAGGATCGCGGCGTAAATGAGCTCGCGCGGGCCTATCCGGCGCTTCTGGCCAATGACGACAGGCGCCCCTCGGGGCGCTCTTGGATCATCGGTGCCGCGCTGCGCGCGCCTTTGGCGTTTCTGGCCTATGTCGCCGTCGCCCTTGCCGTGCGCATGGGCAAAGGCAGCGACGAATGGACACGTGGGCGCTAATGCCCTGCGATTTCAATGGATTCTCCGCAAAACTGCCGTAATGCTGGGGCAAATCAGTTTGGTGCCGCCATAAAGGTTAACACGGGGTTTAGAGTGCGCGTTGTAACGCAGGTTTTCTCAGGAGACGGGCTTTTGGCTCGGGCGATGCGTTCTTCGGCGCTGACCGTGGCCGGTTTTGGCGGCTCTCAGGTGCTCAGACTTGCCTCGAACCTTGTTCTGGCGCGACTGTTGTTTCCCGAGGCCTTTGGCATCATGGCGATTGTCAGCGTGATCATTCAGGGGTTGATGCAGTTCTCTGACGTTGGCGTCAGCCCAGCAATCATGCAGAGCAAACGCGGCGACGACCCGGATTTCCTGAACACCGCCTGGACCATTCAGATGATGCGCGGGCTTGCCCTGTGGCTGGCGGCCTGCGCCCTCGCCTGGCCGGTGGCGCAGATTTACGACGCTCCCCTCCTGCTTCAGCTTTTGCCGGTGGCGGGGCTGTCTTTGCTGATCACCGGGTTCAACCCGACGCGGCTTGACAGTGCCAAGCGGCATTTGCGCTTTGGCCGGGTGACGGCGATTGATTTTGGCGTGCAGATCGCGGGCATTCTGGCCGCTGTGGGGCTTGCCTGGTGGCTTCAATCGGTCTGGGCGTTAGTGATTTCGGGCTTGATCAGCGCATGTGTGGCGCTGGTGCTCTACTGGGTGTTCCTGCCCGGCCTGCGCAACCGGATCATGTGGGAAAAGCCCGCCGCGCAAGAGCTTGTCACCTTTGGAAAATGGATTTTCCTGAGCACGATCTGTGGTTTTCTGTTCAATCAGGCGGATAAGCTAATCCTTGGGAAATACCTTAGTTTCTCGGTGTTCGGGGTCTATAATATCGGGTTTTTCCTGGCCTCTTTCCCGATGCTTCTGGGCAATATGCTGACCTGGCGGTTGCTGATCCCGATTTACCGTGAATTGCCCCCCGGCGAGAGCCCCGAGAACTTTGCCAAGCTGCGCCAGATGCGCTTTGCTGTCAGCCTTGCGCTTTTGGCGCTTGCGGGGCTGTTTGCGCTTTTGGGGGGCTGGCTTGTCGGGGTGATGTATGATGATCGTTATGAAATGGCAGGCGCGGTTGTGGTCATGATGGCGATCATGCAGATCCCGCAGATCATCGTGATGACCTATGATCAGGCCTCGCTTGCCGCCGGGGATTCGCGCCGCTTTTTCATTCTGACGCTGGCCAAAGCCGTGGTGATGATCGCCGCGCTTATTCTTGGCCTTGAGTGGGGCGGCCTTATGGGGGCACTGATAAGTTATGGCGTTGCCATGCTTTTTGCCTATCCGGTGGTGGTCTGGCTGGCGCGCCGGATGCGGGCCTGGGATCCCTTGCATGACGCGCTGATGGCGCTTGTCGGGCTTGGGATCGGCATTCTGGCAATCAAGGTCAATCTTGACGCGGTCAGCGAACTGGCCCGCGCCTCGGGGTGGTAGCGCACAGAGCGGGAGACAAAAACTATGGTATTGCCAAGGAGTTGCCCCAAATTCTTCGCATTGTTTGGCGATATCATCAGACCTATATTTCTGACCAGTGGATTTGATGACAGATGACATGATCCCCCCATCGGCCGACGGCAATGACATTGCCATTGTCGGCATGGCTGCGCATCTTCCGGGTGCGCAGACGGTGGCACAGTATTGGGAGAACCTGCGCAGCGGCATAAGCTCGATCCGCAAGCTGTCGGAAGAAGAGCTTTTGGCCGCAGGCGAAAGCCAGCACATGATCCGCCAGAAAAACTATGTCCCCTACGGCGCACCGCTGGACGGGTTCGAGATGTTCGATGGCGAGTTTTTCGGCTTTGGCCCCAAGGAAAGCGCCATTCTCGACCCCCAGCATCGCCAGTTCCTTGAGGTCGCCTGGGAGGCGCTTGAAGATGCCGGGCACCCGCCGGAAAATTTCGACGGCAACATAGGGGTTTTTGCAGGCTGCGGCATGGGCAGCTATTTCTATTTCAACCTCTGCTCCAACCCCGATCTGGTAAATGATGTCGGCATGTTCCTGTTGCGCCATACCGGCAATGACAAGGATTTCCTGACCACGCGGCTTAGCCACATCCTTGACCTCAAGGGGCCGAGCCTGTCGATTCAGACCGCCTGTTCCACCTCTTTGGTGGCGGTGCATTATGCGGCGCAATCGCTGCTCAACGGCGAATGCGATATGGCGCTTGCCGGCGGTGTCACCATCGAGCTGCCGCAAAAGCGCGGCTATCTCTACAAAGACGGCGAGATCCTGTCGCCCGACGGGCAATGCCACGCCTTTGATCATCGCGCGCAGGGCACGGTCTTTGGTTCGGGCGCCGGGGTTGTCGTGCTGCGCCGGTTGGCCGATGCGATCGCCGATGGTGATCACATCTGGGGCGTGATCAAGGGCACGGCTGTCAATAATGATGGCGCCGCCAAGGCCGGTTACCTCGCGCCTTCGGTCGACGGTCAGGCGATTGCCGTGGCCGAGGCACAGGCGATTGCCGGAGTAAGCGCCGAAACCGTGGATTATGTCGAATGCCATGGCACCGGCACCTATCTTGGTGACCCGATCGAGGTTGCCGCCCTCACGCAGGCCTTTCGCGAAAGCACCGAAGCCGTTGATTTCTGCCGCATCGGCAGCGTGAAAACCAATATCGGCCATCTCGATACCGCCGCCGGGGTGGCCAGTCTGATCAAGGCGACGCTGGCGCTCTATCACAAGGAAATGCCGCCCTCGCTTGGCTATGAGGCGGCCAATCCCGCGATTGGTTTTGATGGCAGCCCTTTTACCGTCAATGACCGACCTACGCCTTGGCCGCGCCGCACCCATCCGCGCCGCGCCGGGGTCAATTCGCTAGGGGTTGGCGGCACCAATGCCCATGCGGTTTTGCAAGAGCCACCAGAGCGCGCCGCATCCGAACCGGGCGATTGGCCATTTCAGCTTTTCACCCTTTCGGCACGCACCAAGGCCGCGCTTGACGATGGCGCGGCGCGGCTTGCAAGCCACCTGCGCGCGCATCCCGAACAGCCGCTGGCCGATGTCGCCTGGACCCTGAAAGAGGGTCGGCGCGCCTTTGATCGCCGCCGCGTTGTCGTCGCCGATAGTCACGAGGCCGCCGCCGCGCTTTTGGAAAAGGGCGATCCGCGCCGGGTTTTCACCCATGAAGTATTGGGCCATGATCCGCAGGTGGTGTTCATGTTCCCCGGCGGCGGCGCGCAATATGCGGGCATGGCGCGCGACCTTTATGAAACAGAGCCGGTCTTTGCCGAATGGATGGACCGCGGGCTTGATCTGCTTGAGCCCAGGCTCGATTACGACATCCGCGCGATCTGGTTGCCGGATGCTGCCGGACTGGCCGAGGCGCAAGAGCGACTCAAGCGCCCCTCGGTGCAACTGCCGCTGATCATGATCACCGAATATGCGCTGGCGCAACTCTGGCAGAGCTGGGGCGTGACCCCCGCCGCCCTTATCGGTCATTCGATGGGCGAAAACACCGCCGCCTGCCTTGCCGGGGTGATGAGTTTCGAGGATTGCATCGGCCTTGTGCATCTGCGCGGCCAACTGTTTGACGAGGTCGCGCCGGGCGGCATGCTGAGCGTGCCGCTGGCCGCCGAGGCCCTGCGCCCCTGGCTTGGCGACGCCCTTGATCTGGCGGCGGTGAACGCGCCGGAATTGTCAGTTGCCTCTGGCCCGCAGGCCGCGCTTGACGATCTGGCCGCGCGCCTCGCCGCCGAGGGGATCGAGGCACAGCGCATCCCGATTGACATCGCCGCCCATAGCCGGATGCTGGAGCCGATCCTTGACCGGTTTCGCGCCTATCTCAAGTCCATCCCACTCAACGCTCCGCAAATCCCGCTGATCTCGAACCGCACCGGCGATTACATGACGCCGGAGCAGGCCACCGATCCGGATTACTGGGTCGGCCATCTGCGCCATACGGTTGAGTATGCAAACGGCCTTGGCCGCCTCGCCGAAGGGGGCGAGCGGGTGTTTCTTGAGGTGGGGCCGGGCAAGGCGCTGTCGTCACTGGCGCAGGCACATGACGCGATTAGCACCAATCAGGTGATCAGCACCCTGCGCCACCCCGATGATCTGGTGCCGGATGACGAATATTTCATGACGATGCTGGGTCGGATGTGGGCGGTCGGGGTCAACATCGACTGGCATCAGATCTGGGGCGAGGCACGGCGTTACCGCGTGCCACTTCCCAGCTATGCCTTTCAACATAAACCTTATTTCATCGCGCCAGGCGCGGCGCGCAGCGAGGCCGCGCCCGACTGGCCGCTGCGACATGACGATCTGGCGGACTGGGGGTATCGGCCCTATTGGCGGCCCAGGCTGGCCGAGATTGATCTTGGCGACGAGACCGATCTTGCCGCGCTCCCGACCGAGACCTGGCTTATCTTCGAGGATGACGCCGGACTTGCCAAAGCGATCGGTGCGCGGCTTGAGCGCGCCGAACATACGGTAACGTATGTAACGCCCGGTGACGGCTTTGCCGCACTTGCACCGGGGCGTTATGCGCTCTCGCCGGAACGCGGGCGCGAGGGCTATGACCAACTGATCCGCGCGCTTGTGGCCGAGGGCCGTGCCCCCACCCGGATCGCGCATTTCTGGCAGGTCACGGCGGATGAACGCCACCGCCCCGGATCAAGTTTTTTCCACCGGCTTCAGGAACAGGGGTTCTATAGCCTGCTGTTTCTGGCACAGGCGATGGCCGATGAGGGCCTGCCGACGCCGCTTCACATAAGCGCCGTCACCTCTGGTGCGACGCAGGTCAAGGGCGAGGCGCTCGATCACCCGGCCAAGGCCACGATCATGGGCCCGCTGCGGGTGATCCCGCGCGAAATGCCCGGCGTGACCTGCGCCAGCCTTGATCTTACCCTGCCCGATCTACGGCGCGGTGTGCCCGATGCACTTGTCGCGCAGGTGCTTGAGGATCTGTTGCAGGACCCCGGAAACCGCGTGGCGGCGCTGCGCGGCGCGCGGCGCTATGAACAGACCTATCGCGCCCACCCGATGACGCCGGGCGAGACGCCGATTTCGGATCGCGATACGGTTCTGATCACCGGCGGATTTGGCGGCATCGGGCTGACGCTGGCCGAAGACCTGATCCGTCGGAACAACGCCAATATCGTGCTGATGTCCCGCCGCGCCCTGCCTGCGCGCGATGATTGGCCGCGTTATCTTGCGACTCACGGCGCGGGCGATCCCGTTGCCCGCCGGATTGCCGCGATCGAGCGGCTAGAGGGGCTTGGCGGTCGCGTGATGGTGGTCACCGCCGATGTCTGTAACATCGAGGATATGAGCGCCGCGCGCGACCGGATCGAGGCCGGATTTGGCCGGGTAAACGGCGTGATCCACGCCGCCGGGGTGATCGCCGATGCGCCGCTTCTGAGCAAGGGGCCGGACAGCATCGAGGATGTGTTTACCCCGAAAATCCATGGCACTCAGGTGCTTGAACAGGTGTTTCCCGATGGGCGGCTTGACTGGCTTGTGCTGTTTTCCTCGACCTCGACGGTGACCGCCCCTGCGGGGCAGGTCGATTACGTGGCGGCCAACGAATACCTCAACGCCTATGCCAAATCGCGCCAAGGCGGCAAGACGCAGGTGCTTGCGCTGAACTGGGGCATCTGGGCCAAGGTCGGCATGGCCGCCGAGGCAGTTGCCCGCCAGAAGGGCGAGGAGATCGCCGCGCCGCGCGTTCCCGTCAAGGCGCCGATGATCGACACGGCAAGCCATGACGCCGAGGGCAATCGACTGTTTCACGCCAGCTATAGCGCGGCTGACACCTGGGCATTCGATCAGCATCGCACCAAGGCCGGTCAGGCGCTTTTGCCCGGCACCGGCTATCTTGAGCTTTTGGCCGAGGCGCTCCGCGCACAGGGCGAAGAGGGCGCGTTTGAAGTGCGCGACCTGTGGTTCCTGCGCCCCTTTGACATGCCCGATCAAGGCCGCCGCGACATGCGCCTGCGCTTGGCGCGCAGCGAAGCGGGCTATGATGCAGAGGTGCAAAGCGACCATACCCTGGCCGGGCGGCATGGCTGGCAAGGCAATGCTCAAGCCGGTGTGAGCCTTCTACCACTCGCGCCCCCGACGCCGCTTGACCTGCCATCCATTCGCACCCGTATGGAAGGCTGGCAAGAGGCCGGTGATACCCCTCTCACAGCCCCGCAAGAGGCGCACCTGGATTTCGGGCCGCGCTGGCGGGTTTTGCAGGCGACGGGGTTCGGCCAGGGCGAGGGCCTTGCGCATCTGCGCCTGCCAGAGGGGGCAATGGGCGACCTTGCGCAGGGCTATCTGCTGCATCCGGCGCTGCTGGATATCGCCACCGGCTGGGCGATGAATCTGATCGAGGGCTATGCGCCGACGCATCTTTGGGTGCCGATGTCCTATGGTTCGGTCAGGGTGCATGCGCCGCTGACCGGTGAGATCTATAGCTGGGTGCGCAATGCCGGTGAAAACCACGCCGATGCGGCCACGGCCAGTTTTGATATCACGATCTGCGACGCAACCGGGCGGGTTCTTGTCGATATCCACGGTTTCGCGATCCGCCGTCAGGAGGCCGGGCTTGCCCTCGCCCCGCCCACCGCGCAAGACCTTGAATTTGATCCCGGTCAGAGCGGCGAGGCACCGCCCCTCTCGCCCGCCGAAGAGCGCTTGCAGCACAATCTGGAACAGGGGATTTTGCCCGATGAGGGGCCAGAGGCGTTTCGCCGAGCACTTGCCAGCGGGCTAAGCCAGGTGGTGGTATCCTCGCTTGACCTCGACACGCTCTGCGCGCAGGCCGAGCATGGCGCGCAGACCCCCGAGGAGAGCGGGCAAAAATTCGACCGCCCCGATCTTGCAGGCGATTTCGTCGCCCCCGAGGGCGAGATCGAAACCCGCCTCGCCGAATTCTGGAGCAGCCTTCTTGGCCTTGAAACCGTCGGTGCCGAGGACAGTTTCTTTGATCTTGGCGGCCATTCCCTGATTGCCGTGCGCCTGTTCGGGATGATCCGCAAGGCATGGCAGGTCGATTTCCCGATTTCTGTCCTGTTCGAGGCCCCGACAATCCGCGCCTGTGCCGGTCTGATCGAGGCGCGCATCGGGCCGCAGGAGGCCCGCAGTAATGCCCCCAAGCCAAGCGCGCCGGAACGCCGCTTTACCCATCTGGTGGCGATGCACCGGGGCGAAGGCGGGCCGAAGCGTCCGTTTTTCCTTGTGGCCGGGATGTTCGGCAATGTCCTTAACCTGCGGCATCTGGCGCATTTGCTGGGCGATGACCGGCCCTTTTACGGGCTTCAGGCGCGCGGGCTTTATGGCGGCGAGGCGCCGCATGACGATCTGGTCGAGGCGGCGCGCGATTATATTGCCGAAATGCGCCAGATTCAGCCACATGGCCCCTACCTTTTGGGTGGCTTTTCCGGCGGCGGGATCACCGCCTATGAAATGGCACAGCAATTGCGCGCGGCGGGCGAAGAGGTGGCGGCGGTCGTGATGCTCGACACCCCCCTGCCACAACGCCGCGCGCTGTCGCGCAAGGATCGCCTGCTTATCCAGTGGCAGGAACTGCGCGCGCGCGGCCCGCTTTATCCGCTGCACTGGGCGCGCAACCGCATCAAATGGGAGCTGGCCAAGCGCCGCCCGCAAGAGGCCGCCACAACCACCGGGCATCAGTTCCACGACAGCGAGATCGAGGCAGCGTTCTATCGCGCGATTGCGCGCTATGACCTGCGCCCATGGGATGGGCCGCTGCATCTGTTCCGCCCGCCGCTTGTGGGCAAATGGCAGGTCTCGAACGGGCTCTGGGTGAATTCAGAGCGCGCCTATGTGCTGCCCGACAATGACTGGACCCGCTATGCGCCACAGGTGCAGGTGACAGAGGTGCCGGGCGATCACGATTCCATGGTGCTTGAGCCCAATGTGCGGGTTCTGGCCGCCCGCATCCGGCGCGCGATTCATGCCGCCGAGGCGGATATCCCCCCGTCGCCTGTTGTTCAAAGGGCCGCGGAATGACCGACACACCCCGCGTTCTGTGCATTATCCTGAACTGGCGCACGCCGGAGATGAGCCTGAAATCCTGTCGCGCGGCGCAGGTCGCGATGCAGGGTATCTCGGGCGAGATCGTCTTGGTCGACAACGCGTCGGGCGATGGGTCCTTCGAGATCATGCAGGCGGCCACCAAAGGCCAGGACCGGATGCGCGTGGTGCAATCGGGCCGCAATGGCGGCTTTGGCGCGGGCAATAACGCGGGCATGCGCGCCGGGCTGTCCGACGGCGCGCGGCCCGATTATATCTATATCCTGAATTCCGATGCCTTTCCGGCCCCCGATGCGATTGCCCGGCTTTTGACCCATCTTGAGGCGACGCCCGAGGCGGGTCTTGTCGGCAGCTATATCCATGGCCCCGACGGGGCGGCGCATGTCACCTGTTTCCACTTTCCCACGATTGCCGGCGAATTTGAAGGCGCGGCGCGCATCGGCCCCGTCAGTCGGCTGTTGAAACGCCATATCGTGCCCCTTCCCGTGCCAGAGGCCAGCCGCCCGGTCGATTGGCTGGCCGGGGCAAGCCTGATGATCCGGCAAGACGTTCTGGATCAGATCGGCGGATTTGACGAGCGGTTTTTCCTCTATTTCGAGGAAACCGATCTTTGCCTGCGCGCCGCGCGGGCCGGTTGGCAGACCCATTTCGTGCGCACAAGCGAGGTCGAGCATATCGGCTCGGTCAGCACCGGTATGAAAACATGGGCGCGGGTGCCAGATTACTGGTTTGCCTCGCGCCGCCATTATTTTGTGAAAAATCACGGGCGCGCCTATGCGGTCACCGCAACGCTGGCGCATTTGGGCGGCGGCATTCTGGGACAGGTCTGGCGGGTGCTCCGGCGCAAACCGACCACTGCCCCGCCGCATTTTCTGCGAAGTTTAATGGTAAGTGATCTGCGCGCGGCCCTGCGGTGTATTGCCGGTCGCGGCCCCCAAAGCGTCCCCAAAAGCGCGCGCCCTGTGGCCGAAAAATGAGGACAAGACGATGCTGAGCGCCCTTCTGATCGGAAATGAATCACTGGCCCTGCACTGTGGCGAGGCCTGGCTTGGGCGCGGCCATAAAATTGCGACGGTTGTCACGCGCAACGCCGATGTCCGGACTTGGGCCACTGGTAAGGGGTTGCGCGTGATCGCCCCCGGCGCGGGCGTGGCCGAGGCGCTGAACGGGGTCACTTTCGACTGGCTCCTGTCGATCGCCAACCTGTCGGTTTTGCCAGACGCGGTGCTGGCGCAGGCGACCAAGGGCGCGGTCAATTTCCACGACGGGCCATTGCCGCGCTATGCGGGCCTGAACGCCCCGGTCTGGGCCCTGATGAATGGCGAGACGCGGCACGGCATCACCTGGCATCTGATCGAAGGCGGGATTGACGAGGGCCGGATTGTCGAACAGCGCCTGTTTGATATCGCGCCCGACGACACCGCCCTGACCCTCAACGCCAAATGTTATGGTGCGGCGCTTGACAGCTTTCCCGCCGTGATGGATCAGCTTGAGCGCGGCTTGCCCGGTGCCGTGGCTCAGGACCTTGATGCGCGATCCTATTTTGCACGCGCTGACCGCCCCGAGGCCGCCGCCTGGCTGGATTTCACAAAGCCCGCAAGCGATCTTGCCCGGCTGGTGCGCGCGCTTGATCATGGCGGATATTTCAACCCGCTGTGCATGGCGCGCATCGTGATTGGCGATCAGGTGGTTCTTGTCGGCAAGGCCGAGATCGCGGCCGCTGCAAGCGCCCCCCCCGGCACGGTTCTTGGCGTTGCCGACACCCACCTGAGCGTTGCGACACGTGTCGGCGCGCTGCGGCTGAGCGATCTGCGCGCCGGGGATGGCACGGCGGTTGATCCCGGCAAGCTGGCCACAGAAGGCATGGTCCTGACGCGCCCCGAGGCATCGGGCGATCTGACCCGGATCATGGCCGATCTTGCCCCGAACGATGGCTATTGGCGCGCCGCCTTGCGCACCATGCAGCCGGTGATCCTGCCGCTTGCGGCGGGGGATGGGGCGGGCGAAGAGCGCCGCGCGCTTGAGCTGGCCGGTGAGCTTGCCCTGGCGGCGGCCGCCGTCTGGGCCGCGCGCCTTGGCGGTGAGGCCGGCGCGACGTTGGCCTATCGCGGCACGGCGGTCACAAAGGCAGAGCAGCCCGGCCATACCTGTCCCTGGGTGCCGCTGACCCTGCCCGAGGCCGAGACCATGGCGGATTTGCAGGACGCGATGCAAACCGCCCTTGCCAAGGCCGAGGCCAAAGGCGCCTTCGCGCTTGATCTCTTTGCCCGTGATCCCGACCTTGAGGCGACCCATCGGCCCACACTTGGCCTGAACCTTGCCGGAACCGGCCTTATCCCCGGCACGGTGGCGACGCTCGACCTCGCCACAACGCCGACGCTTGCCTATGATCCCGCGCGTCTCTCGCCCGCGATGGCCGATCTTCTGGCCAAACGGCTTGAAGGGCTTGGCCGCGCCACGCCGGACAGCAGGGTGAGCGATCTGCCCCCCCTGCCCGAGGCCGAGCGCGCGCTTGTGACCGAAAGCTGGAACCGCACCACGCGCGCCTATGACGCCCTGCCCCTGCACAGAATGATTGAGGAACAGAGCGCCCGCAACCCCGATGCCACGGCTCTGGTGTTTGAGGATCAGGCAATCTCTTACGCGGCCCTTGAGGCGCGCGCCAATCGTGCCGCGCATGTGTTGCGTGAGATGGGGGTTGGCCCCGGTGTTCTGGTCGGGCTCTGCCTGCCGCGCTCGGCCGATATGATCGTGGCGGCGCTTGCGATCTGGAAGGCGGGCGGCGCCTATGTGCCGATGGACCCGGCCTATCCCGCCGAGCGGCTGGCGCTTTACCTGACCGACAGTGGCGCGCCGGTGGTGATCACTCATGCTTCGCTGGCCGAGACCCTGCCGGAAACCAGCGCCGAGGTGCTCTGCCTTGACGCCGATCCGCGCCTTGAAGGCGCCCCCGATACCCCACCCGAGGGGGGGGCGACGGCGGATGATCTGGCCTATGTGATCTATACCTCGGGCTCGACCGGGCGGCCCAAGGGGGTGATGGTCGAGCATCGCAATCTGGCGAACTTCTTTGCCGGGATGGACGGGCGCATTGCGCATGATCCGCCGGGGGTCTGGCTGGCGGTGACAAGCCTCAATTTCGACATTTCGGTGCTGGAGCTGTTCTATGCCCTGGCGCGTGGCTTCAAACTTGTGCTGAGCGGCGATGAGACCCGCGCGCTTGTGTCGTCGGGCCATCTTGCCACCTCTGATCGCGGGATGGCGTTCAGCCTGTATTACTGGGGCAATGACGACGGCACCGGGCGCGACAAGTACAAATCCCTGCTTGAGGGCGCGCAATTTGCCGACACCCACGGCTTTTGCGCGGTCTGGACGCCCGAACGGCATTTTCACGCCTTTGGCGGCCCCTATCCCAACCCGTCGGTGACCGGGGCGGCGGTGGCGGCGGTGACGCAAAACATCGGCGTGCGCGCCGGAAGCTGTGTCGCACCGCTGCATCATCCCGCCCGCATCGCCGAGGAATGGGCGGTGATCGACAACCTGACCAATGGCCGCGCGGGCCTTGCGATTGCCAGCGGCTGGCAGCCGGATGATTTCGTGCTGCGACCGCAAAACTCCCCGCCCGACAACAAACCCGCGATGTTTGACGCAATCCGCGATCTGCGCAAATTGTGGAAGGGCGAGGCGGTGGAATACCCCCGCGCCGATGGCAGCCTGCACAGCGTCGTGACCCAGCCACGCCCGGTGTCAAAAGAGCTGCCGATCTGGGTGACAACAGCGGGCAATCCCGCCACCTGGAAAGAGGCCGGGGCGCATGGCGCCAATGTTCTGACCCATCTGCTTGGGCAATCCGTGGCGGAAGTGGGCGAGAAAATCGGCCTCTATCATGCGGCGCTGCGCGCGGCGGGGCATGATCCGGCAGATTTCACCGTGACGCTTATGCTGCATACCTATGTGGCGCAATCGCGCGACGAGGCCGAACGCGTTGCGCGCGAACCGATGAAGGATTACCTGCGTTCTGCCGCCGGGTTGATCAAGCAATATGCCTGGGCGTTTCCGGCGTTCAAGAAACCCGAAGGCGTCAGCAATCCGTTCGAGCTTGATCTCGGATCGCTCTCCGAGGAGGAATTGGAAGGCATCCTTGATTTCGCCTTTTTGCGTTATTTCGAGGATTCCGGCCTGTTCGGCACGGTCGAGGATTGCGTCGCGCGGGTTGAAGAGCTTAAGCGGATCGGCGTCGACGAGATTGCCTGCCTGATTGATTACGGCATTCCGGTACGCCAGGTTCTGGACGGCTTGCGCCCGCTGGCGCAGGTGCTAGACCGCTCCAATCGCGTCGGCAGCATCCCCGAGGATGATTTTTCCATCGCGGCGCAGATTTTGCGCCACCGGGTCACGCATCTGCAATGTACGCCGTCGATGGCGCGGATGATCGCGATGAATGACGAGGCGCGCCATGCGCTGTCTCAGGTCAAACATCTGATGCTGGGCGGTGAGCCCTTGCCCGGCGGGTTGGTGGACGAGTTGGCGACGCTTACCGGCGCGCAAATCCTGAACATGTACGGGCCGACCGAAACCACGATCTGGTCGACCACCGCACCGGCCGTGGCGGGTACGGGTGTGGCCCCGATCGGCACGCCAATTGCAAATACCCAGACCTATATTCTTGACGACGCGATGCGCCCCGTGCCCGTGGGCGCGCCCGGCGAATTGTGGATTGGCGGCGACGGGGTAACGCGCGGCTATCTGCATCGCCATGACCTGACCGCAGATCGGTTTCGTGCCGACCCCTTCCGCCCCGGCGGGCGGATTTATGGCACTGGCGATCTGGTGCGATGGCGTGCCGATGGGCAGATCGAGTTTATCGGTCGCGCCGATACCCAGGTGAAACTGCGCGGCTACCGGATCGAGTTGGGCGAAATCGAAAGCGCGCTTGAGGCCTGTACAGGGGTGGATCAGGCCGTCGTTCTCGCGCGCGAGGACAGCCCCGGCGACACCCGTCTTGTGGCCTATCTGCGCGGGCAGGCCGAGATTGAACCGCTCAAGGCACGGCTTGCGTCGGCGCTACCAGCGCATATGATGCCTGCGCATTTTGTGCGCATCGACGCTTTTCCGCTGACGCCCAACCGCAAGGTTGATCGCAAGGCGCTTCCGGCACCGACGCAGGCACAGCCCGCGCCGCAAACCGCAGCCACCTCTGCCGCGCCCGGCAGCACGCTTGAGCGCGACATCGCCGCGATCTGGTCGCGCATCCTTGGCGTTGCACAGATCGGGCCGCAGGACAGTTTCTTTGATCTCGGCGGGCATTCCCTTTTGGCGGTGCAGGCGCATCGTGAAATCCGCGAGGAGCTGGCGGCGCACGCGCTGAGCATCACCGACATTTTCCGCTTTCCCAAGCTTGCGGCCCTGGCCGCACGGGTGGCCGAGGCGCGCGGCGATGCCCCCGCCATGAGTGCCGCCACGACAGAGCAGGCGAAAACCGCCGCCGCCGCGGTTCCTGGCGCGCGCGCCGCGTCGCGGAGCGAAGCAATGGAACGGCGGCGCGCGATGCGTGCGGCGCGCCAGGGCTAGGGCGGTGCTGATCTCGGCGCTGCGCGCGGTGCTGCCGCCGGGGGTTGCGGTTGGCGCCGCCGATCCGACTGCCCCCGAGACCGGGCTTTGGCCCGAGGAAAGCGCCGCGATGGCCCGTGCGATCCCGACCCGGCGCCGCGAATTTGCCGCCGGGCGCCGCGCCGCACGCGCCGCGATGCAGGCGCTTGATCTGCCAGCCGCCGCGATTTCACCCGGCCCGGACCGCGCGCCGGTCTGGCCCACCGGGACCGTTGGCAGCATCAGCCATGGCGGCGGTGCCTGCCTTGCTCTGGTGGCACAACAGGGCGCAATCACCGGCCTCGGAATTGATCTTGAGCCGGCAGAGGCGTTGCCGCGCGATATGATCGAAACGGTCTGCACCAGCACCGAGCGCGACGCGATCACGGTACATGACCTTTTGGGCCGGATCACCTTTTGCGCCAAGGAAGCGGTCTATAAAGCGCAATACCCGCTTTGCCGCCAAACGCTTGAGTTTCACGATCTGGAAACCAGCATTGATCTTGCCGAAGGACAGTTTGAGGCCTGCTTCACGCGGGCTTGCCCGCCCTTTCAGGCGGGCGCGCGGATTCCTGGCCACATTGTCATCGCCGAGGGGATTATCTTGACCGTAGTGATCCTCCCTGCGCAGTAACCCCCGCGAAAAACAGAGTGTTTCCATTCTGGGGTAAATAAACTGTGGCGGGATTATGTCCAAGTCGCTAGATTGAGGCAAAGATTAGACTAAAATCTGTCAGGGCCGTTTGGGGGCATTCGGTCGGCAGGGTGTTTAAATGGGCATTGCCCGCGACACTTGGCCGATGTTTACGCACCCCAGGCGGTTTTTCGTTTTAAACGACACTGAAAGGTGGATGATGGGTTCGATCCAGTCTTTGCCCGATTTATATCGCATGCTGCGCCGCAGGCTGTGGCTGATTGCGCTTGTCACGCTGGCGGGGTGCATTGGCGCGGTGTTTTTCGCGTTGAACCAACCGCGCGCCTTCGAGGCGACCGCCGTCATTCAGATCGAAACCCCGCAGGTGGGCCGCGATATCACCGGGCGCGCGATGCCGACTGATGCGATGCAGCGCCTGCAACTGATCGAACAGCGCCTGATGGCGCGCGACAACCTGATCAAGGTGATCGACAAGCATGCGCTTTTTGCCGACGTCCCCGATATGCCGCTGCCGCAAAAGATCTTTAACCTGCGGATTTCGACGCGGATCGAACAGATTTCCGTCGGGCTTCAGGGCGTGGCGACAACCCCCTCGGGGCTAAGCGTCACGGTGCGCCTTGGTGATCCGCAAAAGGCCGCCGATGTCGCCAATGAATTTGTCGATACCGTTCTCACCCAGAACCGCGAACGGCGTCTGGCCCTGGTGCGCGAAACCCTCGAATTTTTTAGCGCCGAAGAGGCGCGCGTCAGCGATCAGATCGCCAGTCTTGAGGCAAAAATCGCAGAGTTCAAAAGCGCCAATGCCGATGCTCTTCCCGCCAGCGTGGGCGAATTGCGCACGCAGTTGAACACGCTGAATGAGACCCTGCTGGAGATTGACCGCCAGATCATTGCGCTTGAAACATCCAGCGCGCGCCAACGCCAGGAAGTGTTCGCACGTCAGGTTGAACAGCTGACCGATCAGCGCAATCTTGTGGCAACCCGCATCGCCCGGATCGAAGAGGCGATTGCCACCGCGCCGCGCGTTGAACGCGAATTGGGGGCTCTGGTCCGCAACCAGACCCAATTGCAGGAACAGCTTAATACCATCACCCGCAACCGGGTTGAGGCCGAAATGTCGAGCGTTCTGGAAAAAAGCCAGCAACAGGAGCGCTTCGAGATTTTGGAAACCGCAATTCCGCCCGCGATCCCGGTCTCGACCAGCCGCAAGAAGCTTGCCCTCGCGGGCGGCGTGGCAAGCGTTCTTCTGGGGCTTGGTCTTGCGATCCTGCTTGAGATCATGAACCCGGCATTGCGCACCGCCGGGCAGCTTGAGCAAGAGCTTGACATCAGCCCGGTGGTGACGATCCCGGTCGTACACCTGCGTCACGAACGACGCAAGCGCGTGGCCAAGGCAATTGCCGCCTTCGTCCTTGCCGTGATCAGCCTGCCCTTTATCTTGCGCTTTATCCACGAGCGGATCATCCCGCTTCGGTTTTTGGGCAATCAATAACCGTATTTCGCGATATCGCCGTCCTCTGCGCGGTTCATCACCACACCAAGCAGGGGGGTATCCGCACCAAACCGGCGTTTGACATCGCGCACTTCCTGGGCGGTACTGCGGCCACCGCCGATCACCAGAAGCACCCCGTCAAATTGCGGCCGGAATCCCAGAACGTCATCATAATAGAGCGCCGGCGGCATGTCGAACAGCACGACATCGGGGCGCAGCCGGGTATGGAGATCGTCCAGAACCTCGCCGGTATGAGGCGCCTGCAATAGCTCGGCAGCGTAGGTTTCAACCCGTTCGTTCAGGCCAAGGGCAAGGTTATCGCCGATATTCAGCGTATTTTTTGCGGGGCGGACAAACTGTTGCTCAAGCGGGGTATCACCGGTCAGGAAGGACGCCATCGGCCCCGGCGCAGCGAGGCCAAGGGTGCGCGCAAGCGACGGGCGGCGCAGGTCGAGATCCATCAATACCGTATGCACGCTGGTCTGACGCGACAGGCTGATCGCGAGATTGGCGGCGACAAACGACTTGCCACAGTCCGGCGTCGGCGAGGTGATGGCAACACGGTGCCATCCCTTCGCACGCAGGGCCGCCAGAAGCTTGGTGCGCAGCACGTCAAAGGCCACATGCGCAGGATCTTCGCGCGTCGCACTGATCAGGCGGTTGCGCGCCAGATGTCTGGCATCAAGCGGAACCTGCCGCAGATTTGGCCAGAGCAGGGGCACCGGCGCGAGCGCCGTATCGAGTGCGTCGTCTGATGCCGCTTCAGCAGGTTCATTGACTGCGGCAACCTCTGGCACGGGAACAACGACAACCTCGGGCACGCCTTCGGATTCGTCTGCAACGTCGGGCGCGTCGTCAGGCTCAGGCTCAGGCTCAGGCTCAGGCTCAGGCTCAGGCTCAGGCTCAGGCTCAGGCTCAGGCTCAGGCTCAGGCTCAGGCTCAGGCTCAGGCTCAGGCTC
>Ga0209344_10000934_pt1 | contig 43432 bp, 34 predicted proteins | sample Cruoilmetagenom6_FD_187293 | JGI IMG/M metagenome (GOLD analysis project Ga0209344, IMG submission 187293) | Oil polluted marine microbial communities from Coal Oil Point, Santa Barbara, California, USA - Santa Barbara Oil Seep Sample 6 (SPAdes)... | ecosystem: Environmental > Aquatic > Marine... | reverse complement strand
TTCCCCGAACACAAAAATTATAGGGGTTGAACCTAAAGGGGCTCCTTCGATGAAAACTTCTATAGATTCTGGTAAGGTTGTCACCTTAGAGCAAATTGATAAGTTCATTGATGGTGCTGCGGTGAAGAGAGTAGGAGAGCTAACTTATCCTATCTGTAATTATTATTTGGATAATATGATTACGGTTGATGAAGGAAAAGTTTGTCAGACTATTCTCGACTTATATAATAGGGACGCTATAGTTGTAGAGCCTGCAGGGGCATTGTCTATAGCCGCTTTAGATGAATATAAGGAAGAAATAACGGGTAAAAATGTGATTTGTATTATAGGGGGTAGCAACAACGATATTACCAGAACTGCAGAAATAAAGGAAAGAGCCCTGCTTTTTGGAAAATTGAAACATTACTTCATCATACGATTTCCACAGAGACCAGGTGCTTTAAAAGAGTTTGTTGTTGATATTTTAGGACCCACAGATGATATTACTCATTTTGAATACTCTAAGAAGTCCAGTAGAGAAAACGCACCAGCAGTGGTAGGGATAGAACTTAAAAACCCTAAAGATTTAAAACCTTTAATCGAACGTATGAAAATTAACAATTTTTATGGAGATTATATAAATGATAAACCAGATTTGTTTGAGTATTTGGTTTAAGCTACTTTTAATATATTAGATACAATTTCTAGTCATTGAGAAATCAACACGTATTTACAATTATCAATCTTAGTGAAAAATATAAAAGGAAATGAGCGATGTTAAAATTTCAGAGGAATTTCAGATTAAATCAACTATAGACCAAAAGCATTATCTGGTCAACGGAGAGTTAAAGGAATGGAAAGGAAATACTACAGAAGTATATTCTACTATTTCTTCAACTAAAGAATATAAGCCAACATTATTAGGTAGTATTCCAGATTTACAAGAAACAGAGGCCTTAGAAGCCTTAGATGGAGCATTAATGGCATATGATAAAGGGCAAGGTGTATGGCCAACTATGCATGTAAAAGATCGTATTGAATGTATGGAGGTTTTTGTCTCAAAGATGAAGACCAAAAGAAAAGAAGTAGTTAAATTATTAATGTGGGAAATTGGTAAATCGTTACCGGATTCTCAGAAAGAATTTGATCGTACGGTAGAGTATATTGAAGATACCATTGAAGATTATAAGCAATTAGATCGTGACGCTGCTAAGTTTACAAAGCATGATGGCGTATATGCTCACATAAAAAGAGGTCCTTTAGGTGTCGTTTTATGCTTAGGGCCTTATAACTATCCCTTAAATGAAACGTTCGCTTTATTGATACCTGCTATTATTATGGGGAACACGACCATATTTAAACCAGCAAAACATGGGGTATTACTAATTACACCGCTTTTAGAGGCTTTTCAAACAAGTTTTCCAAAAGGTGTTGTCAATATACTTTTTGGTCGTGGTAGAACGGTTGCTGCGCCAATTATGCAAACAGGTAAAGTAGATGTTCTTGCTTTAATTGGTAACAGTAAGTCTGCAAATGCGCTACAAGATCAGCATCCAAAAAGTAATAGATTGCGATTGGTGTTAGGGTTAGAAGCCAAGAATCCTGCTATTATTTTACCGGATGCGGATTTAGATTTAGCCATAAATGAATGTTTGGCAGGTACTTTGTCTTTTAACGGACAACGTTGTACTGCTTTGAAAGTGGTTTATGTTCATGAAGAAATCAGTGCTGAATTCAACAAGAATTTTGCTAACAAGGTAGATGAATTGAAATTTGGAAATCCGTGGGAAGATGGAGTGAAATTAACTCCGCTACCTGAACCAGATAAGGCAGCTTATATTCAAGGGTTAATTGATGATGCCCTTTCAAAAGGGGCGAAGATTATCAATAAAAAGGGATGTAGGCATTTTGATAATTATATTTGGCCAGCAGTTTTGTATCCTGTTACTAAAGACATGCGTGTATATAAAGAAGAGCAATTCGGACCGATAATTCCTATAGTGCCTTTTACTGATATAGAAGAGCCTTTAGATGATATGGCAGAAAGCAATTATGGCCAACAAGTGAGTTTATTTGGAAAAGATGTGTATGCCCTTTCTCCGTTAATTGATACCTTGGTGAATTTAGTTTGTCGTGTTAATTTAAACAGTTCTTGCCAAAGAGGGCCAGATGTTTATCCGTTTACAGGAAGAAAAGATTCCGCACAAGCAACCTTAAGTGTTCATGATGCTTTGCGATCTTTTTCTATAAGAACGTTTGTCGCTTTTAAGGATAATGAATTAAATACTGAGATCATTCAGAATCTATTGGAAGCCAAACTTTCTAATTTTGTAAGTACAGATTATATATTATAAACGCTAAGGACCAAATGGCAAAATACCTTTCCATTAATTAAGAAATGTTTCTTTTTTACATATTAGTAATTGGCAATATAATGGGTAGTTTTCCCAGTGGTAAAATCTATATTGAATTTTAAATAATCGTTTTTTAGATTTTGAAAGAATTCTCCATATGCAAAAGAGAACTGAGAATTTAAACTAGATTTATATGCTTATGAAATTCTCGGTGATAGATTAAATTATTGTAGTGATTGAGAATATTCTTCTCTAAATCCGACCTTTGTAGCTAGTTTTTTTGGAAAAGAAAATATCGGTCTCAGCGAAACTACTAATAATGTTATTCTCATATCCGTATTCTTTTTCGAGAACGTTTTCGCTATAGTTTTTTTTGAAGCTAGTCATAAAATATTCCGCATCAAAATATAATATATACCGACTTGAGAAATACTTTTTCAATGCAAATTTATATTGTGTTGAATTTTCAACTTGCAGCTAATTTAAAATGCGAAGGTAAAATGAAGTTAGATGATAAGGTGATAGATTATTTACCTAATTTCCATTTTGGAAATCAACAGAGCACAAAGAAAATAGAGGTTGCCCATTTGCTTTCTCACACTACCGGTACTCCATATCATACTTATACCGATTTGGTAGAGTCAGGTCTTTCGATATCTTCTGTAAGGGAAAAAGGTCAAATCTATTAATCCGATTAGTGAACTTGATCCCCAATATAGTAACCAAAATGTATTGTTTTCTATATCTCAGAAAGTAATGTTGAAAGCGACTGGTACAAATATTCAGATATTATTAATAGATAAATTCTTTGAACCTCTTGGTATGAATTCCGTTTTTATAAATCATGAAGCATTAATGAATACCGACAATATTGCTTTACCTCATATTAGAAGAGGACGTACATAGAAATCTGTGTTGCCAATAGATAATTATTATAACGCTATTGCTGCCGGTGGTATAATTACCAATTCAACGGATAGGGAGAAGTGGATGTGATTTTTATTAGGTTATAACCCTGATGTAATGTTTAAAGAGGTTTTGTCTTTGGCATTTAAACCTTTTATTGAATTAAAGGGAGACCATAAATACTATCAAAGATGGTCAGGACACGTGAAATCTTCATACGGATTTGGTTGAAGGATACATATATTAAAAGAAAATGATAAAGAAAAGGAAGAAATTATTTGGCATCATGGAGGTAGTGTAAATATTTATAGAAATGAAATAGCACTTTTTCCTGATTCTGATTTAGGTATTTGTATATTAATTAACGGACCTTATATATTGGTAAAAACATTAATTCCAGATTTAAGAGCAATCGTTAAAAGTATTTATGAGCAATAGCTTGCAATATCGACAAGTATGTGAAAATTTCACAAACAGAATAAGTCTTAAAATTTAATATGTAAAACCCCTTTAATCTTTGAGTAAAGAGGCTTTACTTAAAGTAATATTTTTAGATATTGCTTGCTAACCAATCACCAACTTCACTTGTTTTATAACTTTTACAACCATCGGCAAGATCTTCGGTAACATAACCCTCAGCTAAAGATTTATTTACTACACGTCTAATTTCCTCAGCTTCTTCTGTCATATTCATGTCTTCAAAAAGCATGGCTGCAGAAAGTACGGTAGCTAAAGGATTAGCAATATTTTTACCCGCTGCTTGTGGATAAGAACCGTGTATTGGCTCATATAAAGATACTTTACTACCTACAGATGAAGAAGGCATAAGGCCCATAGAACCAGCAATTACAGAAGCTTCATCGGTTAAAATATCTCCAAATAAGTTTGCTGTAATGATTACATCGTATCCTTTTGGCCATTGAATTAATCGCATAGCAACGGCATCGATAAACTCATAAGATACTTCCACTTCTGGATAGTCTTTTTCCATTTCCTGTACAGTCTCTCTCCAAAGTCTAGATGATTCCAAAACGTTGGCCTTATCAACACAACATAATTTTTTAGAACGCTTCATTGCAAATTCAAAGCCTTTTTTAGCTAGTCTTTTAATTTCAAAACGTTGGTATGTCATGGTGTCGAATGCAGTATTGCTGTCATGTTTTCTTCCACGCTCACCAAAATATATACCACCGGTTAATTCTCTTAATATAATTAAGTCAGTGCCTTCAATACGGTCTTTCTTTAATGGAGACTTTTCTATTAGTGAAGGGAAGGTAAAGGTTGGTCTTACGTTTGCAAACAAACCTAGTTTTTGTCTCATTTTTAATAATCCTTGTTCTGGACGGACTTTTGCCGATGGATCATTGTCAAAACGAGGATGACCTATCGCTCCGAATAAAACGGCATCTGCACTCGCACAAATTTCATGTGTTTCATCTGGGTAAGGCTCACCAACGGCATCAATTGCAGAGGCACCTGTTAAAGCAGGTTTCCAATTTATGTGGTGGTCGTATTTCTTTGCTACGGCATCACAGACTTTTACTGCTTGATCAATAACTTCAGGACCGATACCATCACCGGCCAATAAGGCAATATTTAATTTCATGGATTAATCGATTTTTCGCTTTTCGCTATGTGCTACACGCAAGACACTAATTGTATTGCGCTTAAGCTATTTATAATTAGATTTTATTTATTAGATGATTAAGACTTTGCCTTATTTTGTTTCTTATTGCGTATGCCCCTATCTGTTAAATTATATTCAACATTTTCTCAGTCGCTTTAATAGCACTTACTGTCTGGTCAGAATCTAACCCTCTTGAGGTGAATTCTTTACCATCCAATTCCCAAGTAATTACAGTTTCGCATAAGGCGTCCGAAGTACTACCTGGAGGTATTCTTACAGCATAATCCGTTAATTTGGGTAATGGTTTTTTCTTTGCGAAATATACCTTTTTCAAAGCGTTCATAAAAGCATCATACTGTCCATCTCCTTGGGCATGTGCCTCAATCACTTTTCCATCAATTTCAACAGATAGGGTAGTGGAAGGCATTAATCCTTTCGCATGGGTTAATACATATGATTTTATAAACACTTTCTGCTTATAATCTGCAGTATCCAAAACATCGGATATAATGAAAGGAAGGTCATCTTTGGTAACGCGTTCTTTTTTATCTCCTAATTCTATAATTCTAGCAGTAACTTTTTTTAATTCCTCATTGTTTAAGGTTAAACCGAGTTCCTGTAAGTTTTTCTGAATATTGGCCTTACCGGACATTTTGCCTAATGCATATTTACGTTTTCTACCAAAACGCTCAGGCATTAGGTCGCTGAAATATAAATCGTTTTTACTATCCCCATCCGCATGTATACCGGCAGTTTGTGTAAATACATTATCACCTACAATAGGTTTGTTGGCAGGGATAGTAAAGCCTGTAAATGCTGAAACCAACTTACTGACCTTATATAATGATGTTTCGTTAACGGATATTTCTACTATTGGTAAAAAGTCATTGATGACCGCAACAGCACTTGCCATAGAGGCATTACCGGCTCTTTCGCCCATACCATTTACAGTAAGGTGTAAACCATGGCAACCTGCTTTTACAGCTTCCATTATATTTGCTACGCCTAAATCGTAATCGTTATGTCCGTGAAAATCGAAATGTAGCTTTGGGAATTTCTCTATTATTTCAGATAGGTACTCGTAGGTTTCTGTATGCGTTAAAATTCCTAAAGTATCTGGTAGTAAAATTCTTTTTACATTCTGAGTGGATAGAAATTCTAAAAACTCAAAAACATATTCTTTTGAATTTCGCATTCCGTTACTCCAATCCTCCAAATAGATATTGTTTATAATACCTTTTTCAGTAGCTTGTTTAAAGATTTCGGCAATCTCAGAAAAATGTTGTTCGGGAGTTTTCTTTAATTGATATTTTAAGTGGTTCATCGAACCTTTGGTCAACAAGTTCTGAGAAATTGCACCAGATTTTTGCATCCAATCTAAAGAAATACCGCTATCAACAAAAGTTAGTACTTCTACACGTTCAAGGAAACCTTTTTCAGCAGCCCATTCGGTAATCTTCTGCACAGCTTCTAATTCACCGTCAGAAACTCGAGCAGATGCAATTTCAATTCGGTCTACTTTTAGTTCTTCTAAAAGTAATTTAGCCAAGGTCAGTTTTTCCGATGCAGAAAAGGATACACCTGAGGTTTGTTCACCATCCCTAAGGGTGGTATCCATTATTTCTAACTTTCTTTTTTTCATGTGTTCTAAATGCCATTTTTCAAATGGAGAAATGGCATTGGGTTAGTTAACGTAAATGCTCTGTATTGTTGTGATATATGAAATTATAGCGGAGTGTTCTCAGCAAATGTCTCAATATCTTTTTTGATGTTCAATAAATAATCGATATCATCAAAACCGTTAAGCATGTTGTTTTTCTTGTAATCGTTAATGTCAAAAGACTCACTTTCACCAGTTGGCAATAATGTGATTTTTTGCTCCGGAAGATTGATTTCCAATTTAGTAGATGGGTCAACTTCTACAGCATCAAAGATTTTTTGTAAAAACTCAGCGCTTACCTGTACTGGCAATACACCAATATTTAAACAGTTACCTCTGAAAATATCTGCAAAGAAACTTGAAACCACACATCTAAATCCGTAGTCATAGACTGCCCATGCAGCATGCTCACGAGAGGATCCTGAACCAAAGTTCTTACCACCAACTAAGATTTTTCCGCTGAATTTATCTTGATTCAAAACAAAGTCTTCTTTCAGCGTATTGTCTTGATTGTAACGCCAATCTCTAAATAGGTTGTCGCCAAAGCCTACACGCTCTGTAGCTTTTAAAAATCGTGCAGGAATTATTTGATCTGTATCTACGTTCTCTATTGGTAATGGAACCGCAGTTGAAGTTAATATGTCGAATTTATCGTATGCCATTTTTTATAGCTTTTTGCTTCTGGCTATTAACCATCAGCTTGTATTATTATCAATATTGTTTTGCTAAAAGCCAATGGCTAATAGCTAAGGGTAGACTTGTTATACAAGTTCAACCATTAATTCTCTTGGATCTGTTACTTTACCGGTTACGGCAGCTGCAGCAGCAACTAGCGGACTAGCCAATAAAGTTCTTGAACCAGGTCCTTGTCTTCCTTCAAAGTTTCTGTTAGATGTACTTACTGCTAATTTACCAGCCGGTACTTTATCATCGTTCATAGCTAAACAAGCAGAACAACCAGGTTCGCGAAGTTCAAAACCAGATTCTGTCAAGATATCAAGTATACCTTCTTCTTTTATTGCAGATTCAACTTTATGTGAACCAGGTACCAACCATGCCGTAACATTGTCAGCTTTCTTTCTTCCTTTTACAATAGAGGCAAAAGCTCTAAAATCTTCTATACGACCATTGGTACAGCTACCAAGGAAAACAAAATCAATTGGTTTGCCCATCATACTATCACCTTCATTGAAATCCATATATTTCAATGATTTCTGGTAGGTAGTAGCACCACCTTGTACAGCATTGGCCATAGGAATGTCATTGGAGATTCCCATACCCATACCTGGGTTGGTACCGTAAGTAATCATAGGTTCAATAAGTGAACCATCAAAAGTTAATTCTTTATCGAAAATGGCATCTTCATCTGTGTACAAAGTTTCCCAATACGCCATTGCCTTATCCCAATCTGCACCTTTTGGAGTAAACTCGCGATCTTTTACGTACTCAAAAGTTTTTTCGTCAGGAGCAATCATACCACCACGGGCACCCATTTCTATACTTAAGTTACAAACGGTCATACGACCCTCCATACTCATGTCTCTAAAAATCTCACCAGCATACTCTACAAAGTATCCTGTTGCACCAGAAGTAGTTAATTGAGATATGATAAATAAAGCAACATCTTTAGGTGTAACCCCTTTGCTCATTTTACCGTTAATATTAATACGCATTCTTTTTGGCTTTGGCTGCATAATACATTGTGTAGCCAATACCATCTCAACTTCAGATGTACCAATACCAAAGGCAATAGCACCAAAAGCACCGTGAGTAGAGGTGTGTGAATCTCCACAAACAATAGTAGCACCTGGTTGTGTGATGCCATATTCAGGACCTACAACATGCACAATACCGTTCTTTGCATGACCAAGACCCCAGTATGAAATACCATATTCATTGGCATTTTCCTCTAGCATTTTCAATTGATTTGCAGAAAGTGGATCGGTAACCGGTAAATGCTGGTTAATGGTCGGTGTGTTATGGTCGGCCGTTGCAAATGTTTTCTCAGGATGCATAACAGGAATACTTCTATTCTTAATTCCTAAGAAAGCAACAGGGCTAGTTACTTCATGAACCATATGTCTGTCAATGAACAGTACATCTGGGCCATCTTGTATTTTATGTACTACGTGTGAATCCCACACTTTGTCAAATAATGTTTTTGTTGCGCTCATGTTCTATATAATCTAAGTACACAAATCTATTAAAATCAAGGATTTCTTGGAAATTAACACATTTGAAAATTACGATGTTCAACGGTAAAAGTGTTAAATATAAAACTAACTAATATATGTCCAGATATTCTTATGTTTCACCAGTTGGGCATACATGTGTCTAATAATTATATTCTCTGGTTTGCTTAAAGTTGGGTCTTCTTTTAGCAATTGTAATGCATAGTAGCGAGCCGATTTTAAGATGTCATTATCTTTAACAATATCTGCAATTTTTAGATTTAGGAGTCCGCTCTGTTGTGTGCCCATAATATCCCCGGGTCCACGCAGTTTTAGATCTACTTCTGCAATTTCAAATCCATCATTAGTGGCTACCATAGTTTCTAATCTGGTTTTAGCTTCTGTAGATAATTTATGTCTAGTCATTAGAATACAAAAACTCTGATCGGCACCACGACCAACGCGACCACGTAATTGGTGCAGTTGCGAAAGACCGAAACGTTCTGCACTTTCAATAATCATAACCGATGCATTAGGTACGTTTACACCAACTTCGATTACGGTGGTGGCAACCATTATTTGTGTTTCACCTTGTACAAATCGGTTCATTTCAAACTCCTTGTCCGCCGGTTTCATTTGTCCGTGAACAATGGAAATCTGATATTTTGGCTGAGGAAAATCACGAGCGATGCTTTCATAGCCGTCCATTAAATCTTTATAATCCATAGCTTCAGACTCCTGAATTAATGGGTAGACGAAATAGATCTGGCGCCCTTTTTCAATTTCATCACGTATAAAACGAAAAACTTTTAATCGATTAGCATCATATCGGTGTACGGTCTTAATAGGTTTACGACCAGGTGGTAATTCATCTATAACAGAAATGTCTAAATCACCATATAAACTCATCGCTAAAGTTCTAGGTATGGGTGTTGCCGTCATTACCAATATGTGCGGCGGAAATTCATTTTTATGCCATAGTTTAGAACGTTGGGCAACTCCGAAACGGTGCTGCTCATCTATGATGGCCATTCCTAAATTCTTGTACTTTACCTTATCTTCTAGAAGTGCATGGGTTCCTATAAGTATATTTAATTCTCCACTTTCTAATTGTTCGTGAATAGGTTTACGAGCTGATTTCTTAATTGATCCGGTAAGCAAATCGCAAGTAATTTCTGTTCCTTGTATCAGTTCTGAAATACTTTGAAAATGCTGGTTAGCAAGAATTTCTGTGGGCGCCATTAAACATGCTTGAAATCCGTTATCAATAGCCAAAAGCATGGTCATTACCGCGACAATGGTTTTACCAGAACCTACATCACCCTGTAATAAACGGTTCATTTGGGCATTGCTTCCTAAATCTGAGCGTATTTCTTTTATGACCCGTTTCTGCGCTCCGGTAAGTTCAAAAGGTAATTTATTGTTGTAGAAATCCTTAAAATATTCGCCCACTTCATTGAAGGGAAAACCCTTTATCTTTTTCTTTCGTGAAACGTTTTTGCCAATGAGTTGTAACTGAATATAAAAGAGCTCTTCAAACTTTAAACGCCATTGCGCTTTTGCCAATAATTCTTGACTTTTAGGAAAGTGAATATTGAACATTGCTTCGCTTTTGTTCAATAGCTTAAGGTCATACAGTAATTTATCGGATAGGCTTTCCGTGAATTTACCGTTGATTTCAATAAATAGTTGCTGCATCAATTTACTGATAACTTTATTGGTAACTCCTTTGTTGCTTAACTTTTCTGTAGATGGGTATACGGGTTGCATGTACACCTTGGTACCTTGTTCGTGCGCTTTCAAAGGTTCCATCTCTGGGTGTGGCATTGAAAATGTACCGTTGTACCAGTTGCATTTTCCAAAAATGACATATGGTACATTTAGTTTTAAATTCTCTCGTAACCACTTTTGACCACGAAACCAAACCAATTCTATTTCACCTGTTTCATCTTTAAAACGAGCTACTAAACGCGAACCTCTTTTTTGTTCTACTGTTTTTAAATGAACGATTTTTCCAATAATCTGAACATCGGCACTGTTACGTTGTAATTGACTTATTTTATAATATTGGGTTTTATCAATGTAGCGATTAGGAAAAAGATTCAGCAAGTCTTGGCAAGTGCTTACTCCTAATTCAGACTTTAAGGTTTCGGCTCTATTAGGACCAACACCTTTTAAGTACACGACGGGAGTTTGCAAGAAGTTTGCGTTCATGGCACTAAAATAGGCTTTAGGTAGATTTGCGACAAACTAAAGTATTAAATTTGATTTTCTATAAGCTTATTAATTTGCATGAAAAAAATAGTTTTAGTTTTTATTCTTTGTTTTTGTTTCTATTCTTATGGTCAACATCAAGATAAAGTAGATTTCATTAAGGCTAAGGTCTATCTGAGCCCAATACCTAAAGAGAAAACGATTAAAGGCGGAGTAATTTATCGTTTTAATGTTTTACAAAATGTTGATTCTGTATTTCTTGATGCGAAGAATATAGCTATTTCAAAAGTAGAACTCGATGGAGAAAAGGCAGATTTTACTACCACAGAAAAGACGATTTCCATTAAACATAAATTCAAAGAGGGAGAATCGCATAAACTGATGATTGAATATATAGCCAAGCCTAAACAAACAGTCTATTTTATTGGTTGGAATGATGATTTAGAAGGCAATGAACAAATATGGACTCAAGGTCAAGGAAAATATACGAGCCATTGGCTTCCTAGTTTTGATGACATGGAAGAAAAGATAGAATTTGACCTGACTATTGAAGTTGCTAAGAAATATCAAGTTATTGCGAATGGGCATCTACTAATGAAGACTAACCTTGCAGATGAAGATCCCATTTGGTTTTTTGATATGAAAAAGCCAATGAGCAGTTATTTGTTGGCATTTGCTATAGGCAATTATGACAAACAGGTATTGAAATCAAAAAGCGGAGTCAAGATAGAAAACTACTATTACCATAGAGATAGTTTAAAAGTAGAACCTACTTATAGATACACTAAAAAGATATTTGATTTTTTAGAATCAGAAATAGGTGTTGCTTATCCTTGGCAAGATTATAAGCAAGTTCCTGTGCATGATTTTTTATATGCCGGGATGGAAAATACCGGTGCTACATTTTTCTCTGATGCATATGTTATTGATTCAACTTCATTTATAGATAGAAATTATGTGAACATCAATGCACATGAATTGGCGCACCAATGGTTTGGTAACTTGGTTACGGAAAAGAATAGCGAACACCACTGGTTGCATGAGGGTTTTGCTACCTATTATGCATATTTGGCTGAAAAAGAAGTTTTTGGTGATGATTATTTCTATTGGAAGTTATTTGATACAGCAAAAGTGTTAAATGATATTTTTGAAAATGAAGGCGGTGAGAGTTTATTGAATCCTAAAGCCAGCAGCCTCACTTTCTATGAAAAAGGTGCATGGGCTTTAGCTATTTTAAAGGATGAAATAGGGGAGGATAGTTTTAAAACAGGAATTAAGAACTACTTACATAAATATAAGTTCCAAAATGTGACCGTTTCAGATTTTATTGTTGTAATGGAACTAGCAAGCGGTAAGGATTTAAGTGAGTTCAGAGAGACTTGGTTGGTCAATGATAAATTTAACTTTGAAATTGCTAAGACGTATTTAGCAAAGAATAATAGGTTTTTGAAATTATTTTTTGAATTTCAAGAACGAATAAATTCCACCGTGGTGTTAGATGATGAAAAACTGATGTGGATATGGCACCCAGAATCTCCTAGTCAATATAAAGCTCAAGTTATAAAAGATTATTTATCTCAAATACCTGATTCATCTCTTAAAAAAATATTTGTTAATGAAAAATTCCTTAAAATCAGGCAAAGTATCGCAATGTCTAAAAAGAGCATACCAGACGTTTTAAGACTACATTTTGAATCATTGTTACAAGATGAAAGTTACATTACACAAGAAATTATGTTGTATCGATTATGGGAAACATATTCAGAAAATCGAAATCTGTATTTAGATATAACTAAAGACATGAACGGGCTTCCAAATAAAAATCTACGTATACTTTGGTTAACTTTGGCATTGTTTACACCTGACTATAATCCTGCAGAAAGTGTTTATTATCATAGAGAGCTTGTTGGTTATACAGATTCTAGTTATAACCCAGAAGTACGACAAACAGCGTTTGAATATCTCTCTAAAATTAATGCATTTAATAATGATGCGTTTATTAATTTGATAAAAGCAACGAACCATCATTCTTGGCAGTTTAGAAATTATGCGAGGCAATTATTTGATACATTATGGAGTGATGAGGAACAGAAAAAAGAAATTGTAAAGGTAGTGAATCAACTAAATTCATCAGATATTCGTTATCTTAAAACGAAATTAAATCAATAATGAAAGCATTAGTTATTTCTGGTGGTGGTAGTAAAGGTGCTTTTGCAGGTGGGGTGGCCCAATACCTCATACAAGAAGAAGGAAGAAAATATGATATTTTTGTTGGGACTTCTACCGGAAGTCTACTAATTTCTCATTTGGCTTTAGGCAAGCTAGATAAAATTAAGGAAATTTACTCTAATGTCAATCAAAATAGCATTTTCAACAATTGTCCTTTTTTGGTTAAGAATATTCGTGGTAACGAAGTAATCTCAATAAATCACTGGAATGTACTGCGTAATTTTCTAACTGGAAAAAAGACTTTTGGAGAGAGTGAGAATTTGAGAAAGCTAATTGAAAACAGTTTAACCGTAGAGGAGTTTGAGACATTAAAAAATGGTGATTCTGATGTAGTCATTACAGTATCTAATCTCTCATTAAATCAAGTAGAGTATAAATCTATTAAAGATTGCACTTATGAAGACTATTGCGATTGGATTTGGATTTCAGCCAACTACACTCCGTTTATGAGCTTGGTTCGTAAAAACTATTGCGAGTATGCTGATGGTGGTTTGGGTAGTATTGTACCCATAGAAGAAGCTATTAAAAGGGGGGCAACCGAAGTAGATGTTGTTGTTTTACATACTGAAGTAAATTATATGAACAGAGTTGCATCGCGTAATCCGTTCGAGTTGATTACCACCATGATGAGCTTTATTTTAGACCGAATTGAAAATCAGAATATTAGAATAGGGAAATTAGTAGCTAATCAAAAAAATGCGATTATTAACCTGTTTTATACACCAACGATATTAACGACCAATTCTTTAATATTCGATAAAATAAAAATGACCCTTTGGTGGAAAAGGGGGTATTTGTATGCGAAGAATAAAAATGAGGAAACCAATCCTATTGAGCCTAATGAGAATGAGTAGGTATTATTTGTTTTCTAGTGTAATCTTTTGTAAAGAATAATTATTCCAAGACAGCTAATTAGTAAGCATAAGGGTGTGAAGTAGTAGGTGTCCATATAAGCAAACTCAGTTGTTGTTACTTGCTTGAAAAAACCGACATATTTAAAGTCACCTATAGCTCTAATTAAAAATAGCATAGGAATAACCCATTGTCCAAAAATTATTAAATAATTGAAAATCTTAGGTTTTCTATGATCTAAAGTAAATATATACACAAAAGCAAATACAAGTAAAATTATAGCTACTATAATGCAGTCAATAATACCTGGGGCAAGTAAAACATTTCCATTTTCATCAGCAGGTAATGAACTAGCATAACCAATTGAGCCACCTGTGGACCAATAAAAATGGATGCAAGACAAAATGAGAAATATAATTATTAATAAAAAGTTTATTATATTCCTCATTATTTAAAATTACCAAAGGTCGCCAATCTCTTTTTTTACAAAAGAAAGGGCAGTGGCAGACGGTGAAGTTTTATCCATAGTTTCGGTTAAAATATCTTCCCGTAGCTTATCGGCAGTTTCAGTGTTGCTCATTGCCGCTTTTCTGATCATTTGTATCGTTGCACTTTTTGCTGCTTTAATAACATTCCAACACTCATTGGTCATGTAAATTTGTTGCGATAAATTATGGTCAAATTCTGTTTCAATGCTTTTAATCAATAAATTCTCATAAGCATTTTTGTCATCACTTTTCGGAGCAATACGTACTACCAAACTAGGTATTGAAATACGCTCTAAAAATAACGCCATTCTTTCATAAGCTTGTAAACGAACCGGTAAAATGTCTTTTTGAGAATCTTTATGTAAAAGAAAACGTCTTCTTCCTTCTTCATTATTGGTATGCATTCTAAAGAAATAGAAAGCAATGGCACCAGTAACAACTGATGGTATTAAATAAGCGAATAGCTGTAAAACTTGGTCGGAGTTCATTTTTTAACTAATTATTATTAACGAAATAAGAACGTCCAAAATTCTCAATTAGTATAGTGTTTAATCGATGAAATGCAAGTATTTTAATTTTTAACGTCTCCTTTGGCCATATCATAAAATGCCTTATAATCTGGTTGAAACTGTATTTGTAGCGATTCACGTAAACCACCATCATGACCAACGGAACTAATTCGTTCACCATTCACCCCAAAATCTTTAATTAAAATACTGGCAATTGCCGTAGCCTGTTGTAGGGCGATATTCATTTCACCGGTAATATTTAGACTCGCAACAGTAATGACACTTTTAGGATTTGCATTGGCAACCTTGGCTATATTTTCAATCCATCCCTTAGATTCATTTGAAGGATTTAAACCGACACCATCGGCAAAGAAATAGTCCAACTTTTCTGATATCACTACAGAGCCATCAGAAACTCCAACTTTTGCATTTTCCCCTAAAACTTGCTTAGCATTTGTGAGTATTACAACTGCGGTAGAGTCATTACTAGCAACAGCATCGGTAATGCCTTTCAGTTGTTTTTCTTTTCTTTCTAAAGTTGCCAAGGTTTTGTTGATATTCTCTGAATTCTGACTTGATAACGCAGCGAAACTATTTAAATTTTTCATCAACGTAGCATTGGCATGTTGCAGCTCTGTTACTTGAGATTGATATTCTTCTGAACGTTGATCGGCCAATTTCTCGTTTCGTCGAGAAGTGCTTACCATTCTAGAGATGCTATCTAGTTTATATTTTAATTCTTGATTCTGTTCAATTAATTCACTCTTTTTTTGAGCCTGAATAGTATTTAATCCGACAAGGAATAAAGCAGAACATAAAATAAATCGTATCATATAGATTTGCATTAAATAGGTTATTCTAATTTTTGCCGCCAAGATACGAACAGTCTTTTAAATCTTGCAATCCTGTAAACGGTACTTTTGCTTTATTATAACCATATGTAGAAGCCAAACTTCTATTAAGGTCGTTGTCATCGACGTTTACCTGAATATCGTCCATTGTAAATTGGCTTGGGTGTTCATAGCCTGCAGCATGTGTGATTTCTAAAAATTCTTTTCTAAACGTATTGAAATACTGCGATAAACGATCTGATTTTAAAGGAATATTAATACCTTTTTGTAACCATTTGCTTTGTGTGGCAATACCTGTTGGGCAGGTGTTGTTATGACAAGCTTGAGCTTGTATACAACCAATACTCATCATGGCTTCTCGTGCAACGTTTATACAATCTACCCCCATTGCAAATGCCATAGCAGCTTTTGCAGGAAACCCTAGTTTTCCCGAGCCAATGAATACAATACGATCGGTAAGCTTTCTGTTTAAGAATACTCTGTACAGACTTGAGAATCCATACACCCATGGTAAAGAAACGTGGTCGGCAAATGATGGGGGAGCGGCACCGGTACCGCCTTCGCCACCGTCTACAGTGATGAAATCCGGACCTTTTCCTGTTTCCACCATTATATCTGCCAGTTCTTCCCACTGATCCAATTTTCCAATAGCTCCTTTTATGCCAACTGGTAATCCTGTTTCGTTAGCAATATTCTCTATGAGACCCAATAATTCCTCTACATTAGAAAATGCTTTATGGGTAGCTGGTGATAATACATCTTTACCAACCTCTACTCCTCTAATTTCTGCAAGTTCAGGAGTTATTTTCGCTCCTGGTAAAACTCCCCCTTTCCCAGGTTTGGCTCCTTGTGACAGTTTAATTTCAATAGCTTTAACACATGGGTTTTCTTCTACGAGCTTTTTTATTTTTTCCATGGAAAAGCTACCGTCTGCTGAACGTACTCCAAAATACCCCGTTCCAAAGTGAAAAACAATGTCACCACCGTGTTTGTGGTAAGGCGATAAACCCCCTTCACCTGTGTTATGGTAAGCTCCTGCTTTTTTGACTCCTTTATTCATAGCTTCTACGGCTGCGGCAGATAATGAGCCAAAACTCATAGCGGATACATTTATAATACTACTTGGTCTAAAGGGTTTTCTACGATTATTGTGCTGCCCCATTACTTTTGCACAAGGTAGAAAGTTAGGTTCTGTAGCATTTGGGTGTCCATCAGGAACGACATAGCCCATCATTCTATTTTTTATGAATATATGCTGATGAGCATAAAAATCTCGATCAGAGCCGAAACCTTCATAATTGTTCTCTTTTTTTGCCGAGGCGTAGATCCAGCCTCTTTCAATTCTATTAAATGGTAGTTCTTCTCTGTTGTTGGCAACAAAATATTGACGCATTTCAGGACCTATACTTTCCAGCCAATAGCGTAAATGCCCTACTATGGGAAAATTATGTTTTATAGTGTGTTTTTTCTGAATAAAAATATCCCAGATAGCTACAAATAAAAGAAATAAAAAAATCCAAGCCCACCATGGTGGACTTGGAATATTAATTAATAATTGACTCATCAAAATTATCCTTTTGGTTTAATATTTAAACGAGGAGTTCTATCACTATTTAAATAATCGATACTCATTTCTGTAAGTGCACGAACACCTAAAAGTAAGTCACTATCATCAATTAAAAAATCTGGCGTATGATGAGGGTACGATTCTGTGTTGCCAGGTGTCATTCCTCCTAAGAAAAAAAAGAATCCTGGAGCTTCTCTCTGAAAATAAGAGAAATCTTCAGCACCTGTAACCGCTTTTTGCGTTTGTACATTTGTTTCGCCAGCTACTCTTTTAATTGTAGGAAGCATCTGTTCTACCAACTCTGGATTGTTATACGTAATGTCGGTAGCGTCTTTGATTACACATGTAGCTTCACCACCATATGCTTTGGCAATATCGCTAACCATTTTGATCATACGCTTGTTGAGCTTGTCTTTCATATCGTAATCTAATGTTCTAATGGTACCGATCATCTCTGCAGACTCTGGTATAATATTAAAACGAACACCACTTCTAATTTTACCGACCGTAATTACTGCCGCCTCGTTGGTAAGGTCAGTTTCTCTACTAATAATACTCTGTAGACCATCTATGATTTTTGCACTAATTAAAATTGGATCTATGCCTGCCCATGGTTGAGAACCATGAGATTGTTTTCCTTTTACATTAATAGTGAATTCTTGTGCTGCTGCCATTGTACCTCCAGATTTATATCTGATAACACCAACCGGAGTTTGAGAGTTAATGTGCAAACCAAAAATAGCATCTACTTTAGGGCTGTCCATAACTCCTTCTTTAACCATTAAAAGTGCTCCACCTTCTTCTCCTGGTGGTGGACCTTCTTCTGCTGGCTGAAATATAAACTTTACAGTTCCTTTAATTTTATCTTTGTTTTTTGACATTACTTCAGCAACGCCCATTAAAATAGCAGTATGCGTATCATGCCCACAAGCATGCATAACACCTACTTTTTCGCCCATAAATTCTGAAGTAACATTAGATTTATATGGCAAATCGTTTCTCTCTGTTACAGGTAAGGCATCAATGTCTGCTCTTAATGCTACAACTTTACCGGGTAAATTCCCTTTTAGAATTCCAACAACTCCAGTATGTGCAACACCAGTCTGAACTTCAATTCCTAAAGACTTTAAGTGTTTGGCAATTTTTTCGGCTGTTTTGAATTCACGGTTTCCTAATTCAGGATTTTGATGTATTTCTCTTCTCCAATCAACAACTTTGCTTTCTATAGCTTTGTAGTCTTTTTCGAGATTAGGTCCTTGTGCCTGAACGGAATATCCGAAAAGTACCAAGGCCAATAACCCAAGTTTTTTCATAATGTATATTTAAAGTTATTTAAAGTAGTCATTTAACAAATATATTGATGAATTCATCATAATGCTAAGATTATGGTATTGATTTTCTATTTATTATTAAATTCAAAAAAATAGTGCCATTTGTTTATAAATCTAAATGAGTTCACTTTTACGATCTCTCAATTATAGCTAAATTCACCCCTCTAAAAGAAAGAAGATTTGAGCTCATTTATAGATGAATTGAACGATGCCCAAAAGGCTCCTGTTTTGCATAAAGACGGACCTTTAATGGTAATTGCTGGGGCAGGATCGGGAAAAACTCGTGTACTAACATATAGAATTGCACACCTTATGGCACAGGGTGTAGATTCTTTTAATATTTTATCATTGACATTTACAAATAAGGCGGCGCGTGAGATGAAAGCACGTATTGCCAGTATTGTGGGTGCTAGTGAAGCAAAGAATCTTTGGATGGGTACATTTCACTCCGTTTTTGCTAAATTATTACGTATTGATGGTGATAAGTTGGGCTACCCGGCCAATTTTACCATTTATGATACTCAAGATTCCCAACGCTTATTGGCTTCAATAATTAAGGAAATGGGACTTGATAAGGATATCTATAAATACAAGCAGATTCAAAATAGAATTTCTTCATTTAAGAATAGTTTGATTACTGTAAAGGCCTACCGTAATGATCCCGATTTAGTAGAGCAGGATGCTATGGCAAAAAAACCAAGAACAGGAGATATATATGAAAATTACGTTGATCGTTGCTTTAAAGCCGGTGCAATGGATTTTGATGATTTATTACTTCGTACCAATGAGCTTTTAACACGCTACCCTGATGTGTTGATGAAATATCAAGATCGATTCAGATATATTTTAGTAGATGAGTATCAAGATACAAACCACTCTCAGTATTTGATCGTAAAGGCTTTGGCTGATCGTTTTCAGAATATATGTGTGGTAGGTGATGATGCGCAAAGTATTTATTCTTTTAGAGGGGCGAACATTAGCAATATTTTAAATTTCCAGAAAGACTACGATAATGTAGGTATGTATCGTTTGGAACAGAATTACCGATCTACTCGAAATATTGTAAATGCAGCGAACTCGGTAATAGGAAAAAATCAAAACCAAATTGAAAAAGTAGTTTGGACGGACAATGATGATGGCGGAGCTATTAAAATTCATAGAAGTCCAACGGATGCCGAAGAGGGTAGATTTGTAGCAAATTCTATTTGGGAGCATAGAATGCAAAAGCAAATGGGCAATGGTGAATTTGCTGTGCTATACAGAACAAACTCGCAATCTAGATCTATTGAAGATGCCTTGCGGAAAAGAGATATTCCTTATAGAATTTATGGGGGATTATCTTTCTATCAAAGAAAAGAAATCAAAGATGTACTTTCTTATTTACGATTGGTGATAAACCAAAAAGATGAGGAAGCATTAAAAAGAGTAATTAATTTTCCTGCTAGGGGAATTGGTAGTACTACGCTCGATAAGTTAGTGGTAGCTGCCAATCATTACAACCGTTCCATTTTTGAAGTAATGGAAAATATTAATAGAATCGATTTAAAGATTAATTCAGGTACAAAACGAAAGCTTCAAGATTTCGTTACCATGATCAAAAGTTTTCAGGTCATGAACGAAACTGTAGATGCCTTTGCACTGTCTGAGCATGTCGCCAAAAAAACAGGTTTGCTTTTAGAGTATAAAAAGGATGGAACTCCCGAGGGTATTGGTAAAATGGAGAACATCGAAGAGCTTTTAAATGGTATTAAAGATTTCGTTGAAGGGCAGAAAGAGATTGATGAGGCCACGGGAAACATAAGTGAGTTTTTAGAAGATGTAGCCCTTGCTACCGATTTGGACAAGGATACAGGTGATGATGATAGAGTTGCTTTGATGACCATACATTTGGCAAAGGGACTCGAATTTCCATATGTATATATCGTTGGTATGGAAGAAGACCTTTTTCCTTCTGGTATGAGTATGAGCACACGTAGTGAGCTGGAAGAGGAAAGAAGATTGTTCTATGTAGCCTTGACCAGAGCAGAAAAACAAGCGTATTTAACGTATACCCGAAATAGATATAGATGGGGTAAATTGATTGACGCCGAACCCAGTCGTTTTTTAGAGGAAATAGATGAAAAATATGTTGAGAATTTAACCCCTGTAGATGGTGGTTACCGTTATAAATCTCTAATAAATGCCGATATTTTTGGTGAAGTGGGCAAGAGCAGATTAAGACAACAAAAACCAGTTAGGGGAACTCCCCCTATTATTGGTCAGCCTAACTCTGGTCAACTTAAAAAATTACGTAAAATAAAACCACAATTATCAGAACCGGTAGGTAATACAAATATCATTGATCCTAGTCTCGCTGTTGGATCTTTAATAAACCATACGCGTTTTGGTCGTGGTAAAGTCGTAAAAATAGAGGGTGCAGGTAATGATAAAAAGGCTGAAATAATGTTCGATAAAGGGGATATTAAAAAACTATTGCTTCGCTTTGCCAAGTTAGAGGTATTGGGATAGTCTGATAATTGGTTGACTTCCTTTATCTAGCTACTTTAATTATTTTGATATGGTAAGATTTTTATTCGCTTTGATAATTTTATGTTTCTTTAACTGTAAAGGTAGAGAATTCTCTTTTAAACAGCTATCTAATCATATATTAGGGGTAAACAGGTTACCTTCAAATCTGCAAGAAACTGTAACTGATCAAAATAACCCTTATAAAAATTATGATAATTTAGCTCTGGATGATTGAGAATAAACTCTTTTTGTCACAAACAATGGGAGCGAAATATCAATATTCAAATTTGGGCAATGGCTTATTGAGATATTTGCTTTGTAAAATTGATTTTTCAAATTAGAAGCATTGCTTCAAAATAATATACTTATAAAATATGGTATGTCAATTACTACTACAAAAAGAGATAACATAGCTTCCAAATTGGTAAAAGGAATTGACGTTGATGGTAAGATTACTTTTAACTGGGATATGGCTTCCTTAATTGGTGCTGGTGGCATTTTATCCACAACTAAAGATTTATCAAATTTTATTCTAGAAAACTTCAATACTGAAAATGAAGCTTTAAATCTTACACGAGAAGTAACCTTTGAAATTGATAAGGGAACTTCTGTAGGGCTTGGATGGCATATATTGAAAAAAGAAAATGAATCATTATGGAATGCGCATAGGGGCGAGGAGGTTATAGCTCTTTTGTAGTTTTAAATACAGTAACGAAAAATGGTGTTAGTTTTATCAAATGTTTCTGCATTTCATGAAAAAAGTAGTGGAATTAAAGATTTAGGTTTCCAATTAATGATGATGTTAGAAAAAGTCAATTAAAATTAATAGCTTAAAGATAGAATGGCAGAGTTCATCAGAATATTTGAAGAAAATCCTAACCCTAAAGAAATAAAAAGGGTAGTGGAGGTATTGCGTAAAGGAGGTTTGGTAATTTATCCTACAGATACGGTCTATGGTTTAGGCTGTGATATAACTAATACGAAAGCGTTGGAAAAAATTGCTCGTATTAAGGGCGTAAGATTAGCTAAGGCGAACTGGTCTTTTATTTGTACAGATTTAAGTAACCTATCAGATTATGTAAGACAAATTGATACCGCCACGTTCAAAATTTTAAAAAGATCTTTACCTGGACCTTATACTTTTATTCTGCCCGGGAATAACAATCTGCCGAAGGAATTTAAAAAGAAAAAGACCGTTGGTATTCGTGTACCTGACAATAGTATAGTTAAAGCTTTGGTTGAGGAACTAGGTAACCCAATTGTTTCGACCTCTATACGAGATGAAGATGACGTTCTTGAATATACTACTGATCCAGAATTGATTTATGAGAAATGGAATAATCTAGTTGATATTGTAATAGATGGCGGTTATGGTGGTAATGTTGGTTCAACTATTATAGATGTATCTACAGGTTCACCAGAAGTTGTTCGTGAAGGTAAAGGAAGTTTAGATATTATATAAAAGATTTTATTTTGAATTATGGATAAAAAAAGCAGCTCAATTGAGCTGCTTTAATTTTGTATACCAATCAGATATTATTTGTTGATTGCAGGATCTTTCATTCCTTCTTCAATCATGCTATAGAACTGATCGATTTTTGGAAGAACAACGATACGAGTTCTTCTATTTTTAGATTTTTCAGTTGTAGAAACTGGTATATACTCTGATCTACCAGCAGCAGTCATGCGTTTAGGATCTACGTTGAAATCGTTTTGTAAGATACGTACAACAGCTGTAGCACGTTTAACACTCAAATCCCAGTTATCCAATAAAGAACCGTTACCTCTGTAAGGTACGTTATCTGTATGACCTTCTACCATGAATTCAAAATCAGGCTTGTTATTTACAACTTTGGCAACTTTACCCAGAACGTCTTTTGCTCTACTAGTAACATTGTAGCTACCGCTGCTAAATAGTAACTTGTCTGATATAGATACGAAAACAACACCTTTTTCAACGCTAATTTCAATATCCTCGTCATCCAAATTTCCTAAAACGCCTTTTAAGCTCTGTACCAAAGAAAGATTTACAGAATCTCTGCGTGTAATAGCGTCATTTAACTTACGAATAGTTAAATCTTTCTCTTGTAAGCTTTCTAAGGACTTCTCTAAATTCTCGGCACCTTTGGTAGTCAAAGTTGTTAAGTTACCCATATTGTTGATCAGCTCTTGGTTGTTCGCCTTTAAAAATGCATTTTGATCTTCTAAAGTTTGAAGTCTAGATGAAGCTGTTGCTTTTTCTTCTAAACAGTCATTTAACTTTACAGTTGCAGAATTTAATAAATCCTGTGCATTTTTGTGTTTTGCTTCAAGATCCGCATACTTCTTTGATGATACACAAGAAGAAAGCAAAAGCGTTACTCCTAGACATCCTAATAATACTTTTTTCATAATTTGATCTATTATAATAATTTAGTTATTTACTTCAATTTCGCATCTAAGCGACTTTAAAATTATATAATTACAAAGTCACTTACATGAGTTGTTAGTTAATCTTTTACTAAAATGTTAAAATCACTTATTCTATGTACGAAGTAAGACCATACAATGGACTTCGTAACATAATATTTTGTAATAAATTGTGTTTTCTCTCTCTTTTTGTACATTTTTCTAAATTGTCTGTAAAAACTTAAATGTGCTCTAAAGATAGCGAAAATGTGTTTGAACCTTAACTGAAAAAGGAATCGTATTGCCGCAATGCCATCTAGCAGCAATCTTAATAAAATGATTATAAAGGCTTTTCTTCTAGGTAGATTTTTTGTAACAGAGAATAAAGTGTTCCTGAAATTTAAATATGTTTTTTTAGGGTTCATGTTACTCAGCGTTGAACCGCCTAAGTGGTAAACGTGCGATGTGCCAACATAGAATATTTTGTAGCCATGATTTTTTGCACGCCAACATAGGTCGACTTCCTCTTGGTGCGCAAAATAATCTTCATCAAAACCGTTGAGTTCATGGAAAATATTTTTCTTAATAAACATACATGCACCGGTTGCCCAAAAGATTTCACGTACATCATTATATTGACCACTATCTTTTTCTAGTGTTTGAAACACGCGACCTCTACAAAATGGGTATCCTAATTGATCAATAAAACCACCAGCAGCGCCTGCATATTCAAAATAGTCCTTATTAAGTAAATCTAAAATTTTAGGTTGTATGATTGCAGCGTCAGGTATATTTAAAAATGTCTCTTTTATTGGTTTCAGCCAGTTAGGCGATACTTCTACATCTGAGTTTAATAGACAAAATATATCAGCATCTACATGTACCAAGGCATCATTGTATCCTTTGGTGAATCCACCATTTTCTGTGTTCTGAATGATCTTTATTGTTGGATAGTTGTTAGTGACAAATGTTATCGAGTCATCTGTAGAAGCATTGTCGGCAACATAAATATCTGCATCGGCAGAATAATTGATAACAGAGGGTAGGTACCTTTCTAAAAGCACTTCACCATTCCAATTCAATATGACAACAGCTATCTTCAAAACGATCGCAAATTAACGGCTAAAATCAGGAATCTCTTGCATAAATTCATATTTTTCTGCAATAAAGTCCATTTGACAATAAAAATGTGATAGACCGTTTGTAACCATTAAGTAGTTGGCATTTAACTTAAAATTATATTGGGCAATTTGATCAAAGGTGTTTTGAGAAATTGTTATGTCAGGTGCTTTGCATTCTACAAGAATACTTAATTCCCCATTTGGTTTAAAAACTACAATGTCATATCTTTTCTTTAGTCCGTTCAGGGTAATCTGCTTTTCAACATTAATATGACTGATCGGATATTTTTTTTTTCGGATGAGAAATTGTACTACATGCTGCCTAACCCATTCTTCTGGAGTGAGAACTATAAATTTTTTACGTATAACGTCAAAAATCAAGGTTCTATTTTCGTTATTTTTGACCCTGAAAGTGTAGCTAGGGAAATTTAGTTGCTGCATTATACAAAGTTGATGAATTTTTCTGAATGGATGAAGCTGTACAAATAGTCAATACAATTAAGAAAGGCCAGATTAGCCCAATTTATTTTCTGTATGGGGAAGAGGCTTATTTTATTGACAAGATTTCAGAATATATTGGAGCTAAAGTTTTGACTGAAGAAGAGAAGGGCTTTAATCAAATGGTACTCTATGGTAGGGATGTTTCTATAGATGATATTGTTGCTAATGCCAAGCGTTACCCAATGATGGCAGAAAGGCAAGTGGTCATTGTCAAAGAAGCCCAGTATTTATCTCGTACCATAGAAAATCTTTGTTCTTATGTCGAAAACCCCCAACAATCTACAGTTCTTGTAATTTGCTATAAATACAAAAAGCTAGATAAACGCAAGAGGCTACATAAGATTATTAAAAAGAACGGAGTAATTTTTGAAAGTAAGAAGCTGTATGAAAATCAAGTTAGCGATTGGCTTCGAAAGCATTTGTTAAGTAATGGATATACAATTTCCCATAAAGCATCATTATTGTTAATTGAGTATCTAGGTACAGGTTTGGGAAAGATCAGCAAAGAGCTTGATAAGCTAAAGCTGATATTGCCCAAGGACACAGAGATTAGCCCTCAGCATATAGAAGAGCATATTGGGATCAGTAAAGATTATAACAATTTTGAGCTGAAAAGAGCTATTGGCGATAGAGATATCGTTAAAACAACTAAAATAATCAACTATTTTGCCCAAAACCCTAAGGATAATCCGTTTATATTGACGATCACACTATTGCATTCTTTCTTTACCCAATTATTGCAATATCATGGTCTAAGTGATCATTCACCTAAGAATGTTGCAAGTACGCTTCGTATAAATCCCTATTTTGTAAATGAGATACAGACAGCTGCCAGAAATTATCCGATGAAAAAAGTTAGTGGAATTATTTCTAGTCTTCGTGAAATGGACTTAAAAGGAAAAGGGGTAGGAGCTACACCTATGAAAGAAGCAGACTTGTTGAAGGAACTGCTTTATAAAATAATTTAAAAATTTACTTTCTGTCTATTCCAAATTTACCAGGCCCTAATAATGAAATAGTAATGAAAGAAACCAGATATAAAAGTGCTTTTTCTTTAGTACTAAAATCATCGGCACCATGGGCTATAAATACCGCTACTGCCATAGTTATAGCAGGAGGTATTGACGCCAAACGTGTTTTAAAACCTACAATAATTAAAATAGGGCAAATAAATTCGCCTATTACAGCTAAAAATAAAGAGGGAGGTGCACCAATACCAAAAGGATCGGCAAATTGAAAATCTCCAGAAATCAATTTTTGAAATTTAGGAAGACCGTGGGTCAGCATCATTGCTGAAATTGCTATTCTAAAAAAAGCTAAGCCCATATCTTTTAATAAGGCATTTTTCATTAGTCGGATTTATTTCCCTTAAAAGTATCATTTTTTTTGTTCTAATATAAATATGCAATTAGTTCTTATATGATAAATGCTCAGTATTATTAATAAAATATTGTAAATTACTTAGTTTTCAGTGATTTAAGAAATAGCATGTTGAAGATAAAATTTAAATAGTTTGTTGCATCGTAAATACAGATTTGACGTATTTTATATTTATATAATATTTTTCTTACTTATTCTATTGATTGCTCATTCCTTTCTTAAAGATTATATTTACTAGAATCATAAAACATTATTCATCATGAAAAAATCAATTTTATTTATTTTGCTTGTCGTTTTCTATGTTTTAGAACATAATGCGCAAGAATTTGAGTTTAAATCTAATCAAATTGACTTAAAATATGAACGCTTTGTATTACCTAACGGTTTAACACTGTTGGTGCACGAAGATCATAAAGCACCAATTGCCGCGGTTAATGTGTGGTACCATGTTGGCTCTAAAAATGAAAAACCAGGTAAAAGTGGTTTTGCACATTTATTTGAACATTTAATGTTCAACGGTAGTGAAAACTTTAATGACGATTATTTTCAGGCCTTGGAAAGAATTGGCGGTACCGATTTAAATGGGACCACTAATACAGATCGTACTAACTACTTTCAAAATGTACCTATATCTGCCCTAGATCAAGTTTTGTTTTTGGAATCTGATAGAATGGGTCATTTATTGGGGGCTATCGATCAAGAGAAACTAGATGAACAACGTGGTGTGGTCCAAAATGAAAAGAGGCAAGGCGAAAACCAACCTTATGGTAAGCAGTGGGATTTATTGACAAAAGCAATGTACCCTAAAGGCCATCCGTATTCTTGGACGGTTATTGGTGAGATGGAAGATTTAAATGCAGCTTCACTTGAAGATGTTAAAGATTGGTTCAGATCATATTATGGTACGGCAAATGCTGTGGTGGCCGTAGCCGGGGATATAGATCCGCAACAGGTATATAAAAAAGTATTAAATTATTTTGGAGATATACCTTCAGGACCAACAATTGCAAGACAAGAAGTGAATATACCGATGAAGAGTTCGGATACGTATCAGATATATGAAGATAGGGTGCCCGAAGCGCGAATTTTGTTTAGTTGGAATACTCCAGAATTTGGTAATAGAGAGGATATTCATTTTGACCTTATTTCTTCAATACTGACCAGTGGCAAAAACTCTAGACTTTATAAAAGACTTGTATATGATGAACAATTGGCGAGCTCGGTAGTTTCTTTTCAAGCTTCTAATGAAATTGCAAGTGAATTTATTACTTGGGCAAATGTGAAGCCAGAAGGTGATGTTGACAGAGTACAGCAAATAATGGAGGAAGAGCTGGCAAGATTGATAAAAGATGGTCCAACGGAAAGTGAACTGAAAAGGGTTAAAGCGGCATATTTTTCTCGATTTATTAAAGGTTTGGAGCGAATAGGTGGTTTTGGTGGCGTGTCAGATATTTTGGCTTCTAATCAGACATATTTTGGTGATGCAGGATACTATAAGACTGTTTTAGAATATGTTGAGCAAGCAGCTATTGCCGATATTCAGAATACAGCTAAAAATTGGCTTTCTAGAGGTAAACATGTTTTACTTTGCAAGCCTTTTCCTGAATACACAGTTATTGAAAGTACTATAGATAGAAGTAAATTGCCTTCAATCGGTGAAGCTAAAAGTGCTCGGTTTCCCACTTTGCAAAGAGATAAATTATCGAACGGACTTAATATAGTATTGGCGAAAAGAACCGGAGTTCCAACTGTGGTAATGAACTTAATGTTCAATGCAGGGTATAAGACAGATTATCTTTCAAGCCCTGGTACTGCAGCATTATCTATGGATTTATTGGACGAGGGGACTAAAGATTTAAATTCCCTCGAAATTAATGAGAAATTACAATTGTTAGGAGCCAGCCTTTATAGTTATTCAAGTCAAGATAATTCTAATGTTTATCTAAATACATTAAAGCCCAGTTTAGATGCCAGTATAGATTTATTTGCAGATGTGGTATTGAATCCTGCTTTTCCAGATAAGGAATTTGAGCGTTTAAAAGAAGAACAACTGAACACCATACAGCAAGAGAAATCTCGACCGATTTCAATGGCACTTAGAGTTATGAACAAATATTTATATGGTGAAGGGCATCCATATAGTAATCCATATACAGGTACCGGTTATACCGAAACGGTTTCAAAATTGACAAAAGATGATGTGCAGAAGTTTTATGCTACGTGGATAAGACCTAATAATGCTACATTGATTGCTACTGGTGATTTGGATATGAAAGAATTGAAATCAAAACTAGAAAAGTCGTTCGGTAAATGGAAAAAGGCAGATGTACCGACCCTTACTTTTTCTACGCCAAAAGTGAATTCAAAGAATACACTTTATTTAATGGATCGCCCAGAGTCTGAGCAGTCTGTTATTTTGGCAGGACATTTAACCGAAAAATATGGTGATGTTTCTCAAATAGCCTTAGAGCAAATGGTGAGTATTTTGGGGGGTGACTTTACATCTAGAATAAATATGAATTTGAGAGAGGATAAGCATTGGGCATACGGTGCAAGTGGATTTGTTATGGGGGCAAAGGCAGAGCGACCTTTTATAATGTATGCGCCCGTACAAACAGACAAATCTTCAGAATCTGTTACCGAATTAAGAAAAGAAATTTCAGAATTCATTTCTACCAGACCTGTAACGTTAGAAGAATTAGAAAAGGTAAAAACCAATAAAATTCTGAGCTTGCCAGGGCAGTGGGAAACCAATAGTTCGGTAAATCAGTCTATAACTAATTTGGTGAATTATGATTTGCCTGATGATTACTATCAAAGTTATGATGCCAATGTACGTAACCTTTCTTTAAAAGAGGTAAGAGAGGTAAGTGAAAAAGTTGTTAAACCTGAAGCTGTAAATTGGTTTATAGTGGGCGATAGGGCTAAAATTGCAGATAAATTAGATGGCTTAGGTTTCGATGCGATAATTGAAATCGATGCAGATGGCAACCCTAAGAAGCCCTCAATAATTGATATGAAACCAAAAACCAAAAATTAATTCAGTAAACTTCGTAGAAATAAAAAATCCCATGTAAAATGGGATTTTTTTTGTTTTAGGTTTATACTGATTGATTTATTGTAATTTTGGATAATCACTAGGGCTTACTTCATGCATGATGTTATATACCTTTTCAAAAATATCTTCTCTGTTGGGTTTTGAAAAATAATCTCCATCAGAACCATAGGCAGGTCTATGAGCTTTGGCACTTAATGTTTGTGGAGCACTATCTAAATATTTGAAAGCACCTTGTTTTTCTATAATTTCATTTAGAAGATAAGCAGAACATCCACCAGGTACATCTTCATCTATTACTAATAAACGGTTTGTCTTTTTAATGCTTTCCAATACTTCCATGTCAATATCGAATGGTAGTAAAGTCTGTGCATCTATCACTTCGGCATCGATACCGACTTCAATTAATTCTTTAGCAGCTTTTTCAACAATACGTAATGTCGATCCATAAGAAACCAAGGTAATATCCTTACCTTCTTTAATGGTTTCGATTTTACCTATTGGAGTGCAGAATTCACCTAAGTTTTTAGGTTTCCTTTCTTTTAATCTATATCCGTTTAAACTTTCTATGATCAAAGCAGGCTCATCACTTTTTAAAAGTGTGTTATAAAAACCGGCTGCTTGTGTCATGTTTCTTGGGGCTAAAATATACATGCCTCTCAATAAATGAATAAGACCGCCCATCTCTGATCCCGAATGCCATATGCCTTCTAAACGGTGTCCTCTGGTTCTAATAATAAGTGGAGCTTTCTGTTTACCGGCAGTTCTATATAATAATGAGGCCAAATCATCTGTCAATGTTGACAAAGCATAAAAAATATAATCTAGGTATTGAATTTCAGCTATAGGTCTAAGTCCTCTTAGTGCCATACCTATACCTTGGCCAATAATTGTAGTTTCTCGAATACCGGTATCGGCAACACGAATTTTCCCGTATTTCTCTTGCATACCTTCCAGCCCTTGGTTTACATCACCAATCGCACCTGTGTCTTCTCCGAAAATTAAGGTGTTCGGGTGTTTTTCAAATAACTTGTCAAAATTATCACGCAAAATAACTCTTCCATCCACCAATTCGGAATCCTCATTGTAATCGGGAGATATTGCGGTGATATTACTAGCTTTACTATCGTTTTCACTATACAAATGTGAACTATATATTTTTTGTGCTTCAGTTAAAAAGTTAGTTGTCCAATTAATTATATGTTGCTTCTCTTGTGTATTTTCACCTAATAAGTAGCGTAACGACTTTCTAGCAGTTATTGCCAAATCTTTACGAACAGGTTCTTCAGTAGCAATTAAATCGTTTTTTAGTTTATTAAGAAAATTTTTATTCGGACTAATTGTAGCTGCTTTTTCGATAAGGTTGACCAATACCGTTTTTTTTGATATAATGTCTTTTAAATACTCATTCCAGGCTTGTTTTTTAGCCTCTCTTACAGTACGCTTAATTCTTTTTTCAATGGTTTCCAATTCGTCTAAATTGACAATACCAGATTCTAAAATCCATTCTTTAAAGCGTTTGTTGCAGTCATTATCTCGTTCCCACTCTAAACGCTGATTATCTTTGTATCGTTCATGTGATCCAGAGGTAGAGTGCCCCTGTGGTTGGGTTAATTCTTTTATGTGAATTATAACAGGTACATGTTCTTGTCTTGCTATATCTGCTGCATTTTCATAAGCATGCATAAGGGCAGTATAATCCCAACCGTTTACTTTTAAAATTTCAAAACCGTTTTTGTTTTCAGTTCTTTGGAAGCCGGAAAGAACCTCAGAAATATCTTCTTTGGTAGTATGAAATTTGGCAGGGACTGAAATACCATATTCATCGTCCCAAATACTGATAACCATAGGTACTTGCAAGACACCTGCTGCATTTATGGTCTCAAAGAACATACCTTCGCTAGTACTTGCATTCCCAATAGTACCCCATGCTATTTCATTTCCGTTCACTGAAAATTTTGCGCTTTCCAGACCGTGTTGATTTCTATATACTTTAGAAGCTTGGGCTAAACCTAAAAGCCGTGGCATTTGTCCAGCTGTACAAGAAATATCTGCACTGCTATTTTTTTGCTTGGTCAAATCTTTCCAACTACCATCGGCATTTAGACTATGGGTCAGATAATGTCCGCCCATTTGCCTACCTGCGCTCATAGGTTCCTTTTCAATATCTGTAGTTGCATAAAGGGCATGAAAAAACTCCTTAGGTTGTAAAAGACCTAATGCCATCATAAAGGTCTGATCTCTGTAATAACCACTTCGGAAATCACCATTCTTAAAAGATCTGGCCATGGCCAATTGAGGTAACTCTTTACCGTCACCGAAGATACCAAATTTGGCTTTTCCGGTAAGGACTTCTTTTCTGCCCAATAAGCTACACGTTCTGCTTAGATAAGCAATTTCGTAGTCATTGATAATTTGTTCTTTGAAATCTTCAAAAGATATGTCATTACTAGTTTTAGGGGAAACATCCATGTATTAAACGTGTTTACACAAAATTACCGAATCAAGTACTTTTTAGCAACGTTGTATCCAGTTAATTTATTCCATATTATTTAATAAATACGAAATTATTTTGAATATATCTTATTTATTACTGAATATTCTCTTGACAGTATTAGAATTCGTTAGTTTAAAACCATTTTCTTGTGAATAGCCCAGTAAGTGTTTTTGGACTAATCGTGATGATAAATCGAATTTTTTCACCATAGTTGGGTTGCGAAACTTCCCAACCTTTATTAGAATATACAGGAAGGTAAAGTTCAAAATAATCTGTTACCAAATTTAGGCGTACTCCTGAATCATAAACGAATTTACTGTTAATACCCTTATTCTTTACCAATCCGGCATCACCGTATAATTCAATCCATTTCCAAAGGTTAAAACTACCGTTTACGGTAGCCATCCAATCATTTGAAAATCTATATCGTTGGTCTAAGAAAGATTTGAACCCGCCTTCGGCAATAATAATCTGCTGACTATAAATACCTGAATCTTCTGACCGACCTAAATACCCGTAATCAAATAAATAATCAGTAGGGCGGTCAAGGGCAAAACTGAAAAAATCTGTTTGTGTTTTATTGCTAAGAAACTTACCTGCAAAAAAACGCAAGTTCAACTGTCTATTGTTTTCAAAGAGTTTCCGGTATTCATATTCAAAAGATAGTTTACTGAAATTACCTGCCAATTGAAAATCTGCAAACCAAGAATTATAATCTAATATTCCATTGTTTCTGCTTGAGTAACGTGCATTGAATATACTATAATCAGGATTTTCGGAGTCATTCGCCTGGCTAACAAGCGCAGGGTTAAAATCCCTAAAAATATTTACATACCTGAAAGACAAAAAATCCCTTTTATTCGATAATAAATCTGCCGACCTAAAGCCAAAGCTAAGCGAAGGGGTTATAGATGAATACCTAGAGTTAATATTAAAGTGAGATGTACCAGCTCCGATATTGTATTGAGCAACATATAAACCGCTTTTGCTTAAGTATTTTCTATAACTGATCCTTCCCGAACCGACAAAGGCTTTTTCTTTAAAAGAATAGGAGGGAGAGAAATCATATACAAATGGTCTTTCTAGTAAGGTTTTGTTATAAAGACGCATTCCTGGCGTCCATCCATCATAAACATTAAAGCTCAATACCGGAACATAGAAAACCTGATAATAGTAAGGGTTTTCTGCGTCTTTAAAAAAGGTGAACTTTAGTTTCTTATTACTTGATAAAAATCCTTTTAATGATTTCCAATTATCACGTTGATTGAATTCGGGTATTTTTTGGTCATAATTGAGCACCAATTTATCTTCTTGATTATTTGGTATCGAAAAGGTTTTTTCAACTGCGATATCTTTAAACCAATATTCTGAAACCACAGAATCTTTTTTAAGTCCAAATACTGAAATGGGTACGTTTGTCCCTTCTTTATTTTTTATGGTTACCCATAAAGAATCTGTGTCTTTTTGTACCTTTTTAATTTTGAAATCGATTTTACGATCAGTTGAAACATAGTCTTTAAAGAACCAATTTATATCTTGTTCTGTAGAACGTTTTAAAATCGATTCAAAATCATGAATCTTTACATTATTTAGTTTAAAATACTTAAAAAAGGTTTTAATGCTTTGTTTAACGTGTGCTTTACCAATGTAGTCTGCCAAATAAGCTAAACCTAGACCTGCCTTATACTTATTTGCAATTTTTTGATTGAACTTTATTAGTGAATCGTTAGAGGTTTGAAGTGCCTGATCTAAATTTTTACGTGCGGTTAAATTATATAAAAAGGAATATTGGTCGTTAAAATCCATCTTTGCCAATTCATAACTTCTAAAACCCCATATTTTAGAAAGTTTACCCATTAGCTTTTGGTGTGGGTAATATTGCTCTATGTAGGCAATCATTAAATAGTTGGTAATAGCACTGTTCAACCATTGTTCTTTTCGGGGGTTTAAGAACATGGTTTCTCGTAGAATACTATTTATAGCTGTTTTTAAGAACTTCATTTCAAATTGAAACTGTTCTTCATATGGGCGTATAAAAGAGGGTAATTGATTTAAACCGTAAAGTGGATCTTTATTGTAATCTAATTCACTAACCAAAATCTTTTCATGAGGATAGTCACCTAGATTATTATGGATGAAATTTGCAACTTTATTTATGGACAAACCTTGATCAATTGGGCTATATCTCGGAGCTCTAATATCGGTAAAGAATGTCATATATGGAGTTCTATGGGAAATAAAGTTTTTCTGCGTGTTCAGAATTATTTCACCGCCCCGTTGTAAATTTCCTTTTAGTTGCGCGAACTGACCATTGGGAAATTCGGACTCTGAGGTTATATCGAAATTAGAGGCTAAATAAAGGCTATCTGGATATTTAAAGTTGATTACCGTATTGGTAACGTTCATGTAAAGGTCCTCTAGATTTTTGTTAGAATAAAGATGCCATTTTCCATCATATACTGCAGGTGTTAAATACCAATCTTTTAAATAATAATCTCCTTTAATACTATAACCGTATGGAGTATATTTATTGGGAGGTAATTTTACTTTATAGGTAATAAAAATTTTAGTCGATGTTTTTGGCGGTAGTAAATTACCCAAAGTAACCTTTAAAATGTCTTTACCCTCAGTACGGCTCCATTCAAGCCCGTTATAAGAATCATCTACTACACTTATAATCGTAGTACGACCTCGTTCATCGATTTTGGCCAAGTGAAGCGATTTTTTAAATTCTTGAGCAAACCTTTTTGCAAGACCGGTATTCTTATCTGAATAGGCATTTGCCCAGTCATTAAAATAGATAACACCTAAGTTGTAGTTCGAATTATTGTAATAGGTGAATTCTTGCTTAATGTTCAACTCTTTGGTATACTCGTTTAAGCTAACGGTAAGGTTGGTTTCATACTGAGCATAACCACTAAAAACATTGGCTACCAATAAAAAAATAAAGGAATGTAAAAATGAATTAAGATTATGTATCAAGGCTTAGGTTAAAAATTAGGGCTCATGCTGTGGCCTTTGTAAAATGAATCTATGATTTCAACAACTTCTTCTTCAGTATCTACGATTTTAATAAGATTTAAATCTTCTGGACTAATATTACCCATTTTAAGCATGGTTTCTTTCACCCAGTCCATTAGACCTGTCCAGAATTCGCTTCCCACTAAAATAATAGGGAACTTACCTATTTTATGTGTTTGAATAAGTGTTATGGCCTCAAAAAGTTCATCTAAAGTTCCAAATCCGCCAGGCATTACAACAAAACCCTGAGAATATTTTACGAACATTACTTTTCTAACAAAGAAATAGTCGAAATCTAAACTTTTATCATTGTCTATGTACGGATTGTCATGTTGTTCGAAAGGGAGGTCGATATTCAAACCTACAGATGTTCCACCAGCAAGATTAGCGCCTCTATTACCTGCTTCCATAATACCTGGACCACCACCTGTGATTACTCCATACCCGGCTTCGGCAATACTTTTTGCAATTGAAACGGCAAGCTTATAATAAGGATCTTCATCCTTAGTTCTAGCTGAACCGAATATAGAAACACACGGACCAATCTTGCTCATACGTTCAAAACCGTTGACAAACTCGCCCATTATCTTAAAAATGGCCCAAGAGTCATTCGTTTTTATTTCGTTCCAGCCTTTGTGATGTTTTTCTGATCTCATTCGTTATATACTATTTTTTATAAATAGAATTTTATCTAATTATTATTTTAATTCTCTTTTCAAAAACTTTGCGGTGTAGCTTTTCTTGTTTTTGGCTATTTGTTCTGGAGTTCCTTTTGCCACTAATTGACCACCTGAGCGACCTCCTTCGTAACCGATGTCAATAATATGGTCCACCATTTTAATTACATCCATATTATGTTCAATAACTAAGACGGTATTTCCTTTATCGGCTAATTTATTCAAAACGTCCATTAAAACCCTTATGTCTTCAAAATGAAGTCCGGTTGTGGGTTCATCTAAAATATAAAATGTATTTCCTGTATCTCTTTTAGATAGCTCTGTAGCCAGTTTTATTCGTTGTGCTTCGCCACCTGATAGGGTAGTAGACTGCTGTCCAAGGGAAATATAACCTAAACCTACATCTTGTATGGTCTTTAACTTACGATGTATTTTCGGAATAAGTTCAAAAAATGATACCGCTTCATTAATTGTCATTTCAAGAACATCGGAAATTGATTTACCTTTATAGCGTATTTCTAAGGTTTCTCTATTGAATCTTTTGCCATTACAGGTTTCACAAACCACATAAACGTCGGGTAAGAAATTCATTTCAATAACTCTTAGTCCGCCACCTTGGCAGGTTTCACAGCGACCTCCCTTTACGTTAAAGCTGAACCTACCAGGTTTGTATCCTCTTATAGATGCTTCTGTAGTTTTTGTGAACAATGATCTAATTTCACTAAATACACCAGTGTATGTTGCAGGGTTCGACCTAGGTGTTCTGCCAATTGGCGATTGGTTAATATCGATTACTTTATCTATATGTTCAAGACCGGTAATTTTTTTATAAGGCATAGGTTTTTTAACGCCATTAAAGTAATGTGCGTTCATAATTGGATAAAGTGTTTCGTTGATCAATGTAGATTTTCCACTTCCTGAAACACCTGTTACCCCAATCATTTTACCAAGTGGGAACTTAACCGTAATATTCTTTAGATTGTTTCCCGTACAGCCAGATAAAACAATTTCATTGCCATTGCCTGCTCTTCTCTTTTTTGGAACTTCAATTTCCTTAACCCCGGTCATATAATCGGCAGTTAAAGTATGTACATGTTTTAATTGCTCTGGTGTGCCTTCTGAGATGATTTCACCACCATTCTTACCCGCTTTTGGCCCTATGTCAATGACATGGTCGGCACGCTCGATCATATCGCGATCATGTTCAACAACAATTACGGAATTACCAATGTCTCTGAGCGATTCTAGCGACTTTATCAATCTTTCGTTATCTCTTTGATGTAGCCCAATGCTTGGCTCATCTAAAATATATAGCACACCAACTAATTGTGAACCGATTTGAGTAGCCAATCGAATACGTTGTGCCTCACCACCTGAGAGCGATTTAGAACTTCTGTTCAAAGAAAGATAATCTAAACCAACGTCTAGTAGAAACTGAATTCTGGTCTTAATTTCCTTGATAATTTCTTCGGCTATTTTTAATTGGTTTCCACTAAGCTTTTTATCTAATCCTTTGAAGAACGCTGCAAGTTCAACAATATCAAAATTAGCCAATTCGGCTATATTTTTTTCTTCGACTTTAAAGTAAAGCGACTCTTTTTTTAAACGATATCCATTACATGAAGGGCATTTAATTTTGTCCATGTATTCTTTAGCCCATCTTTTTATAGACGTAGAAGCAGCCTCTTCGAACTGATTTTTTATAAAGTTAGATATACCTTCGTAATCAATCTTATAAGTTCGTTTAATCCCTAAAGATTTAGAATCTACATCAAAACTTTCCTTGCCACCGTTGAGTAGGATTTCAATGGCAGCAGCCGGAATAGTTTCAATAGAATCTGTAATCTGAAATTGGTAACGTTCGGCAATGGTTTCAATCTGCTTGAACGCCCAAGATTTTTTATAATCTCCCAAAGGTGCAATACCACCTGCTTTAATCGATAACTTTTTATTCGGAAATATTTTCTTCTCGTTTACTTCATATACATGTCCTAAACCTTTACAATTAGGGCACATGCCCTTAGGTGAGTTAAATGAAAATGTATTTGGCTCAGGAGTAGGATAGGAGATTCCTGTTGTCGGGCACATAAGGTCTCTACTAAAATACCGAGGTACCTTTGTATTTTCTTCGAGTACCATTAATACATTGTTACCACTGTACATTGCAGTGTTTATACTTTCTGAGAGGCGTTTATGGAAATCTTTACTTTCCGCTACTTTTAAACGGTCAATTACAATTTCAATATCATGGGTCTTGTAGCGATCCACCTTCATGCCCTTTACAATATCTCTTACTTCACCATCAACCCTGACTTTTACAAATCCTTGTTTGGCAATTTGCTCAAAAAGTTCACGATAATGACCCTTTCTAGATTTGATTACAGGAGCTAGAATGTTTATTTTTTTATCGATATAAGATTCGATGATCAAATTTTTAATCTGTTCATCGCTGTAACTTACCATCCTTTCGCCAGTGTTGTAACTATGTGCGTCGGCAGCACGAGCATATAAAAGTCTTAGAAAATCATATATTTCGGTGATGGTACCGACGGTGGACCTTGGTGATTTTGAAGTGGTCTTTTGTTCAATGGCAATTACGGGAGACAAACCATCAATTTTATCGACATCTGGTCGCTCAAGACCTCCTAAAAACTGTCTGGCGTAAGCAGAAAACGTTTCTATATAACGTCTTTGACCTTCTGCATAAATAGTATCGAAAGCCAACGAAGATTTACCGCTGCCAGATAAACCGGTAATTACAACCAATTTATCTCGAGGAATGGTAACATCTATATTTTTAAGATTATGAACGCGTGCGCCTTTAACCTCTATATTTTCTTCAAAATTAATCATGTATTCACAGCAAAGTTGCAAAAGTACGATTTTGAGTGCGAATTACATACGTTATCTTATAGTTAGAAAAGACTTGAAATCTTAATTTTTTACTTCAAAATGTTAATATGAAGCTTTATTCGTGCATTACCAATAAGGGTACGGAAATATGATAACTGAGTTGCTCAATAGGGTTATTGAAGAAAAGTTGCTGAAATAAATTTAGGTTTTTGGCTACCAAAGTCAACATTTCTACTCTATTCTCAGTTATGTAGTTTAAAATGGTTTCCCTAACATCTGTACCCTGAATATTTTTAAAATTATGAGAATCAGTGAATATTTCCTTTAAATATTCGTAAAGATATACTTGGTTGATTAATTGTGAATTAGTGAAATTAGGTATAGATTGGGTTATGTATACTACATCTAAAGTAGCGTTTGAAATTTGAAGTATTTCGGTTAAAGAATTAAGAATTGGATATGTGTAAAAAAGGTTGAAATCTGTTGGGAAGCCAATTTTATTTGGTCTTTTTATTTCTGTGTTTTCTGGTATGGCCAGAACATTACAAGGTACTTTCGTAATTACACTGCTTGTATTACTGCCAAATATAGTAGCTTTTAAGCTCGAAGCACCTTTTGTACCCATTACGATTAAATCTATCTTTTTTTCTTTCACCGTTTTTTTTACGACATCTATAAAGTTTCCATAATCTCTAAGTGCTATAAATCGATGTGACTTGTTAGATGTTAACTGTGTTATTTGTCGAAAAAGCCTGTCTAATTTTTCTTGAGCAGAATTTTTTTGGGAAGAGGGCATGACTAAAATTGAGTTTCCGTTAATGTCAGAATTACTCAAATCATCAACATGCAAAATATAAAATGTACACTGGTCATAATTGAACAAACATGTTGCGTATTTAATTGCGTTCCAAGAATTTACAGAGAAATCTGTGGGAATTAAAATGTGTTTCATTTAGGAGACTTACTTTACAAAGTTAAACCCATCTTAAGACGTGATAAATGATAAAAATCAGATATCGTTTAATTTACATATTGTAAAGCCTTTATTTCCATGATCTGAATATTTCGCCCATCTATCGAAATAAGGCCTTCTTTTTTAAAACCTGATAGGGTGCGTATTAAACTTTCAGTGGCAATACCAGCGACACTAGCTAGATCATTACGCGAAATTCTAATCGGCTCATTTGGCTTGGTATTCATAATTTCGGCAAATTGAAGTAGTGTCTGTGCGGTTTTTCTGCGTACCGAACTGTATGCCATTTGTAATAATTGTGCTTTTATAATCGAGATGTTTTCAGATAATAACTCCATTAATTCCAATGATATTTTCTTGTTTCCATTTAGTATTTCTTTTAGGTTTTCTTTTGAAATACCTGCCAGTTCTACGGCTTCTAGTGCTGTTGCAGATTCTTGATAAGGTACATTATTTAAAAAAGAGGTAAAGCCTAAAAAATCATCGGCCTTAGATAATGAGGTAATAAGTTCTTTGCCGTCGGCATCCATGTTGTAACACTTTATGAGCCCTTTTAAAACGAGATATATTTTGTTGGAACGTGAGCCTTCTTCATATATATTTTCTCCTGGTTTAAAACTTGTCAATTCGCCATTGTCGTCAAAGAAGTTCTTAAGTTCATGAACGGTACGCATTTCATCTTCTGAAACACCATGCTCTTTGGCTGTTTCATCTTGCATACGGTTTATAAGCTCGGCTTTCGCCAATCTGCTTTCAATGGCGCTGGTTAGATCTTCTTCCTCAAAGGGTTTGGTAAGGTAATCATCTGCACCAAGATCCATACCTTTTCTAATTTCTTTGTGCTCGGTTTTTGCGGAAAGAAAAATGAAGGGTATTTGCTTTGTTCTTTCATTGTTTGAAAGATCCTCTAAAACCCCATAACCATCAATAACGGGCATCATGATATCACAGATGATAATATCGGGCAAGCTTTCAATTGCAGACTCAATACCAATTTTACCGTTTGGGGCAGTTGTTACATTGTATCCGGATAGTTCTAAAAGTTCTTCAGTATTTTCACGTAAGGCCTTGTCATCCTCAATCAATAAAATTCTTTTCATCTTCTAGTTGCTTTTTAATTTTGGTATACACAATGTAAACGTTGATCCAATATTTTCGGCACTTGTAAATTCTAGACTACCACCTAAATTTTCTATATGCTGTTTTGCAATATTTAGCCCAATACCCGTACCCTGGGTCAATAAAGCGTTCTCTGCTCTAAAATAACGATTAAATATGTGTTTCTGCTCTTCTTTTGGGATACCAATGCCTTCATCAATAACCTTAATTGTATAACCTGTATCTACTACACCTACTTTTATGTCAATGGTTGTATCTTCTGGAGAATACTTTATGGCATTGTGTATTAAATTGGATAACGCCAGTTCTAAAGTTTTTTCGTCAAAATGAAGGTTTAACTCATCAATGTTCTCGGGGTAATGAATTTGCTGACCGGATTTAAGTAACATATTACTATTGTAAACCACTTCGTTAACAATTTTACTCAACGGAAACTCTTCAACTTTGTAGTTCACTTTGCCCGATTCTAATCGCTCCACAGATAGAAAATCATTAAGAATAGTATCTAGGTATTTTACTTTGTTTTTTATAGTGGTAACATGCTTGTCCCTTTTAGGTTGTTGGTCTGTTTGGGTATATTTTCCGAGTAGGGTAATAGAGGTGAGAATACTACTTAAAGGTGTTTTGAATTCATGTGAAACTAGTGATAAAAATCTGGTTTTTAGTTCGTTAAGTTCTTTTTCAACTGCTAATGCTTCGGTTAATTGGTGGGTGCGTTCTTCAACGATATTCTCTAAATTTTCGGTGTAATTCTTACGTTCCGTTATATCTAATATGAAAGCAACAAATACCCTTTTCTTGCCTAAATTTGATAATTGTAGATGAACTTCAACAGGGTATGTGGTCCCGTCTTTTCTACCGTGTTTAGTTTCAAACTTAACCTTGGCCGTTTTATTATTTAATAATGGAGAAATCAATGTAGTAAATTGTACTTCATTAAACTCTGGTTTAATATCGACAGGAGTCATTTTTTTCAATTCTTCAATGGAATATCCAATATTTCTTTGTGCTTCTTTATTGACGTTTAAAAATTTGAAAGTTTCGGTATCAAATACAAAAATTTCATTTAAGGATTCGTCAAAAATCCGTGCCCAATGACTTAGTTCTTCTTCTTTGTTCTTACGCTCCGTAATATCAATTACTAATGCCATTACATAAGTAGAACCATAAAAATCAAAGGGATTTAAACCAGCTTCGACCGGAAACTCTTTACCGTTCTTACTAATACCATAGAGGTTTCTACCATGACCCATTTGACGTTTATCACTTTTTGCAATAAACCTTTCTACATGTGCGTCATGACCAGAATGGTATCTTTTTGGAATCAGAACATCTAGTTTTTTTCCTAATAACTCTCCTTTTTCATACCCAAACATTTGCTCTGATGAAGTGTTGGTAGCCACTACTATTTGATTGGAGTCTACCACGATGATACCTTCTGAAACCCCTTCTGAAAGTAAATTGAAAATATCACTGTTTCGTTGAAAATCATGCATATATCAAATATATCAATTACTGCTGATTATTGTCATATAAAAAGTTCATCTAATATCATATTTTCACCAGAGATGAATCTAAAAAATGATAAAATGAAAAATACCGCAAGAACAATGAACGGTCTTTATGAAAGTTTAGGAAAGCTATTTTATGCCGTTGCAATTAGTGATGGCAATGTTCATAATAAAGAATGGGAAAAAGTTAAAGAATATGTGAAGGATGATTGGCTATACATTGATGATTTTACCGATCGATATGGTACAGATGCTGCTAATCAAATTGAAATTGTTTTTGATGTTCTTATGGAATCATCAAAAGGGAGTAAAGAATGTTTTGAAGAATTTACAAATTTTTATAAAGAGCATTCGCATGCTTTTTCAGATGAGATAAAAACCTTGACCAAAAAAACGGCCAATGCTATCGCAAATTCATTTTCAGGAAGTAATAAATCTGAACTAATTTTATTGGCTAAAATAAACCTGCTTTTAAATTAAAGTCATTGAGGTCAGTAGTTAGTTGCATATAATTTAATTGTGATACACTTTGTTCTTTTGATCATTTAGATACTAGATTATTTAGAATTGTTACCTTGCTCTATAAACGATTGTTTCTAAAGCAGCACTCGTTGAAATATACGTTTATGTTAAAATCGCTCAACGATAAAGATGTTGTTCTTGTCGAAGACTTTATTACGGATAGATTGCCATAAAAGTAATGTAATATGACATTTATCTTATTATACTACTAAGTTTAAAAAGCGATTAAGACGTAGTTGCTTGCTTTCTATTTATACCATTAATACTAAACTGTTTCTGGTGTCGAGCTTGAAAAGTATTTCTTCTTTAACCAAAAAGAAACACGTACAAGAAATATTAATGCCGGTACTTCTACTAAAGGACCTATAACGCCTGCAAATGCTTGTCCAGAATTGAGACCAAAGACCGCAATGGCAACGGCTATGGCAAGTTCAAAATTGTTTCCGGCCGCCGTAAATGCTACAGAAGCTGTTTTGTCATATTCTGCACCTGTCGCCTTTGTAAAAAAGAATCCGATGATGAACATCAATGTGAAATAAATTAATAGGGGAACAGCTATGATCAATAC